>OGYF01002705.1_pt1 | contig 12922 bp, 8 predicted proteins | sample 1576451 | NCBI WGS metagenome assembly OGYF01 (sample SAMEA3541505, study PRJEB24748) | human gut metagenome | biome: human gut; feature: human-associated habitat; material: faeces | place: China | collected 2012 | reverse complement strand
CCATTACGATATCGCCGCAGCCGGATACACAGCATGTTCCCATACCACGTGCAACAACGGCTGCGTGAGAGGTCATACCGCCGCGAACGGTCAGGATACCCTGAGCAGATTTCATACCTGTGATATCTTCCGGGGAGGTCTCCAGACGCACCAGAACAACCTTCTCGCCTCTTTCTGCCCACTCTACCGCATCATCTGCTGTAAATACGATCTTACCGCAAGCAGCTCCAGGAGATGCTCCAAGAGCTTTTCCCATTGGAGTGGCTTTCTTCAGAGCGTCAGCGTCAAACTGCGGATGAAGCAGAGAATCCAGGTTTCTTGGATCAATCATAGCAACTGCTTCTTCCTCTGTTCTCATGCCTTCGTCTACCAGGTCGCAGGCAATCTTCAGGGCAGCTTTCGCCGTTCTCTTACCATTTCTTGTCTGCAGCATGTACAGCTTGCCGTGCTCAACGGTGAACTCCATATCCTGCATATCTCTGTAGTGCGTCTCCAAAGTCTTGCACACATCTTTGAACTGTGTAAACGCTTCCGGGAACTTCTCTTCCATCTCGGAAATATGCATAGGAGTACGAACTCCGGCAACAACGTCCTCGCCCTGAGCATTTGTCAGGAACTCTCCAAACAGTCCGTTTTCTCCTGTAGCTGGGTCACGAGTGAACGCAACACCTGTACCGCAGTCGTCTCCCATGTTGCCAAATGCCATCATCTGTACGTTGACAGCGGTTCCCCAAGAATATGGGATATCGTTGTCACGACGGTATACATTTGCTCTTGGGTTGTCCCAGGAACGGAATACCGCTTTTACAGCGCCCATCAACTGTTCTTTCGCGTCAGATGGGAAATCATCCCCAATCTTCTCTTTGTACTCAGCCTTGAACTGGCCTGCCAGAGTCTTCAGATCTTCTGCTGTCAGTTCAACGTCCTGTGTTACGCCTTTTTCTTCTTTCATCTTGTCGATGAGCTCTTCAAAATATTTCTTTCCGACTTCCATAACAACATCGGAGTACATCTGGATAAATCTTCTATAGCAGTCCCAAGCCCAGCGCGGATTGCCGGAAGCCTCTGCCAGCGTCTCAACAACTTCTTCATTCAGGCCAAGGTTCAAAATCGTGTCCATCATACCAGGCATAGAAGCTCTCGCGCCAGAACGAACAGAAACGAGAAGCGGGTTCTCTTTGTCTCCAAATTTCTTTCCGGTGATCTCTTCCAGTTTGGTCATGGCTTCCATGATCTGCCCCATGATCTCGTCGTTGATCTGTCTGCCATCTTCATAATACTGCGTACAAGCCTCTGTCGTTACCGTGAATCCCTGTGGAACCGGGAGTCCAAGGCCTGTCATCTCTGCGAGGTTTGCGCCTTTTCCACCAAGAAGGTTTCTCATGGTCGCGTTACCTTCTGTGAACATATAGACCCATTTTGCCATCTGTTATGACCTCCTAAATTCTTTTTTCTAAACTTTTCTAACTAAATAGCACATCTATTTTACTGGTTTTGCCAGTTTTCGTCAAGAGTTTCTCCCAATATATTATAACTATTCAGCTATGCGCCTGTCGGTGAAAAACAATCGTCCTTTTCTTAACGGATCTGTAAAAACGCTTTGTATCCTTTGTAAGCTTCATAAACGTCTGCTTTGCTGGTCACTTCCCAAGGCGCGTGCATAGAAAGGACCGCTACGCCGCTGTCGATCACTTCCATCCCATAATTGGCCATAATGTAGGCGATGGTACCTCCGCCGCCTTCATCCACCTTGCCAAGCTCCGCGAACTGGAAGGCCACATTTCCCTCCTCCATCACACTGCGAAGCTCCGCCAAATATTCCGCGTTGGCATCGTTAGATCCGCTTTTGCCTCGGCTTCCGGTAAATTTATTGAATACCAAACCCTTGGCAAAAAAAGCGGCGCTGCGCTTCTCAAAGGCTTCCGCAAACATAGGGTCATAAGCCGCGCTTACATCAGAAGAAAGCATTTTCGAGTTCTGCAGAGTCCGTCTCACTCTTAATTCAGACTCGCTTCCGGTCAGGGCGGTCAGCTCTGCCACCACATTTTCAAAAAAACGGGAATGCATTCCGGTGGCGCCCACACTTCCGATTTCTTCCTTATCCACCAGAATACAGCAGGCCGTCCGCTCTACCTCTTGGGTATCCAGCATAGCGAACAGGGATGTAAACGCGCATACTCTGTCGTCCTGTCCGTAAGCCAGGATCATACTCCGATCCAGGCCGCACTCTCTTGCTCTTCCCGCCGGAACAATCTCCAATTCCGCAGACAGGAAGTCTTCTTCCTCCATATCATAATATTCCTTTAAGATCCGCAGCACATTTGCCTTTACCGCATCCTTATCTTCTTCATCAAGACCTTCCGCTTGCTGAATCGGCTGACTCCCAAATAGCAGATCCAGCTTTTCTCCTTCGATCACTGCGCTGGCCTTTTTTTCCATCTGTTTCCCAGCCAGGTGGACCAGAAGATCTGTGATCACAAATACCGGATCCTCATCCTTTTCGCCGATGTTGACCTCGACTACTGAACCGTCCGTTTTGGCGATCACCCCATGGAGGGCAAGAGGAAGGGTCACCCACTGATATTTCTTGATCCCTCCATAATAATGGGTATCCAAATAGGCCAGTTCTTCATTTTCATATAAGGGATTCTGCTTTACATCAATCCTGGGCGAATCAATGTGAGCGCCCAGGATATTCATGCCGTTTTCCAGCGGCTGCCTGCCGATCTGGAAAATGGCGATACTCTTGTTCATGCAGACCGCGTAGATCTTATCCCCCGGCTTGATCCCTTCTTCGATAGATTTGATATTCCGGTAGCCCTGGGCTTCCAGTTTCTGGACGGTAAGCTTGATGCACTCCCGTTCCGTTTTCCCTGCGTCCAGGCAGGCTCTGTAGTCTGTGTTGATACGCTCCAGCTCCTGAAGCTGGGAAGCATCGTAAGATTTCCATGCGTTTTGTTTGTTCATAGTTGATCAACCTCCTGGTGTAAGTATAACATATGTTGGGGACGTAGTATTCTTTATTTTTACTACGTCTGGAATTAAACTTTACGGTGTACCCAAATGAAAGATGGGGTGTCACTTTTTCTATTCTACCCTGTACCTTTTTGTTCTTCTACCTGCTTTTTTACCGTATTGAAAAGCTGCTTTGCCTTTTTTTCTGATATTCTCAGGATTCTCTTTATTTCCTGAAGGTATACCTGCCGAATCTCTCTTTCCTCAAAAACCTGAGTCAAGTGGGATAAATTTTTAGTTTTAAATAATTCTTCCGCAATCAATAGCGCAATTTCATTTTGTTGTGAAGTAATTTCGTCTGGAATATCAATAAACAGTTCTCTCTGACGCTGCTTATGAAATTCTTCAAATTCACTATATGAACCAAATTCCTTTCTATAAAATTCAATTGCCTTTTCATGCAGAAGATCCGGTGCACTATTTCTATATTCCATCATACTGCTATATTTATATTTCTCCGCTTCTTCGACAATATAGGCTTTCACCGGGTTTAAATGAACATATCTCAAACAATTCCAAAAATAGCGTTCCGTTTCTATACATTCACTGATAAAACGGTTTTGAAACACATGACCATTTCTATGATGTTTATAATTATAGTAATTTGCATATTCAGCTAAAACAGCCGCCATAAATAATGATAAAATTGGAAATTCCGCCTTGAGAATCAAGTGGAGATGATTTGACATGATACAATACGCGTATATTTCAACACTTTTGTACTTTTTTTGAACTTTTCGAATAATTTTCTTTAAATATCTTTTTTCACGATCTTGATTAAAATTTCTTTCCTTATTAATTCCTTTTGTGATCACATGATAGATATCTGTACCACTTCTTTGTCGCCTTCTGGTTGGCACTAACTTTCCTCCCTTCCATTTGGGTACAGGTCATTTTTCATTTAGGTACACCCCATCTTTCATTTGGGTACACCGCAAATATTCATCCAGGACGTAGCCTTTTGCAAAAAGGCTACGTCCTGGATGATGATGATTATTTCATCTCGTCTCTTACTTCTTTGAAGCACTTCACGATAAAATCGATATCTTCTTTTGTATGGCTTGCGCATACCTGTGTACGGATTCTTGCTTTTCCCTTTGGAACTACTGGATAGGAGAAAGCCACTACGTATACGCCTTTGTCCATCATACGTTTCGCAAATTCCGCTGCCGTCTTCTCATCATAGAGCATTACCGGCACGCACGGATGGGTTCCCGGAATGATATCGAATCCATTATCTACCAACTGCTGCCGATAGTAAGCGGTCACTTCTTCCAGATGATCTCTTAATTCCGTGCTCTCATCCAGCATATCAAAGAGTTCCAGGCTGGCTCCCGCAATAGCCGGCGCAAGAGAATTGGAGAACAGATACGGGCGGCTGCGCTGACGAAGCAGGTCAATGATCTCTTTCCTGCCGGATGTATATCCGCCGGAAGCTCCGCCAAGAGCTTTGCCCAATGTTCCGGTAATGATATCTACACGGCCCTGTACGCCGCAGTATTCTGGTGTCCCGCGGCCCGTCTTTCCTACAAATCCTACCGCGTGGCTGTCGTCTACCATTACCAGAGCATTGTACTTGTCCGCCAGATCACATACGCCCTGCAGGTTGCAGATGATTCCATCCATAGAGAACACGCCGTCGGTAGCGATCAGTTTGATCCTTGCGCCTGCTTCATCCGCCTCTTTTAATTTAGCTTCCAGATCTTCCATATCATTATTTTTATAGCGGAATCTCTTTGCCTTGCACAAACGCACACCATCGATGATAGAAGCGTGGTTCAGTTCATCACTGATGACCGCGTCATCTGCCGTCAGGATCGTCTCAAACAAACCGCCATTTGCGTCAAAACAGGAAGAATACAAAATCGTATCGTCTGTTCCCAGGAAATCGGAGATTTTCTTTTCCAATTTCTTATGGATATCCTGGGTTCCGCAAATAAAACGAACAGATGCGACACCAAATCCCTTTTCATCGTAGGTTTTCTTTGCCGCCTCGATCAAGCGCGGGCTGTCGCCCAGCCCCAGGTAGTTATTGGCGCACATGCACAGAAGCTCTCTTCCATCTTCCATGGTCACTCTCGCACCCTGCGGGGAAACAAATGGAGCCTCCCCTTTAAAGAGCCCTGCCTCTTTGATCCCTTCTACTTCTTTTGCGTAAATATCTAAAATGTCGTCTTTCCTTGCCATTTCTATCATCCTTCTTTCTTAAAAATAAATACTCGTGCTCCGCGCCTTTTCCGGTCTTTAATCATTCACATGAGCCCAGTCCAGGATCACTTTCCCAGACTGTCCGGAGATCATAGCCTCAAATCCCTTTGCATAGTCTTTAATGTCAAAGTGGTGGGTGATGATCTGGGAAATATCCAAGCCAGCCTGAAGCATTGTAGACATCTTATACCAGGTATCCCATACTTTACGTCCATAGATTCCGCGGAGATTCAGGCCATTGAAGATCACTGTCTCAAGATCTACGGTAGCGTCTGTTCTCTGCAGTCCCAGAAGAGCGATATTTCCGCCGTGTTTCATATTGTGGATCATATCCGCGAGACCCGCCTGTGATCCAGACATTTCCAGACCCACATCAAATCCTTCCGTCATTCCGATCTCTTTCATCACGTCAGGCAGCTTTTCTTTTCCAAGATTAACAACTCTGGTAGCGCCAAGCTTCTTAGCCAGTTCCAGACGATACTCATTGAAATCGGTCACTACCACGTGCCTTGCGCCTGAGAATTTTACGATCGCCGCCGCCATGATCCCGATCGGTCCAGCTCCCGCGATCAGCACATCCTCACCCAGGACATCATAAGAAAGCGCTGTATGAGTCGCGTTTCCAAATGGATCAAAAATCGCGTACATCTCTTCCGGAATATTTGGATTACAAGGCCATACATTAGAAGAAGGAATCACAAGATATTCCGCAAACGCGCCGTTTCTGTTGACACCCACGCCTTTCGCGTCCTTACAGTTTTCTTTGTGGCCTTCCAGACAGTTCCGGCATTTTCCGCAGGTGATATGGCCTTCCCCAGAAACCAGATCTCCTATATTAAACCCTTTCACGCCCGTTCCCACTTCAACGACCTCTCCCACATATTCATGGCCAGCGGTAAGTCCAATAGGAATCGTATGCTGCGCCCAGTCATTCCACTGCCAGATATGTACGTCTGTTCCGCAGATCGCGGTCTTATGGATCTTGATCTTCACATCGTTGGGCCCAACTTCCGGAATTGGAACTCGTTTCATCCACAATCCTTCTTCTGGCTTCTCTTTCACAAGTGCCCACATTAATCCATCGTTTTTTTCACTCATTTCGAGGTACCTCCCATATTTCCGTCCCCCTGGACGATTTTTCTCGATATATTATAGCATAAGCTTTTCCTCTTGCACAACGGAATTTGCTAAAGTTGCATAAAAAACATTTCTCTTTTCGTTAAATTTTGCACAAATATGTTTATAAAACGCTAAGATTTCGTCAAAATCCTTTTTCATGTTCACAAATCATATCGGATAAATTATAATCCTTATAGCGTTTTCTTCCAAAACACGAAAACAAAATCTAGAGGAAAGAGAGGTGGCAGATAACAATATCTGCGAAAACACATGGAAGCAATTAAGAATGTTATTCACAAATGGAACAGTATCAGCCTGGTAAAACGAATCATCTGCGGCTTGATCATCGGTATTATCCTCGGACTGGCCGTTCCGCAGGCAACCGGAATCTCCATCCTTGGAGACTTGTTTGTCGGAGCACTGCGGGGAGTCGCCCCTGTCCTGGTATTCTTCCTTGTAATGAGCGCTCTGTGTCATATGGGAAAAGGCCAGAAGACTAATATGAAGATGATCGTTATCCTTTATATGGCGGGCAACGTGCTGGCGGCGGCCTGTGCCGTGATCGCAAGCTATATTTTCCCAATCGTGCTCACCTTCACCGAGAATACAGATACCAGTGATGTGGCGCCTCCAAGCGGCGTGACCGAAGTATTGACCAACCTTCTGATGAACCTGGTAGACAATCCAGTCAACGCGATCGTCAATGCTAACTATATTGGTATCCTTGCCTGGGCGATCATCTTCGGTGTTGCCCTCAAAGGCGCCAGCGAGGGGACAAAGAAAGCTCTGGAGAATATCTCCGATGCTGTTTCGATCGCGGTACAGTGGGTCATCAGCTGCGCGCCCTTTGGTATCATGGGTCTGATCTTCACTACCATCTCCGAACAGGGGCTGGAGGTCCTCCTTGGATATGGACGTCTGATCCTGGTACTGGTAGGAACCATGGCAGTTGTTGTCTTCATCGTCAACCCGATCATCGTGTTCCTGTTTATCCGCAAAAATCCTTTCAAATTGGTATTCACCTGCTTAAAAGAGAGTTTTATCACCGCTTTCTTTACCAGAAGTTCCGCGGCCAACATTCCGGTCAATATGGAACTGTGCAAGAAGCTGGGACTGGATGAAGATACATATTCTATCTCCATTCCTCTTGGAGCGACGGTTAACATGGCAGGAGCGGCCATCACCATTTCTACGATGGCGTTAGCGGCGGCAAATACATTGGATATCCACGTTTCTATCGGAAGCGCCCTGATCATGTGTGTACTGGCGGCGGCCAGCGCGGCCGGAGCTTCTGGCGTGGCAGGCGGTTCCCTGCTTTTGATCCCGCTGGCATGTAGCCTGTTTGGAATCCCAGACGATATCTCCATGCAGGTTGTAGGCGTTGGTTTCATCATCGGTGTAATCCAGGATTCCTGCGAGACCGGTGTAAACTCTTCTACCGATGTTCTCTACACAGCGATCGCGGATTTCCGCGACAGACGGATCCATCCGGAGCGCTATGCGGATAAGCCTTTTGATCCTGAGATCAAAATTATGTAGCACACCAAAACCATCAAATAAAAACTTAAAAAGCATCCAAGGCTCAGTCTTTGGATGCTTTTCTTTTTCTCTTTCCGTTCGTTCTGTGCAAACAGCACAGAATCTCCATTTATTCAAAAAAATTTCTAGTTATTATTTACAAATCTTATCAAATCCTGTATATTAATAGAAGGCAATGTCTTAACGTTATCTTTGCATTGCAGGATCCAAAAAAAGAAAAAGAGAAAGAGAGAAGTGTATGGAAGCAATCAAGAATCTAGTCAAAAAATGGAACAGTATCAGCCTGGTAAAACGGATCATCTGCGGCTTGATCATTGGTATCATCCTCGGACTGACCGTTCCGCAGGCAACCGGCATCTCCATCCTTGGAGATCTGTTTGTAGGAGCGCTGCGGGGAATCGCTCCTGTCCTGGTATTCTTCCTGGTCATGAGTTCCTTATGTCACATGGGAAAAGGCCAGAAAACAAACATGAAAGTCATCGTGATCTTATACATGGTCGGCAACGTGGTAGCCGCGGCCTGTGCCGTGATCGCAAGCCGTTTATTCCCGATCGTGCTGACATTCTCCGAGAACACAGATACCGGTGATGTAGCCCCTCCAAGCGGCGTAACGGAAGTATTGACCAATCTTTTGATGAACCTGGTAGACAATCCGGTCAACGCGATCATCAACGCCAACTATATCGGTATCCTTGCCTGGGCCATCATCTTTGGTATCGCCTTAAAAGGCGCCAGCGAGGGGACTAAGCGGGCGCTGGAAAATATCTCGGACGCCGTTTCCCTGGCTGTACAATGGGTCATCAGCTGCGCGCCCTTTGGTATTGCCGGTCTGATCTTCACTACCATTTCCGAGCAGGGGCTGGAAGTACTCCTTGGATATGGACGTCTGATCCTGGTACTGGTAGGAACCATGGCAGTTGTTGTCTTCATCGTCAACCCGATCATCGTGTTCCTGTTTATCCGCAAAAATCCTTTCAAATTGGTATTCACCTGCTTAAAAGAGAGTTTTATCACCGCTTTCTTTACCAGAAGTTCCGCGGCCAACATTCCGGTCAATATGGAACTGTGTAAGAAGCTGGGGCTGGATGAAGATACATATTCCATCTCCATTCCATTGGGATCTACCGTTAATATGGCCGGAGCGGCCATCACCATCTCCACCATGGCTCTTGCGGCGGCCAATACCCTGGATATTAAAGTATCCATCGGAAGCGCCCTGATCATGTGTGTACTGGCGGCGGCCAGCGCGGCCGGAGCTTCTGGCGTGGCAGGCGGTTCCCTGCTTTTGATCCCGCTGGCATGTAGCCTGTTTGGAATCCCAGACGATATCTCCATGCAGGTTGTAGGCGTTGGTTTCATCATCGGTGTAATCCAGGATTCCTGCGAGACCGGTGTAAACTCTTCTACCGATGTTCTCTACACAGCGATCGCGGATTTCCGCGACAGACGGATCCATCCGGAGCGTTATGCGGATAAACCCTTTGATCCTGAGATTAAGATTCTGTAATAGCGCAGGATAAAGTCCATTTTAAATCGACCTCCAAAAGTCAGGCCAACATTCTGACGATTGTGAGGTCGGTTTTCTTTCTATAAACAGTCATCCTCTTCCCGCTCTGCGTTTCTCCTATACTCCCCTTTTGCGGAACTCTTCTGCGGATTTCTGCTCTTTAAGATATTCCTCCTCCTCAAAGAAGGGCGCGTGGCAAAGAGAGACAGGAGAGCCGGCTCCCGCTTTGTTGACCGCGCTCAGTATAAGCTCCTCTCCTAAATCTTCGTCCAGCATCATAAAGTAGAGCTCGTCTTCATCCATCCCCAAGATTTCCTGCCGGATCCGATATTTGTGTTCTTCCGTCTCACTGTCCGCAAAAGTAAAGCAGGTGTCAGTTATCTCATTCCAGAGCACGATCACCTTGATATACCTTGATTCCAGCCTGTTTAATTCCGCAAGCCTCCTGCTGCCGTCCGGGAAAGTCTCTATCCTGGCGGCCGCAAAGTAGACAAGCGTGCGCATTGTTTCCATTTCTCTCTGGGAAAAGGGCGCCGGATAGATCTGATAGATCTCTCTCCGCTCCAGATTGAAAAGTACCAACTCCTCTCTTCCTTCCGATTCTTCCGCCCAGATACATCCGAAAATATCCTCGGTCTCCGGCTTGGCTTCCCCTGGCTTCTCTTCTTCCCGAGCAAGTTCCGGCTCCGGTTGGGCAGCCTTCTCTCCAGCCGCCTTTTCCTCCTTGGAGATCCTCTCTACGATCCGGTTCAAAGCTTCTGCGATAAATCCACTGTAAATACTCCCAAATGCCTTTTCCAAGCGACCGTCTTTCAAATGCAGCAGCAAGGTGCCGCCGTCTGTCTCTACGCTCTGAAGCTCCTGATAGCGCACTGGAAGGGGAAGGGGGCGTTTCTTTCTTAACACGCTGAGGTCATCGCAGTAAAAACCCTCTGTGGAGAATACCATCCCCTTCTTTCCGCTGCCGCCAAAAGTGTTGTCGAACATGACCACGATATCTTCTTTTCTACAGTTTGAAGCATAACCCGCGATAGCGTTTCCGATCTGTTTCTCCGAAAATTGGGAACCAAGCGCCAGTCCCAAAGGCATCGCCGCTTTTTTATACTTTTTGACATCCTCTTTCTTAACGGACAGAACTGACTCCCGCACGATCTCCCGCATATTTTCCGATAATCCGCTCATAATGGTATCTCCTTTTTCTCTTTATTTCTTATCAAGCCTTCCTTTCAGATCCCCGTTGTCTTTAAAGTAAATTATACCATAAGACCAGATAAAAAGCAGTCTTACAAAAGAAAAGCCGTGGGAAAGTCTCTTTTTGCTTTCCCACGGCTTCCAAATATTCCTTTTCTTTTCCCCGGAATACTCCTACCACTCAAACTTCTTCTCGAAGTAGCTTTCCAGATCCTCGATCTTCACTCTCTCCTGTTCCATCGTATCCCGGTCGCGGACTGTCACAGCGCCGTCTTCCTCCGAATCAAAATCATAGGTGACGCAGAACGGCGTGCCGATCTCATCCTGACGGCGGTAGCGTTTTCCGATATTTCCTCTTTCATCGAACTCGCAGTTGTATTTCTTACTCAGTTTTGCGTAGACCTTTTCCGCTCCCTCGCTCAGTTTCTTAGACAGCGGCAGAACTCCAATCTTCACCGGCGCCAGCGCTGGATGGAAATGAAGCACCGTTCTCTTATCTCCGCCTTCCAGCTCTTCTTCATCGTAAGCGCTGCACAGAAACGCCAGAACCATACGGTCAGCTCCCAGTGATGGTTCGATCACATACGGAATATATTTGATCTTCTTCTCATCATCAAAGTAGGACATATCCTGTTTGGAAACATTCTGATGCTGAGTCAGGTCGAAATCTGTCCGGTCCGCGATTCCCCATAGCTCACCCCAGCCAAAGGGGAACAAAAACTCTACGTCTGTCGTCGCCTTGCTGTAGTGGCTCAGCTCTTCTGGAGAATGATCCCGGTAACGCACCTCTTCGTCTTTCAATCCCAGTTTCTTCAGCCAGTCCAGACAGAACTGCTTCCAGTACGCATGCCATTCCAGATCAGTATCCGGCTCACAGAAGAACTCCAGCTCCATCTGCTCAAACTCTCTGGTACGGAACGTAAAGTTTCCTGGTGTGATCTCATTCCGGAAGGATTTCCCGATCTGACAGATTCCAAATGGGATCTTCTTTCTGGATGTACGCTGTACATTCTTAAAGTTTACGAAAATTCCCTGAGCTGTCTCCGGGCGCAGGTATACTACGCTTTTCGCGTCTTCCGTTACTCCCTGGAAGGTTTTGAACATCAGGTTGAACTCCCGGATCTCTGTAAAATTGTGTTTGCCGCAGGTCGGACATGGAATCTGGTGCTCTTCAATGTAGGCTTCCATCTTCTCATGGCTCCACCCATCAATGCTGTCCCCAATATCCAGGCCATGCTCCTTGGCGTAATCCTCTATGATCTTATCCGCGCGGAATCTCTCATGACATTCCCGGCAGTCCATCAATGGATCGCTGAATCCGCCCAGGTGTCCGCTGGCCACCCATGTCTGCGGGTTCATCAGGATCGCGCAGTCCACTCCCACATTGTAAGGAGATTCCTGGACGAATTTCTGCCACCAGGCTCTTTTTACATTATTCTTTAACTCTACTCCAAGATTTCCATAGTCCCATGTATTCGCAAGTCCTCCGTAAATCTCAGACCCAGGATAAACAAATCCTCTTGACTTGGCTAACGCCACGATCTTATCCATTGTCTTTTCAACCATACCCTTGTCCTCTCTTTTTACTATAATAATTGTTAATTATTATACAGTTATCCCTCCTGGTTTGCAACCCCTGCCAAGGTTTTTCCAGAGCATTTTATATTCCCTGGTTCACTACTGTTTCCAGAATATCCAAAGACTTAAACCGCTTCCCCAGATACATTTCCAAATAAGCTTTCATTATCTGCTCCAATTCCTCCAGCACCTCTTCTTTCACCACAAAGGTATACAGTTTCTCCAGGGGTGTCCCCGCGATATACTGCATCGCGTAAAGAGTAGAGGAGCGCAAAGTCCTTCCGTCTCCGGCTTTCTTGGCGCACTGCGGGCAGATCAGTCCTCCCTTTCTGACGCTGAACAGCTTCTCCCCTTCCCGTCTGCCGCACAGGACACATTCCGCAAGCTGGGGGCCTTCCCCCTCGATCACGATCATCCGCAGCTCATAGATACACCGTACCAGCCGGTTGGGAATATGTACATTTGACAGCGCCCGCAGCGTTTGATATAAAAGCTTTAAAAGCTCCCGCTCGTCCGCCGCCTCCCTGGCATAATAATTGGCCATATCCATAAAATAAAACCCATAGTAAGCGCCTTCTACATCTGTCCGCAGTTCTTCAAAGTAATTGGAAATAGAGGCCGACATCAGCGTATAGGATGTCCGCCCCTCATACAGCGTAAACTCTCCGAAGGAAAAGGGGCTTGTCACCCCAAGGAGGGAACTATTGGTTCTTCTGGCTCCTCTTGCAAATGCTGCAATTTTCCCACGTTCTTTTGTAAGCAGTA
>OGYF01002701.1_pt1 | contig 12928 bp, 8 predicted proteins | sample 1576451 | NCBI WGS metagenome assembly OGYF01 (sample SAMEA3541505, study PRJEB24748) | human gut metagenome | biome: human gut; feature: human-associated habitat; material: faeces | place: China | collected 2012 | reverse complement strand
GGTTCAAGCGAGGAGGGACTATATTATGAACGAACTCGGGACTTATATAAAGGAAAAAAGAACGGAAAAAGGGCTGTCGATAAGGCGGCTTGCAGAACTTGCAGCTATCAGCCATACCGAAGTGAAGCGAATAGAAGACGGTCTTAGAAAACAAACTTCTCCGCAAGTTCTCCGCTCCATAGCGTCCGCACTCGGTGTGCCCTATGAGGATTTGATGGCAGCTGCCGGATATATTGATGAGCCTACTGCGGAAACAGAAAGCAGTACAGTGGCTACCGGCATAAAGGATACGGAAGACTTGAGTCAAGAAGAGATTGATCAGGTCAACCAGTATATTGCATTCTTGAAAAGCCAGCGCAAAGATTAAAGATTAACGAGGTGACTTCTTGGCAAAGAGGCCACCTCGTTCTCTTTTTAATTATGTGCGAACAGGAAGACGTATAAGCTGAACTGCTGGGAAGCGGTTCTGTGCTTCATTCACAACAGCATCGTATAGCTGCAGCGACTCGGTTAAATCCTCTATCGTTATGGCAAGAGCGTAGTCAATCTCCTGGTCGTCCTCCACATCATAGCGAGTATGAAGTTCAAGCCATACTTCCCAATCACCACCATGAAAACTTGAAAATTCCTGCTCGAAGTGGAAACAGGTATCCCAATCCTTGCGACCATCTGATTCTGACGGATTATTTGTAACAAGATTATCCTTACTGTTTCGTGAATGAAGGGATGCGTTGACATATGCTCCGAGATATTCAGCGCCCTTAGTTTTATCAACAGGCGGTTGTGTGACACAGGTTACTGTCACCCGTATTTTTTTATCCCTCTTGCTCATATCCATCTGCGTATCGCAAACACTCGGCATGAGAAACTTGGCGTGCTGCTTGAATTTCTTATTCATCGTACCCCTGTGGAGGAAGGTCACACGATGAGCAGTAGAAAACATACTCACAAGAGGATTTGATATTCCTCTACCGTAAAGATTGCCATAGAAGGCATTTTCGTCCCTTGTGATTTTTTTCTTTGCAACCTCGCTGATAGGCATCTCAGCACCGTGATAGAGAAGTGCCTCTGACATAAGGATATCATGATTCGGCACAGACTGTGATATCTCCGCAAGGTCTCCTGCAACAGTAGGAGCCGTAAAACTTGTACCCGCCTCAAATGCCCATTGACCGCCACTGGCAATCATCATGGCATATTCATCCGGCGGTACGAAGTCAGCCTTGGTCATCGTTCCAGCAAGAGATACAATATCGGGTTTACGGAAACCTCGAAAGCCCGGACCGATTCTCGAATAAGGAGCTACATCATATTGGCGGCTCAAACCTTCCTTATGTTCTGCACCGACAATAGCTCCGACTGCTATATTCAGCATGGAATCTGCTGGTGCAGCTATTCTATTGTCGTCATCTTGCAAGATGTCTTCGAGGGAGTCCTGACTACGATACAGATAATGATTGCCAGCTGAAATGGTAAATTTCACACCATACTGAATAGCAAGGACATCCAGTTCGTATCCGAGAATACTGATTTCGTCGCCTTGGATAGGAGTCTCTTCGCTTGATGAGAAGTTGAAGATTTTGGTTATGTCTTTATAGCGCAGGACAGCCTCTTTGATTCTTGCAATCATGGTGCTGTTACAAATAAGATCCGGACGATTCGGCTTATTGGAATCCGGATCGAAACCACGAATATTACAGTCGATAATCCTTGCTCGTGGTGTTAGGATACCGGATGCAAGCTGCTCGCCAAGATTCTCAAAAGCGACCTTACTTGCCACATTGGTGCCATGCCTTTTGTCACCAGGAGTTGCTCCAGTAGGTACCCAATGCTCCACTACCAGCGGCTCAAGTTCCGGTGGAAAATCCACACCAGTATCAAGCACCGCTACGATAGGAAGTTCGTCAATTGAAACATTGGGATTAAGCGTCATTGGAACGCCCGCCTGTACAGTATACATCGGTGAGGTGGCATAGAAACCTGTCGGCGCAACATGACTGACAATAGTATCCCCGGAGATCTCTTCAAGTTTACCAAGAGGAATCTCCGCACGGACAATACGTGTCCCATCGGAAAGTTTATATGGCTTCGCCTGGATTCTACCTTGATTCTGCTCAATAAGAGCAATCAGCCTCTCTTCGGCACGAGCCTGCACCTGCGGATCGGTACCTTTTGGAAGCAATTGTTCCATGATTTCAACATCGAGTGGGAAAGTAGCCTCACGCTCAAGCAGTTCTCTTATCGAAGGAGCCTGTTTTCCCATTCCGTCTGGGAATTGAAAATCATCTATGTACTGAAATTTCTTGTTACTGCGTTTGCCATCACGGTAAGCGCCTACCCTTTGTTGTAGGGAATCAAACTTGGACTTGGATGATGATACAATGGCGTGGCGTGAATCTTTTACTTTGGCGAGGGTCATTCCTTCCTGTTCCAAGAATTCACGGAGTGTTTTGTTTGAGAATTTCTCACCCTCTTGCAGGACAACTTCAAACAGACGGATATCCTCATCACGAAGAGAATCCATCCCTTGCACGCGGGTATAGGCAGACACAATTTCCTGAAGACCTGTAGAAAGTTTCGTTCCATGCTTCATCCGATCCAATCCCAGGTCTTTACTCCGAGCCTGCTTTTTATTCTCAATAGCCTCTACATCATCCTCAGTAATGAGGAGATGGGGTCTGAAATCATCTGCCATACCTATTCATCCACCTCTTTGCCCTTGGTTAACTTATTTATCTGGTAGCTAAGAGTGTTATGTGGCATCCCGATTGCTTTCGCAAGAGTACGGACGCTCACGCCCTTTGCTTTCAGATCGGCGGCGGCATCCACCACGCCTGCCCCGTTTGAATTATTCGTCATCTGCTGGATAAGCAGTTCTATCATATCCTCCATCGTAACCGCCTTATCTGTGGTCACATAGCGTTTAGCGGCGGAGATAACCAGTTCCTTTATCTGTGCCACGCTGCGGTCTGCAGTAAGGTCAGCCAGCTTCTGTATATCTACCTCGGTTTCTACAGTATAGTCTTTAAACCACCGCTGAATTAGTTCACTCCGCTGTTTTGCATCCGGGTATCCGATATTGATAGTGTAGTTGAATCGTCTGAAAATTGCGGGATCAAGCAGATGCTCATGGTTGGTAGCCGCAATCAAAAATACATTCGGCGGCATATTATCGAAATTCTGGAGTAAAGCCGTAACGACACGCTTCAGTTCGCCCATCTCATGACCGTCATCACGTTTCTTGGCGATGGCATCAAATTCGTCCAGAAAAAGGACGATGTTCTGATTGCCTACGCTGGAGAATATCTTCCTTAAGTTCACGCTGGTCTGTCCAAGGTAGGAGGATATAAGACCGTCTATCCTCACATATGCCATAGGCAGATTCAGTTCGTGCGCTATGGCATTTGCCGTCATCGTCTTTCCGCATCCAGGAGGTCCGCAGAGTAGTAGACGGTTTGCGGGAGGGAGATTATGCTTTGCCAGCTTGCTGTTGTTCTGGCGTTCCTCCAAAATCTGCAGGAGGAGCTTCCGCTGATTCTCAGGAAGCACGACATCAGAGAGCGATATATCCGGGTGAATAATATCGTAAAGCTCCAGAAGACTGTCCTTATCTCTCGGAGTAAAAGCACCGCTCCCAGCGGACTGGACAGCGAATCCTCCTGCGGCGGGCTGTGCGACATCCGGTTTCTTCATCAAAGTTATATTCTTTCCCTTATATGCATCAAGGAGCATACTGGAAACACGGCTATTTCCTTTCTTATCCTCGTCAGCCGCCAAAGCTTCCACAGCGGTCTTGAAGGAACTCTCGTCCCCGGAGCAATGAGCGGCGATAATATTTGCGATCAATTCGGCTTTCATAGTCTATCGATTCCTCTTTCTCAGTCATAGTAACGGACTGTAACCTTTAGTTTACACTATTTTGGCTCATATGTCAATAACTATTCTCAAAAATCTTTGAACACCTTTGAACACAAGCGCAAATCATTGTATCTCATCGGCTCCAATATGGTTCCTAAAGACGAAAATAAAAATTTGCGTTCTCGCACCTATTTATTGATTTAGGAAACAGAATGTGCTATACTGATACGTAACCGTTGAGTTACTTGAAAGAAACGAACCCACGATGGAAACAAAGAGTTACGAATATGAGGAGCATATGCATGATTATCAGCTATAAAAAATTATGGAAGTTACTCATTGACAAAGATATGAAGAAGCAGGATTTAAGGGAAGCGGCGCAGCTCAGTTCCTCCACCGTTGCAAAACTCACGCATGGGGATAATGTAAGCACAGCGGTTCTCCTTAAGATATGTACTGCGCTTCAATGTGACATTGCTGATATTATGGAAGTTGTGCCAGACGGAAGTCCCGCATCTGAGGAACAGTTATAGGAAAGGATGTAAGGCACCGATATGTTTGATTTTGGAAATGCAAACGAAGGACAGCGAAAAGCGATAGCTGCTGCCGAAGGTCCCGTCCTCATTACTGCGGGACCTGGAACAGGTAAGACCTACACGCTTGTTCAACGAGCGATTTATCTCATAGAGGAATGCGGCGTAAAGCCGGAAAGCATTTTTATTGCCACTTTTACGGAGAAGGCGGCAAAGGAGCTGATTACAAGAATCACGAATGAACTGTCGGATCGAGGCATCGTGGCGAACATCAATGAGATGTATATCGGCACGTTCCATTCACTCTGCCTTCGTATCCTTAAGGAGCATCTTGAATTTACAAGACTTCGCAGAAACTACCGTCTCCTGGATGCGTTCGACCAGCAGTACATGGTGTTCCAGAATATCCACCGTTTCCGGAATATCCCGGAGGTAGAGGTTGCTCTGCCGAACGGCGGCGCATGGAAGCAGTCGGAAGCCATCTGCAACTATGTGAATAACCTCTCCGAAGAATTAGTGACGCCAGAGGAACTGATGTCCGATACTGACCTGTCGATTGCGGCTCTTGGACGGATACTGAAGGAGTACCGCGATGTCCTCACTGAGGGCAATTTGATGGACTTCTCGTCTATCCAGATTGAAGCCTATCATCTGCTGCAGGACAATGTCGAGATTTTGGAGGAGCTTCGCTCCAAGGTCACGCACATCATGGTGGACGAGTACCAGGACACGAACTTCATCCAGGAGCAGCTTGTGTTCCTCCTCGCAGGAGACCGCAAGAACATCTGTGTGGTCGGTGACGATGACCAAGGCTTGTACCGCTTCAGAGGTGCCACCATCCGTAACATCCTGGAGTTTCCGCAGAAGTTTGCGGACGGCGAATGCCGCGTCATCCCACTGGTCATCAACTACCGCTCCAACAGCGACATCGTTGATTTCTACAACGAGTGGATGGCTACCACAGACGGTGCGAAGTTCAAGTTTCGCTGGGATAACTTCCGTTACGATAAAAGGATCGAACCGCACGAGAAAACCACTCTCCACAGTCCCGCGGTCGTGAAACTCGCAGGCGTGGACGATACGGATGAGTGGCACGAGAAGATACTGCAGTTTATCAAGGACCTGAAAGCCTCCGGCAAACTTACGGACTATAATCAGATTGCGTTTCTCTTCAATTCCGTGAAGCATCCGCGAGTAACAGCACTTGCCCGCTTCCTTGAGGAGAATCATATAAATGTATATTCGCCGCGTTCGGATATGTTCTTCCAGCGTGATGAGATAAGGCTTGCCCTCGGTTGTCTCATGCTCATGTTTCCGCGCTATATCCAGGGCTTGGAGAACAGTGATTACACCTTCCTGCAGCCAGCGCATGTGACCTACTACCGCAATTGCATCATGGCAGCAAATGAGTACCTCACACAGCCGGAGAATTCCGATCTTTTGAAGTGGATACGGCGCAGAGGTAAAGACCATGTTGGCTTGAAGGGAGCAACGGACTACGCCTATTGCGGTCTGATGTACCAGCTCTTTGAATTCCAGCCGTTTGCAGGGATTCTTGATACGGAAATGGATGTTGGCGTGGTCGATATCCGTCCGGCTCGAAACCTTGCAAAACTGACTCAGATTGTAGGTAAATTCGAGTACCTCCACCGAGTTGATGTTTTGGATGCTGGAGAATACCGAGGCAAACGCCGTATTGATCAGAATACAGAATTGCTTTTTAATATGTATCTTAGGCTTCTTTTTGACGGCGGCATTACGGAATACGAGGATGACTCAGAGTATGCACCGAGCGGCTGTGTTTCGTTCCTCACCATCCACCAGTCCAAGGGCATGGAGTTTCCTATCGTCCTCGTGGATTCCCTTGCGAATGTGCCAAGGAAGAACACGAATGACCTCATGATGCAGATTGAGGAGAGATACTTCAAGCGTCCGGCGTTTGAACCTTACGATGTCACGAAGTACTTTGACTTCTGGCGGCTCTACTACACGGCTTTCTCCCGTGCGCAGGATTTACTGATCCTGACCTGCAATGAGGACAAGCGAACGCCCAGCAACTACTTCAAAGACATCTACGGGGAACTGCAATCCGTAGAAAGCCCTGGTTTTGATATAAGGGAGTTTGATTTCAAGCCAATAAAGGGTGTGAACATCAAGAACACCTACTCGTTCACATCGCATATCACGGTTTACGAGACTTGCGCTCTTCAGTATAAGTTCTATAAGGAACTGGAATTCATGCCCGTTCGTGCGAACGCTATGCTCTTCGGTACGCTCGTGCATGAGACGATAGAGGACATACACCGCGCCGCCCTGCGGCATGAGGAACAGACAATCACTGAGGAGAATGTGAGCCGGTGGTTTGACTCCAATTATGTGTCGCTGACAAAGACCGAGCATACTTACCTTGCCGGTCCCCAGCGTGAGGCGGCTCTGAAACAGGTGCTACGCTATGTGGACCGACAGCACGGTGACTGGTCGCAGATACAGCAGGCAGAGGTTGATGTTTCGCTGGTCAAGCCTGACTACATTATTGAGGGAAAGGTTGACTTAATTCGCGGCGAGGGAGATACCGTAGAAATTGTGGATTTTAAATCTCAGCGAAAACCTGACATGGTGAAAGATCGGGAGCAGCTTGAACAATATCGACGGCAACTACATATTTACGCTCACCTTGTAGAGGAGCGCACCGGACAGAAGGTCAGTAAGATGCACATCTACTATACTGGCGAGGACGGCGGTGTGCCGACGATCACTTATCCGTATACGAAGTCAGCTGTGGAGGGCACAATGGCGGTATTCGATGATACGGTGCATAAAATCATGAAGAAGGATTTTCATCGCTGCGCCAAAGATCCAAAGGTCTGTGGTGCGTGTGACTTCCGGTTTTACTGCAGAAACAAATAAGAAGGGAGTGATAACATGGCTGAACATCGAGTAAGGAAAAACAACATCATATACATCATCCCTGACGATGAGCTTTTTAGAAAATGGAAAGACGACGAGGCTTTTATCGATGAGTACGGTCGGCTCATGAATCGCAAACCTCACAGGGTTCTGAGGGAACTAAAACACTATGTAGAAGATGCGCCTACAGTTCAGCAAAGAACCTCTGTGCCACCAGCCACTCCCACCGGAAGAAGATCCTCCATTAAAGATTATCTCAAGGATACCGCTCGGGACACGGCGATGGAGGCCAGTGATATCATTATCGATTGGGCTGTTGACAAATTCTTTTATGAGGTGCTTCCGAATGTATGGCATGAACATATTGTACCGTTCTACCATCGCACAAAGGAGGCGCTTACCTCAAAGGAACTGAAAGCGGATGCAGTCCTTGCGAAATCAAAAGCAAGTACGGACATTGCCGTAAAACAGCCGAAAGCCTATACGAAGATGACGCAGGAAGAGGCTGACGCCGAAAAGCGAAAAGTTCTATATCATTGGCTGGGAATGTTGAGCAGCCTGAAGAAACTCCACGATGCCGGAGAGATAGATATCGATACGACTTTGGCACAGCTGACAGACCCGGAAATGTTGAAGCGTGTAAACGGCTTTCTGCGCGAGAATCCGAATCTGCTCGAAACGGATAAGTACATTGTGCTTCATGGTGTGCTTGGAAGGGATTTATACGAGGAACAGCAGCTCGTTCCTATTAGAGCCGCCGAGATAACAGCAGTAGCCGAGAAATACGGATATGACCCAAGAAACGATAAAATGGAGGATAACCACAATGGATGAGCAGCTTACGTTTGAATTTGAACAGAGACCCACAATCAAGGGATTTCCCGAACTTCGCTGGACGGGCAAGCGGCCCTACCGCTCCACGCAGTATTACCCAGCACAGTTGCGGGAAACCTATGGCCAGGAACAGAACGGCTGGATCAATAAGATTTTCTGGGGAGATAATCTCCAGGTTATGAGCCATATGCTTAAGGATTATCGCGGGAAAATTGACCTTATCTATATTGACCCTCCGTTTGATAGCAAGGCCGATTATAAGAAAAAAATTGACCTTCGTGGCATAGGCACAACACAAAGCGACAGTACCTCATTCGAAGAAAAGCAGTACGGTGACATATGGACAAATGATGAGTATTTGCAATTTATGTATGAAAGGCTACTTCTCATGAGAGAACTCCTTTCTGATCGTGGTGTAATAGTTTTACATTGTGATTATCACAAATCTCATTATTTGCGAATTGTTATGGACGAAGTGTTTGGCCCTGATAGGTTTGTAAATGAGATTATTTGGTATTATGAAACCTACCAAGGAGCGGTAAAAAAGTATTTTCCACGAAAACATGATAATCTGTTTGTCTATTCGAAAACAGGCACATATTTCTATGAAATGCAATATGACAATGATTATAAAAATTCAATCAATTACAAAAGATGGGAGAACTATGTTGTAGATGGCAATAAGATAAAAGGAGCCAATTATCCTGCTAATGATTCCAGGTTTACCGCTCGATTAAATAAGTGGATACGAGAAAATGGCAGACAACCAAATCCTGATGATGTTATTTTTGAAATTCAAAGTGTATCAATAAATTCTGTTTGGAAAGATATAAAACCGGTTGATCCCAAGGATTTGAATGAAAAACTAAACTATCCGACACAAAAACCTGCCGCTCTTTTGGATAGGATTATTCGTTCTTTTAGTCAACCAGGTGATATTGTCTTTGATTGCTTTATGGGCAGCGGCACGACCCAAGCCGTAGCTATGAAACTTGGCAGACGCTTTATCGGTGCGGACATTAACCTCGGCGCGATTCAAACAACAACAAAGCGTCTACTCTCTATTGCAGCTGAACTGGAGCCCACTCACAAACCTGTAACTTATGAGATGATCCAACCTCAGCTTTCGATGGTTGCGGAGGAACCTGAGCCCTACCTTGCCGCAGCAAGTGCAGGCGGTAATACTGAACTGAGCGCCGAAGAACGTAGCAAAGTCATCGACTTCTTTAAGGCAAAGGGATTGGATACCTCTGCCCTGGAGGAGGACGCGAAGTACACGGGCTTCGAGGTCTATAATGTAAATAACTACGACTTCTTCCGCAATCCTGTTGAAGCCCGCGACCTCCTGATTTCCGCTTTGGAAATCCAACCGTTCCCGCAGAGCGATGTCTGGGACGGAGAGCTTGACGGCAGAATGGTTAAAATTATGCCGGTCAATCGCATCGCTACCAAAGCTGACTTAAAGGAGTTACTTGCAAACCTTCCGTACAAGACATACGAAAGGCGCAAGGAGGAGAATCCAAATCAACCTGTTGAGCGGATTACAATCGTATGCATGGGACACGAGCCTGACCTGAAGGGTGCGCTGGAGCAGGAGCTTTCCGACTACAAGGTGGATGTCCAAATAGTAGATATTCTGCGTGACAAGAAAGACCTACAGCTCAAGCGTGACTCCGAGGCTGAAATCGTTCGTGAGGGTGACAAGCTTGTTATCCGTGCCTTCTACCCGATGAACTTGATGCAGAAACTCTCCCTCCAGAAAGAATATGTGGAGGACTGGCGTCAGCTGGTCGACTCCATCATGATTGACTGGAACTTTGACGGTGTAGTCATGCAGCCGACCGTGACAGATGTACCCGGAAAGAACGAAATGGTCAAGGGTATCTACGACATCCCGGAGGGTTCCGGCACGATTAAAATTAAGATTACCGACCTGCTCTCCGAGTCGTTGGAAGTGGAGGTGCGTTAAATGGCAGATAAGTTTGACCCGAATTTTTCCTTTAGTCAACAGCTGTGGTACTACTACAGCACAAACCGTGGAAAAATTCGTTCTCGTTATAATGACCTCACGAGAAAGTTTCTCGCCTATAATGACAGCGAGGAAAACCCCCATGCCTTTCTGCGCAAGCCGCAGTTCGAGGCTTTGGAGATGTATGTTTTTGTGAAGGAATTCATGAACAACAAGCAGGTCTATGAGATGTTCGATGACTGGCGTCACAAAAGAGATCGCTTCTCCGATGCATCTTACTATGCCATCGACAAGGGAGGCCAGATTCGTCTCTTTGACGCTCCTACCGAGAAGCAGACCGATACGCTATTCAAGCAGATGAAGAAGTACCGCGAGGACTACCCGAACTACATCTATGCCCTCACGATGGGACTTGGCAAAACCATCCTTATGGCGACCTGCATCTTCTACGAGTTTCTGCTTGCGAAGAAGTATCCGAGGGACAAGCGTTTCTGCCACAACGCCCTTGTGTTTGCACCGGATAAGACTGTTTTGCAGTCCCTCCGTGAAATTATGACCTTTGATAAGACAAAGGTTGTGCCGCCAGAGTATGCCCGTGTACTTGATTCAAACATCAAGTTTCACTTTCTGGATGAGACGGGAACGATTCTGCACACGATTGATGATTCTGATTTCAATATCATCATCTCCAACACGCAGAAAATCATTGTAAAGAAAAAGCGCAAAGAGACATCTGCTGCTGAAACTTTATTCAGCGGCTCTGGATCTCTCCTTTCAGCAGTCTACGGCGGAGATGATGACGAGGACGATGCATGGGATGATACCACGCTGATGGATAACCAGCGTTTCAAGAAACTCTGCCGTCTTCCGCAGCTCGGCGTCTATGTTGATGAGGCGCATCATCTCTTCGGTGCAGACCTCGAAAAGCAGATCCGGTCGAGCGGAGCGAATAAGACAAGCCTTCGTGATACCATCAATCTGCTCGCAGCGAATACCTCTATCGTGGCTTGCTATAACTACACGGGTACGCCATATGTAAAGAATCAGCTTCTGCCGGAGGTGGTATATGCTTACGGTCTGCGTGAATCCATCTGGAATGGTTTCTTGAAAGATGCCGACCCGCTCGGTTTTGAGAACGTTAAGAGTGATGAGTTCCTCAAAGCTGCGGCAACCACATTTTGGGAGCGCTACGGCGGTAAGACCTATGAAGGTCTGAATCCGAAACTTGCTATCTATGCGGCAGGCGTTGAGGAGGCGGCCACAGAGGTCAAGCCTGCACTTGAGAGGATACTCGCTAACCTCGGTATTCCGGCATCGAAGATTCTCCTGAATGTCGGCGATGCAAAGTATACAAAGAACGATGACATCAGAGACTTCAATAACCTTGATGTTCCTGGAACGGAAGGAAACGAGAAGCAGTTCATTATCCTCGTTGAAAAAGGCAAGGAAGGCTGGAACTGCCGGTCTCTGTTTGCTGTGGCTCTTTTCCGCAGCCCGAAGTCAAAAATATTCGTTCTGCAGGCAACAATGCGCTGCCTGCGTGCTATAACGGACGAGCGTTTGACGGCCACAGTATTTCTCTCCAAAGAGAATTACGACACCTTGGACGATGAGCTTCATAAGAACTTCAACATGGAGATCAAGGATATCAAAAATCCTTCCAATGCTGATCGCCATAAATATCAGGTTCGTGTTCTGCCGCCGCCGAGGACAATCACTCTCAAGCGTGTATGGCACGAGTATACCCTCCACGAAAAGGAATACTCCGAGCCTGTGGATTTCAAACTGGTCGATGCTGACCTTTCCAAGTATGCCAGCATCATGTACGAACGTGACAGCCTTGCTCGTGATACCACTGTCAAAGAAAAGAATATTGACTATCTCCAGGACAATATGAAGTTCAGCGAATTTTCCCTCGTAGGAGAAGTGGCTCGTTATCTGAACATTTCCTGTATTCTCGCCGCGAGAATTCTCCGAGAATCAGTGGACGGAATCGACACGGTTCTTGAGGCGGTCAATCGCTATAACACAGTCCTGGATGACTACATCATCCCGACTGTGTTCCATGCACTCTTTGACATCACCTCTGAACTGAAGACCGAGGACAAGGAACTGGTATTGCTGCGTGAACCAAAGGATGCCGGTTACTACGAATTCTCCGCAAAAGATGACCTCGTGCTTACCAATCGCTATCCGGACTTTACACCGGAGCAGCTTAAGAAGAGCTTCCATGCTGACACATACTGCTTCGATTCCATCCCAGAGAAGGAATGCTTTATGCAGTACATCACGAGCGGCAAAGTTGCAGAGGTTTACTTCACGGGAATGTTTACTTCCAATCAGGGTGATCTCTCCGTACACTACTACGATCCAGAATCGGGCAGAATTCGCCAGTACTATCCCGACTTCCTTGCAAAGATGATGGATGGTTCCTATCAGCTTATCGAGGTTAAGGGAGACAACAAGATTGATGACACCGTGGTTAAGGCAAAACAGGCAGCTGCCGAGGAGATGGCTGTGGCGAGTGGCGTGAAGTATCTCATGTACGCTGGCAGTCAAGTTGTTAGCACCCATATTTTAGATGAAGATTCGGCATCTATACAAAATGTTATTTATTGATTGACAAAAAACGAGGGCAATGACAACCTTTTAATTTTGCTTCACCTTTTAATTATTCCCAAATCGTTACACTGCAAAGCTGGCACCCCACCACATTGCCGAGCGGTAGCAGGACAACTGAACACATAAAACAAGGGTTTCCAAAGTCAGCACATGACCTCGGAAGCCCTTATTTCAAGCCTTTTTCGGCGGCTTTTGCCCCGGAGAG
>OGYF01002697.1_pt1 | contig 12939 bp, 10 predicted proteins | sample 1576451 | NCBI WGS metagenome assembly OGYF01 (sample SAMEA3541505, study PRJEB24748) | human gut metagenome | biome: human gut; feature: human-associated habitat; material: faeces | place: China | collected 2012 | reverse complement strand
AAAACGAAAACCCCGGCCGCAGTTCCAGAAGGAACCGCGAACCGGGAAATGTGTACGTTTTTGATTTTGAATATTTCATCCCTGCAGCTCATCCCCGTCAACATCATCGCGTACCGCAGTCAGTACGGCAGTGTCCATCCGACGGCAATTGTCGGACCGGCGCTTGCGGCGACAGCGGCGAGTACGATTGCGGCGGTGGTGTTCTGCAAAGTGATGGAAAGGATGGGGCGATGATTATTCAGCCCAGGTGCCGTTTACAAAGACATCGGTCTCGCTTCCGTCTTCGTGGATACCCACGATGTGCAGGTCATCCGATCCAACCATAAAGTCAACGTGGATCAGGGAATCATTGACACCTTTTGCGAGGATTTCTTCATCACTCATATCCATAAATCCGTCCAGAACCTCAGAGAATCCGGCACCGGCGGCAACATGACAGCATGCGTTCTCATCGAACAGTGTGTTGAAGAACATCAGACCGGACTGGTTGATCGGGGACTCCTTCGGAACGAGTGCAACCTCGCCGAGCATCGAAGCGCCGTCATCCATGGCGAACATTTTTTTCAGAACTTCCTCGCCCTGCTCTGCGTGGCAGTCAACGACTCTTCCGTCTTTAAAATCAACAGTAAAGTTGTTGATAACCTGTCCGGACCAGCTGAGCGGTTTGGTGGAAACAAGGCGGCCTTCGCATTTGCCGCGCATCGGGCTGGTGAAAACTTCCTCGGTCGGCATATTCGGAACGAAGAAGACCTTGTTCAGATGATTGATATCGCCGGCGCCGCTCCATTTTGCGCCCGGGATCAGCTCAACGGTGAAATCAGTTCCATTTTTGCTGGTGTAATGCAGTTTATGGAACGCCTGCTCGGTCATCCATTTTGCCTTGCTGATCATACGGTTGCTGTGTGCCTGCCAGATCTTTTCGATATCTTCGCCTTCTTTTAAGTACAGGCAGTCGAAAATGGCATTCCACAGTTTCTCAACTGCAACATCCTCCGGCTCGCCCGGGAATACTTTTGCAGCCCATGCCGGTGATGGAGCGGCAACGATCAGCCACCGATGTTTTCCGTCGATCTGGTCGCGGTATTTTTTCGTTACTTTTGCGCGCATCTGGCGAACGGTGGAGAGCAGGTCAGCGGAGATGCCGGCAAGCTCGTCCGGATCGGAGGAGTCGATGAAAATGCGGACCGGCAGATCCACGGTCATCTGTTTGAGGCGCTCTTCTTCCCAGGTCTGAACGGTGCCGAGAGTTTCTGCGGATGCATACTGATAATTCAGTTTGTTGATCGGACCGCACTCCCAGATCACTTCAACATAGCTGGCACCGGCCTTGTAGCACTCTTCGGTAACCATGGTAGCAAGCTGAACCTGGTCAACGCCGGTCTGCAGGCGGACACGCTGTCCTTTCTGTACATTTGCGCCGATTTTTACGATCAGCTCTGCGTATTCTCTTAATTTTGCTTCATTCATGATAAAAATCTTCCTTTTTGTAAAGTTTAAAATTGAAATGGATCGTTAAACGCTCCATAATAGGAAACCGGCTCGCCCGATGCGCGACATGGCCGCGTTCATCCCCCTCAAGCGCCTGTGCAACATCGATGAGATCGGCGATCTGGTCGCGTTCCTCGCTTCCGACGATTGTGACGGAAGTCGGTGCCAGGAACATGCCCTGCCAGAGCTGCACCGGTGTCATGTTCAGCAGGTGGGACAGCGCCACACACGTAACGCCGAGATGGCAGAAGCAGACAATGACAGCTTCGCGGTTCGTTTCATCCGAAGCGTGATAGCGGTAACCGTCGCGTACATAACCGTAGCGCGCAAGCAGTGCATCGAGTCCGTCGGTCACAAAATGATAATTCTCGTCCATGTTTCCGGTCTGCATGATCGGATTTTTCGTCCAGAGATTATTGTCATAGAGATCCCGGTTTGCATCGAGCACATCCGGAAGAAAATCCCACGGAATCCGGCGCTTTCCGGTCTCCGGATCAAGGACAGGCGCATCAAACTCCCGCAGCCACGGAAGAATTTCGGCCTCGCGGCCCGCATTTTTCAACGTAAAAGAAGCCGTATCCTTCGCACGTCCGAGCGGCGAGCAGTAAAAATCGGTGACGTTCCATTTCACCGTCCGCTTCGAAAGTAGCTCAGCCTCACGCCAGCCTTTTTCAGTCAGAGAATCAATCTCATAATTCGGTTCGCCGTGGCGGATAAAAATAAGTTTCATAAGAATTCCTTTCTTCGTATACCACAAATCGTTTGGTTTATGCATCGAAAAGTCAATTTCAGTTCCGAAAAATTAGTGATGAAGCATAAAATATTCGGAATTGCTATAGGTTAGTGTATCACAAATTGTCAAATTTGTGTGAGTTTCTACGGAAAAAGATGCGACAAATTGGAAGAGTGTTTTGGAAAGATGGGACTGGTAGAAAAACAAGTTTGCTCAATAAATCAATCATTTAAGCCAGTTTGGCATAATGGATAAAAATTATACGCGGATATTTCCGTTTTTCATTTCACTCATCTGTTTATTTTTCAGCATCCATGGAACGGTTATGTTTCCTGGACCCCAAATTTGTTTTTTGGGATGCAGAAATCCCAGCGTAGCGGAAAACAGAATCCACAGGAGAAACCATAAAATACTCTGATAAACACCACTCTGGACACCGGATTCCAGAAGAACACTGCCAAGAAGGGAATCGGCCGCACTGCTGGAAACAATGAGTGGAATGCTGGCATGATCCATGTAGGGGAGAGAAAGCAGTCCGCCGATGAGTAAACCAATGAGACTCAAGAAAATGACTCTGAGAAAACCAAAAAGCGTATTAAAATGGTTCATATAGCGGACAGAAAGCAGATCTCTTGTGGAATAGGAAGTTGCAGCAGTTTTCATTGCTTCAGCAAGATCGGAGGCCTGCTTCACAGGAATAAATACGCCGCTTTCGCTGCCAGAATATTATGAAACTCATCGACTTTCATCACTGTAAAAAATGTAATTATCAGACTAAAACTCATTGTATTTTTTGTAATTGCGTAATATACTATACTTACATTATGATGATGGAGGTGCGTCTATGTACCGAATTGCTATTGAAAAACTATTAAAATGGAAACAAAGCAAACGCCGCAAACCCTTAATTATTGAAGGGGCACGTCAGGTTGGCAAGACTTGGCTAATGAAAGAATTCGGCAAGCAGGCGTATACAGATGCCATATATATCAATTTTGACTCTAATTCCAGAATGGCAGAGTTATTTGCTTCTGACTTGGATACTGACCGCTTAATTATGGGATTAGAGTTGTATGCTGGTCGCAAAATTGATCCAGACAATTCTTTATTGATTTTTGATGAAGTACAGGAAGTTCCGAGAGCGCTGGCATCTCTTAAGTATTTTTATGAAAACGCCCCGCAGTACCACATTGTATGTGCCGGTTCTTTGCTTGGTATCGCTTTGCATCAAGGCACATCTTTTCCCGTTGGCAAGGTAGATTTCTTAAAGCTTTATCCTCTTTCGTTCAAAGAGTTTTTGATGGCAACCGATAAGGAACGTTTTGCCGAACTTCTTGATAAGCAAGACTTTGGGATGATTACATGCTTTAAGCAAACATATATCGATTCCTTAAAGCAATACTACTTTGTCGGTGGTATGCCTGAAGCTGTGCAAAGCTTCGCAGAGAACAAAGACTTTAATGAGGTCCGTGAAATTCAAAAGCGAATCCTTGCAGCCTACGAACAAGACTTCTCTAAACATGCTCCAAATGAGATTGTACCAAGACTTCGTATGTTGTGGAACAGTATTCCTTCTCAGTTAGCCAAAGAAAACAAAAAATTCATTTACGGGCTCGTCCGTGAAGGTGCCCGTGCGAAAGACTATGAAACCGCAATTATGTGGCTCAGTGATTGCGGTCTCGTTCATAAGGTCAGCCGTGTAAATGCAACGGGCATCCCGCTACGGGCGTATGAGGACTTAAAAGCATTTAAGTTATTTTTGGTAGATGTGGGATTGCTCGGATGCATGACGGGGCTTCGTCAACGTACTTTGCTTGATGGGAACGATCTTTTTGTCGAATTCAAAGGCGCACTTACTGAACAGTATGTTTGTCAGCAATTAAAAACCATCGAAGATTTAGGTATTTATTATTATACCAACGATAGGGGTTCTTGTGAGGTTGACTTTGTTATTGATACAGGTGAGCAAATTATTCCGGTTGAAGTGAAGGCAGAAGTTAACCTTAGAGCAAAGAGCTTGAAAACATATCAGGAGAAGTTTTCACCTGATATATCTGTTCGTACTTCGATGGCAGATTTCAAAAAGGAAGATTGGCTTATAAATTTGCCGCTCTATGCAATTGAGAAGATTGATAAAACAATAGATGAGCTAAGTTAAATGTTATTCTCATGTAACTATTCAGAACCCCCTATTCGAAAATGAAATCTGGGCATCCTGAGATTGCCTTTCTGATTGCATCGTATGCGTTGTGCCCTTGCTTATGGGCTGTGCCAACATAGGACATGATTTTCAGATAATCCCTGGCTCCTTCTTCACTTCGGAAGCAGCCTGATACTTTCGTCTTAACTTTTATCATCCTTAAATCTCGTTCCGCCTGATTGTTATCAAACGGAACCATGAAGTTATGGATAAAAAGGCAGACTGATGCCTTGTAATTATCAAAGCGCTCCACCAGAGCAAGAATCTTTCCTTTTTTCTTTCTCCCACGTTTTTTCTCTGCGGTAACCGGAAGCGGATTTTTTTCCCTGGCTTGTTTGATAAGTTCATCGTATCGCTTATCAAACTTATGATAGTGATAATAGCTGAGAGTTTCTTTACCGGCCTCTACAGCTTTATCTTTGACCTTCTTCATTTTTATCAGAAGGCCTATAAATGCAGACGCCCATTTCTGCTCGGGATGGTTCTCGGCAATGCCTGTCAATTCCCGTAATAAGTGGGCACAGCAGACTGCATGTTGGCAATCTTCGTAACTCCAGTAAGAAGCCCAGCAGTCATGCATGGAAATACCGTGAAACAATGGCAGCACACCGCACTGCTCCATGCCAAGATATCCACGCTTTGGACTGATATCAAGGTACGTGAATTCACAGTTTGATGCATCATGAACCCACCATAGTTTTTTATCAACACGGGTTCCGGTCTCATCGAAATGACCAAGACTTGAATCGGCAACTTTTTGCTTTATCCGGTTTACTGTCTCGGATACTGCGTCAGCACAACGTTTTACCATGTTACTTATGATTCCGGTGGCAAGTGGGATGTTAAATACGCCAGAGAGAATCTCATGTGTTCTTTTCACACTGACTGCTCCGACTGTATTTAAAGCAACAGATAGTGCCTGCAAGTTCTCACCATACTGCACGGTTGCTTTAACATCATTAGGAAAGCTCCCTTTTCTGGTATCTCCATGAAGCATACAGATTGGAATCTCGAGAAGCTGATGTTCCACGACATTAACAGTGACGACCGCATCAATGACATGTCGTTTTTCTGCAACACAGGCAGTTCCTTTACACATTTTGTAATGAGGACATCCTTCGCAGGCAGATGGCATATGTTTCACAATCTCATCAGGGTCTGAAATGACAGACAGGTATGTTCCCTGATGACCTTCCTGTCCGCCAACCTTTTTACCAGAAGGTTTACGCAGACTTTTTGGCGCAGGTTTTTTAAAGCCATCACTTGAAGGCGGCTTGGAACTGTTTTTAGAATTCTTGTTAAGCTGTTCTCTCAGTTCCTGAATGGTCTGATTGAGCTGGGTGATAAGCGCAGTCTGCGCATCAAATGATTGTTGCAGGGAATTCAAAGATGCATTTAATGCATTGACTTGCATTTGCAGCTGCGTATTCATTTCCTCTACTGTCAAAGAGACCACCTTCTTTCACTAAAATATGATAGTTCTATTTTAGCGTAAAATCAGAAAAAAAGCGAATTGTGTGGAAATGCTCATTGGGCAAAATGACTGTGGATAAAGCTATTTTTTTAAGGTGCAAGTGTTGCTAAATTTAATCAAAATCCGATAAAAATAGGATTTTGAAATACAAAAATGATGAATTAAAATCAGTAATCCACAAAGATGGAAATAGCTGCTTCACCATCGGTTAGTTATCCACCGACAGGAAGCAAATGAAGTGAAAACAGATTTTTTATTTTCTCTGTTTTTCACAAAAAATCACATGGACTCTATCAGGGGTTCTGAATAGTTACAAAAAACTTATAAAAGCGTTGGTTCATTTTGGAATCAACGCTTTTATAAGTTTTTTAAGAGTATATGTAAAATATTGTATAAAAACAAAGAATAAGTAGTTTTGCATGGTAAAAATGGAGAGGGTAATTGTCGAAAATATAATTATTAATAGCGAAATACCATATGGATACGTGACCACATTTTTGCTTATTGAACAAAATAACATATACAGATAAAATGATGCTTGTAACAAGACAAGAACAATATAACGAGAAAGAAAGATGAATAGAATATGTCTGCAGAAAAAAATATTACTAGAAAAGATGTGGCAGAAAAAGCAGGCGTATCGGTGTCTGTTGTTTCAAGAGTACTTAATAACAGTGGATATGTCGACAAAGAAAAAAAGAAAAAAATTATTAAGATAGCAGAGCAACTGGGATATATTCCAAATCCGATAGCTATGGCTCTTCAAACAAGAAGAACATATCAGATAATATTTTTTTGCAATGATCTGACAGGTGCCTATTATAATCAAATGTATCATGGAATGGCGAAGACAGCGAAAGAAAGGGGATATCATCTTTTACTTCAAAAAGATTATGATTTTGAATCAGTAAAAAAAATCTTGGCAGATGGAATTATATTTCCGACAGAAAATGTAGCACAGGATTATGCTGAAACAGTAGGAAAAAATTATCGTCTGCCTACGGTAACAATATCTTTTGACCCGTCGGCGATATTTGCTAAACCAATGCCTTCGGTAGTTATTGAGAATCAAAAAATAATTAATGCCAGTATTGATTATCTTATACAGAAAGGACATAAAAAGATAGGAATGCTCCTTCCGTTTGATTACGGATATGCAAATTCCAGATATAAAGCCTGGAAGGAACGTATGAAGATGGAATCAATTTTTTTAGGGGGAGGGGTAGAGACTAACTATGAACACTATATTATAAACTGTGGAAAACCAGAAGAGGAAAACAAGAAAAAAGATTACAGATATTTAGGTCCTTATCAATCGGAATCAGAAGGATTTGTATATTATGATCTTTTCAAAGTTGGATATGAAGCAGCAAATTTGTATAAAAGTTCAAAGTATAAAGCAACGGCACTTATATGTTTTAATGATGATTTAGCTCAGGGATTTATTGCTGGCTTACAAGCAATAGGCTTGAGAGTGCCCGAAGATATATCGGTTATGGGAATTGATGGTATTTTTACAAGAAATCATTTTAAACCTAAGTTGACCACAATGTCCATTTATCCTGAAAGACAAGGAGCAAAATGTGTAGAAGTATTAATCGATATGCTGGAAGGGAAAAAATATAAATATATGAATTATTCTCCCTACGGTATTTTAGAGGGGGAGACAGTAAAGGACTTAAAGTAGAATATTTGCCGGAAAAAGCGCGCAGTTTCGGCTGATATAGAGAAAATAAACACTAGGAGGAAGGAAAATGAAGTTAAAAAAAGTACTCGCATTGACACTTGCAGGGATCATGACCGTAGGTCTGGCAGCATGTGGAGGAACCAAAGAATCTAGTGAAAAAACAGAAGCAGGAAAAGAAAAACAGAAACTTGTTATCTGGTCATGGGGAGCAGATGAGGAGAAGAAATCAAGGGAAGCAGCTGTTGAAGCATTTCAGAAAGCACATCCTGAGATCGAAGTGGAACATTCTGTCATTCCTACAGCCGATCATGTATGGGATCAGAAGATGACTGCAGCCCTGTCAGCAGGAACAGGTCCGGATGTCATCCAGATGTCACCGGATTATTACGGATTATACACCGATTATTATGAAGATTTAAATCCATATGTGGAAAAAGAAGGGGTGGATTTAGATTCTGTAGTTACAGAGGGCATGATGGATCCTTATTACCGCCCGGATGGAAAACTGGAAGGTATGCCTCTGCTCCAGAACTGTTTTGTACTGGCATATAACAAAGACATGTTCGATGAGTTTGGCGTAGAGTATCCGACAGCAGAATGGACATGGGATGATGTGGCGGAAGCAGCGAAGAAATTTGCCGGAGGCGAAGGCGCAGATGCTACATTCGGTATTGTTAACCACTGGATAGATCCGCCGCTGTCTATCATCTGTAAAGGCGGAAATGCATACTCAGATGATTTATCAACATGTGAGATCGATTCACAGGAAGTCAGAGATGGTCTGGATTTATTCGGAGATATGATCCAGAGCGGTGCAATGCCTGATGATACAGCAGCCAAGAGTCTTCCGAAAGAACAGCTTTTTGTATCCGGCCATGCGGCAATGTATACATTAGGCGGATTTGAGACAAAGCTGATTGCAGAAGAGATCGGTGAAAACTTTAACTGGGATGTTGTATCCATGCCGAAAGTTCCGGACGGTGGAAAAAACAATCTTTTATACGCAACAGGATATGCCATGCTGAAGGATTCTGAAAATAAAGATGCTGCATGGACATTCTTGAAAGAGGCATCTTATGAAAATGAAGACATGGCAAAGGAAACATGCCGTGCAGGAATGACAGCTTGTAAGAGCGTTGCAGAGGGTTACTATAAAGAACTGACATATGGTCCGATTGATAACAGCGCATACCTAGAAGGGCTTTCTGATGCAAAACTGAATATCTGGGGCGGTGCATATGCAGCACCTGGAGATGTATGGACCCAGATCTGGCAGGCAGTAACCATTGATGGTAAGAGTGCTGATGAGGCGATCAATGAATACTATCCGGCACTGGAAAAAGCATTTAATGAAGCAAATGGAAACTAAATGTTAAATCACAAGAAGGTGTTGCGAACGATATGCAGCACCTTCTTGTTCATTCAGCTACTGGCAGATTCTATTTACGGAGGCGAAGAAGAGTGAAAAAACCAAAAGGAAAAAAAGTATATTCAGCCATGAAACGGCGGGAGGCCAGAAATTTTTACTTATATACAGCACCATGGCTGATTGGATTTTTTGTGCTGACATTATACCCGATTGTATATTCTTTTTATCTGATGTTTACAGATATGAATTTAACCGGGGTAGGGAAGTTTATTGGATTAGAGAACCTGAAGTATGCATTTACGGATGATCCACTGTTTATAAAAGCATTTATAAATACCCTGAAATACGTGGTGATGTTTGTACCAAGTAGTATTATACTTGCTTTTTTTGTGGCACTGCTGCTTAGCAAGAAAGTAAAAGGACTGGGATTTTTCCGGACAGCATTTTACATTCCATACATCACCTCTGGTGTGGCAGTAACAATCTTGTGGGGATGGATATATCAGAAGGATTATGGAATTATCAACTACGTGTTATCACTGTTTGGAATAAAAGGTGTGAACTGGCTGGGAGATAAAAATATTGCAATGATATCAATCGTGATCCTGTCCCTGTGGACGATAGGAAATAATATCATCATCATGCTGGCGGGAATTCAGGATATTCCACAGTCTTATTATGAAAGTGCACAGATCGACGGCGCAGGTGCGATACGCCAGATCTTTTCCATTACCCTGCCGTTATGTACCCCGACGATCTATTTCAATCTGATCGTAACGATCATTGCAGCTTTCCAGGTATTCCAGCAGCCATTGATTTTGACTAATGGAGGACCGCTTAACAGTACTTATACAGCAGCGATACATATGTATAACAACGGATTCCTTTATGGAAAAATGGGATATGCATCCATGATGGCATGGAGCTTATTTGTTGTAATTATGGTGATTACACTGGTAGTGATTTCAACATCCAAGTACTGGGTGTTCTATGATGATTGATGAAAGGAAGAAATATATGCGAACAAGATCACAAAAACAAGCAAAACTTATAGGAAGAATTATCACATACACGATTCTGATTGCGGCAGCTATTGTTTGTTTGTTTCCTTTTATATGGATGATATCCACTTCTTTTAAAGAAACATCCGATATCTATAAAATGCCGCCGTCATTGCTGCCAGCGAATCCGACGCTGGAGAATTTCATCGAGGGATGGAAGGGTGCAGATTTTGGTATGTTCTTCCAGAACTCAGCAGTCGTAACATTTTTGGCTACGATAGGGACTGTATTTTCTTCCTCAGTAGTAGCGTATGGTTTTGCGAGATTTAAATCCAGATTATCACCGGTCTTATTCATGATTCTTCTTGGAACCATGATGTTGCCTTCCCAGGTGACTCTGATTCCACAGTATCTGCTGTATTATAAACTGGGAATGGTTGATACATTCTGGCCGTTGATTATTCCAAGTTGGCTGGGAGGGGGAGCTTTTAACATTTTCCTTTTTATTCAGTTCTTTAGAACGCTTCCGAAGGAATTGGATGAAGCGGCTAAGATTGATGGGGCGAATTCCTGGCAGGTATTTACGAAGATATTGCTGCCAGCGGTAAAACCGGTCATGCTGGCTGTACTGGTAATGGCACTGGTATATAACTGGAATGATTTCTTTAATCCATTGATCTATCTGAATTCATCTGAGAAATTCACGATAGCAGTGGGTCTGCAGTTCTTTAAGGGATCACAGGGAAATGTACAGATTGGACAGATGATGGCAATGGCACTGGTATCTTTGACACCGGTACTGTTTGTATTTGCAACCTGTCAGAAATACTTTATACAGGGTATTAAAATGTCAGGCTTGAAAGGATGATGTTACAGAAATGCCAATGAAAAAGACTATAGAGATTAAAAAAGATGAAAAGGGTTTTGGAACACTTTATGTAAATGATGAACCTTTTTTAATTCTTGGAGGTGAGCTTCATAACTCGAGTTCCAGTAATCTACAGTATATGGAAAAGCAAGTATGGCCCAGATTAAAAGAACTAAATCTAAACACAGTTCTTCTTCCTGTAGCATGGGAAAATATAGAAAAAGAAGAGGGAGTTTATGATTTTTCTTTGTTAGAAGAACTGATTTTCCAGGCGAGACGAGAAAAAATGAAGTTGATACTACTGTGGTTTGGCCTTTGGAAAAATGGAGAAAGTACTTATGTTCCAGGTTGGGTAAAAAGAGATAGCGGGAGATTTTTCAGAGCAAGATATAAAGGGGGAGAATTGTCTCAGACGATATCACCTCTTTGTAAAAATGCAGTAAAAGCGGATGCAAGAGCATTTACGGTTTTTATGAAAAAATTGAAAGATATTGATGCAGAATCACAGACAGTTCTCATGGTACAAGTGGAAAATGAAATTGGTTTTTTGAAATCAGATAGAGATTATTCAAAAGAAGCAGAGAAGCAATTTAGGAGTAATATCCCAGAAGAACTGGAAAAAATATATGGTATATCAGGGACATGGAGTGAAGTGTTTCAGTCGGATGCAGCAGAGATGTTTATGGCATGGAATTATGCACAGGCAGTAGAATACATAGCAGCAGCAGGAAAAAGGGCATATGAACTTCCGATGTATGTGAATGCCTGGCTGAATCAGTTTCCGGATAGACCTGGAAATTACCCATCAGGAGGACCTATAGCGAGAAATAAAAAAATATGGAGAAATATTGCAAAAAGCATAGATGTTTTTGCTCCGGATATATACCTTTCTGATTTTGAAGGGGTATGTAAAGAATATGCAACGGAAGGGAATCCATTGTTTATACCTGAGGCAAGGCGAGATCCGGTAACAGCTAGCAATGCTTTTTATGCTTTTGGGAAATATGGGGCAATTGGTTTTTCGCCTTTTGGGATAGAAGGACTTATGGAAGATACACGCCAAAAACAGGATAAAGAGCTTCTTGAACAACTTCAAATAGATGTACTGGCCTTCACAAGCATAGAAACAGGAAAATACCTCAAAGAAACATATAAAATTTTGAAAAATATGCAAAAATTATATTTTCGATTTAAAGGAACAGAAAATATACATGCATTTATGTGTAGAAATGAGCATGAAAGAGGTACGATTGTTTCTTTGTCTGGCTGCGATTTGGAACTGACTTACAGACCAAAAGGAAATGAAAGGCCAGGGTGTGCAGGGATGATTATAGAAGAAAATGAAAGTGAATTTTGGGCTGTAGGATATAATACTGACATTAGACTTTTGCCGAAAAAAAGTAGTCATGACTGTATTACCATTATATGTCTCGAGGAAGGTTTTTTTGATAATGGAAAATGGAGTTCTGGACGTGTGCTGAACGGGGATGAAAGAAGTATGTCTGGATTTGGACAATATGCAGAAGTACGCCATTATATTTATTGTAAAGAAACTACAGATGAGAAGGAGGGTTAGTAGTGGAAATCGGAGAATTAAAAAAACTATTTGACGATATGACAATAGAAGAAAAAGCTGGTCAATTGTTTCAGACGGTTGGTGCTATGTATGATGATGAGGCCGTAATATCAGGTCCTATGCAGGAAATGGGAATTACAGAGAAAGATATTCAGCTTGCTGGAACTGTGTTAGGTACTATGGGGGCGGAAAAGATAAAGAGGATTCAAAAAAAATATATGGAAGCTCATCCACACCATATTCCACTTGTATTTATGTTGGATATTATTAATGGGTATAAAACAGTATATCCAATTCCATTAGCTCAGGGAGCAACTTTTCAGCCGGATCTTGTGAAAGAATGTGCGGCTATGGCGGCAAAAGAGGGCGCTGCAGATGGACTTCATATAACATTTTCACCTATGGTAGACTTGGTAAGGGATGCTAGATGGGGCAGGGTAATGGAATCCACTGGAGAAGATGTATATTTGAACGGATTATATGCAAGGGCAATGGTGGAAGGATATCAAGGTGCAGACATCAGTGGCGGGGGGAAACTGGGGG
>OGYF01002694.1_pt1 | contig 12943 bp, 8 predicted proteins | sample 1576451 | NCBI WGS metagenome assembly OGYF01 (sample SAMEA3541505, study PRJEB24748) | human gut metagenome | biome: human gut; feature: human-associated habitat; material: faeces | place: China | collected 2012 | reverse complement strand
TACTCGACGAGCGAGTCCTTGCGCGCACGGTCGCCGCGGTACATGGCGCGCACCTGCGGCAGCGTGACGTGGCTCTCGTCAACAAAGAGCAGAAAGTCCTTCGGGAAATAGTCCAGCAGCGTCATCGGCGCGCTGCCGGGGGCACGGCCGCTGATAATGCGCGAATAGTTCTCGATGCCGGAGCAGTAGCCAAGCTCCTGCATCATTTCAATGTCATAGTCCGTGCGCTGGCGGATGCGCTGCGCCTCGAGGAGCTTACCCTGCTGCTCAAACGTTTTCACGCGCGCATCGCACTCGGCGCGGATCTCGCCGATGGCGCGCTCCATCTTTTCGTGCGTTGTGACATAGTGCGACGCGGGATAGATCGCCACGTGGCTGAGCGTGCGGATGGGCGCACCGGTGACGACGTTGATGTCCGAAATGCGGTCGATCTCGTCGCCGAAAAACTCCACGCGCACGGCATGGTCGGACGAATAGGCCGGGTAGATATCGATCGTGTCGCCGCGGACGCGGAACATATTGCGCGCGAAGGCGATGTCATTGCGCTCATAGCGGATGTCGATGAGCTTGCGCATGAGCTCCTCCGGGTCACGCTGCTGACCGGTGCGCAGCGAAATGACCATATTGGCATAGTCGATCGGGTCGCCGAGACCGTAGATACACGACACGGACGAGACGACGATCACGTCCCGCCGCTCAAACAGGCTCGACGTGGCCGAGTGGCGCAGGCGCTCGATCTCGTCGTTGATGGAGGCGTCCTTTTCGATGAACGTGTCCGTGTGCGGGATGTATGCCTCCGGCTGATAGTAGTCGTAATAGGAGACAAAATACTCCACGGCGTTGTTCGGGAAAAACTCCTTGAACTCGCTGCACAGCTGTGCCGCGAGGATCTTGTTGTGCGCGAGCACGAGCGTCGGCCGCTGTACGCGCTCGATGACCTTGGCCATCGTGTACGTCTTGCCGGAACCGGTCACGCCGAGCAGCACCTGCTCGTTAATGCCGTTTTCCACGCCCTGCGCGAGTGCATTGATCGCCTCGGGCTGGTCACCCGATGGCTCGTAGGGCGAAATGACCTCAAAATCCGGCATGGCACGGCCTCCTTTTACAAAATTAGAATCAGAATATTATACCACCATACGCCCTGTTTCACAAGCAAAACCGGGCAAAGCAAATGCGTCCGAAGGCGAGAGCCTCCGGACGCATTCATGCTGATGCAATTATTCGCCGAAATCGAGCACGCGGCGCATGCGGATGAGCGTCAGGCGGTTGCGGATGGCAGCCGAAACGCTGAGCATATCCTCCGACAGGGCCGGGTCGATGCCGATCTGCTCGGGCTTGTAGAACGCGCCGAGCTTCTCGCACAGGGCGGCAAGCTCCTCGGCCGAGGGGATCTCGGCGATGATGGCGCGGATCTCGTCCCAGTGGTCGACGATGTTCTGCGGATCGAAGGTGCCGAGCACGTCGTGCTCGTTCTCCTTCATGATGCCGTCGGCGAGGGAGCCGAATTTCTCGTCCACCCATGCGCGGGTCAGGGGCTCGAAGGGCTTGGCCTTCGGCGTCGGGAGCGAGGCAAGGTAATGGTACTCCTTGGCGCACAGGTACGTGCCCACACCGACGCACTGGCCGTGCATGCCGTGGGCATTTTCAAACCGCGGCGGCTTCATCTCCACAAGGTGCGCCATCAGGTGCTCGGCGCCGGACGCGGCACGGGAGTGGTTGAGCAGCTGCATGGTCAGGCCGGAGATCATCTGCGCCATGGTCATGGCCTCAAAGTCCGGCTTGCCGCCGGCCGCCATATCATCGGCAGCCTTGCGCATGATGGTCAGCGCCTCATCGGCGAGATCGGCGACCATGGGGCAATAATACTCGCCCGAGACGAGGTGTGCGATCTTCCAGTCCGCGAGCGAAATGTACTTGGCCAGAATGTCCGAAATGCCGCTCACGGTCAGCCACAGGGGCGCACCGGAGACCACGTTCAGGTCGCAGACGACGAGCGCCGCAGCCTGCATGGGGATGGACTTTTTCTGACCGTCGATGATGATCGAGCAGATGTTGGCCGTGAAGCCGTCGGAGCTCGCAAGCGTCGGCACCGCGACGAACGGAATGCCGAGGTGGTAGGCCGGGTAGCGGCCAAAGTCCATGATCGTGCCGGAGCCGACCGCGACAATGACGTCCGGGTGGTCGAGCTGGCGCATCATGTCCTCGATCATGCCCTTTTCAGAGTGCAGGCCCTCGGCGTTGAGAACGATCTCCTGATCGGCGCGCACATGCTTGAGCGTCGGAAGGTTATACGTGTTCGTGTCATAGATGACAGCGCGCTTGCCGGTCAGGCCGACCTCGTCCATATACTGGTCGAACTTGTCGAGCGCGTCATACTCCACGACGACCTTCTTCGTCTCCAGGGTGTGCTCGCGGCCGCACTTACAAGGGCCGACATACTTGCTGCAATCGAGAATCATGCAAAAATCGCTCCTATCTAAAGATTGAATTTCCGTTTACCAGCATATTGATTTTTTACGCCAAAGTCAAGCCCCGCAGCAGAATAACCGGTTCAAAATACAGAAAACGTTCCATTTTTGTTTTTGATAAAAATCGTTCATTCAAAGCTTTCACCCTCCGTTCCGGCGGCAACGGTTGCAAAAGCCGCGCAGGCGGTGTATGATATCAAAGTTACGCTGCGGCGTGTTTCGACGCCGCTCATCGGCAGGCGCTCAGCCGCACTGCCGCAATTTTTTGATTCCGGACGGTGATTTTTTATGGAACTGACTGCGATCGCGCAGTGGCTCAACACCGCGTTTGCGGGCTATGACTACACCATTTTGCAGGCGCTGCACAAACTTGCCGAGGCCGCGGGCGGGGTTTTCACGCCGCTGTGCTACATCATCACGCTGCTGGGTGAGAAGGGTCTCCTCTTCCTCGCGCTCGGTATCGCGCTGATGCTCTTTCCGAAAACGCGCAAGGCGGGCATCTGCATGTTCGGCGCCGTGTGCTGCGGCGCGCTCATCACGAACTTCTGGCTCAAGGACTTCGTCGCCCGGCCGCGCCCGCTGACGGTGGAACCTTTCCGCACCTGGTGGCAGGCCGCCGGCGCCTATGCCGAGAGCGAATACTCCTTCCCCTCCGGCCATGTCACGGCCGCGATGGCCGGTGTGACCGCGCTCGTGCTCACGGGCAAAAAGCCCGCGCGCTACTGGGCGTTTCTGTTTGTGCCGGTGATGGGTTTTGCGCGCAACTACCTCATGGTGCACTACCCGTCCGACGTGCTCGGCGCGATGATCGTCGGTCTGGTCGCAGCCACGATCGCCTACGCGATCACGCTGCTCATTTACCGCATTGTGTCCGCGCACCCGGACAACGGCTTTTGCCGCTTTGTCCTGCACGGCGGCATCGGCAGCAAAAAAGATCGGCAGGCCGCCTGAGTCTGCCGGAAGAAAGAGCCCGCCCCGCACGGCTGTGCGGGGCGGGCTTTGCTATGCTCTTATGCTTCGGCGGACGGATTCTCCGCGGCCTTGGCGCGAATGGTATCGATGACCTTGCGGCAGCGCGCAGCGTTGTACACGACCGGCACAGGGTAGTTGGGGTTGGCCTCGGCCAGCGCCCAATCGATGATCTGCGGGATGTCGGCTTCCTGAATGAAATCGAAGCCCTTCGGGATGCCCATGCGCTCGTTCATGGCATAGATCTCCGCGATAAAGGCCTGCGCCTTCTCCGCGTCCGTGCCCTCGGTCTTGACGCCGGCGATCTCGCTCAGGCGCGCAAGTCTCGGATACACGACCGCGCCGTAGTCCTCCAGAACGATCGGCAGGATGACCGCGTTGGCAAGGCCGTGCGGGGTGTTATACAGGCCGCCGAGCGTGTGCGCGATGGCGTGCACATTGCCGACACCGGCGCGGGAGAACGCGAAGCCTGCCTTGAAGGCGGCGATCATCATGTTCTCACGGGCCTTGAGATCATCGCCGTGCGCGTAAGCGACCTCGAGGTTATCGAAGATGAGCTTGACGGCCTCTTCGGCGAGGCGCAGGCTCTCCTTGGTGTTGTACGTCCAGCTGATGTACGCCTCGATCGCGTGGGTGAGCGCGTCCATGCCGGTGGTCGCGGTCGTGCGCGGCGGCAGGCCGACGGTCAGCTCCGGATCGAGAATGGCATACAGCGGCATGAGCTTGAGATCCATGAGCGCGTACTTGTGGTGCGTCTCGCTGTCGGTGATGACGGCGGCGATCGTCGTCTCACTGCCGGTGCCGGACGTCGTCGGAATGGCGACGATCGGCGGCACGGTCTTGCCGACACGCATGACACCGGCCATGTCGTTGCAGCTCTTTTTCGGGCAGGCAACGCGGGCAGCCGCACCCTTGGTCGCATCCATCGGACTGCCGCCGCCGAGAGCGACGAAACCGCTGCAGCCGGTCTCCACGTACTGTGCGCGGATCTTCTCGACCGTGGTCACGGAGGGGTTGGCCTCGACCTCGCTGAACACCTCGTAGGGCATACCGGCCTCCTCGAGCGCAGCAAACAGCTTCGGTCCGAGCGACTTGACCACGTGCGAACCGGTGACGACCATGACCTTTTCCACACCGCACTTGCCGAGCACGTCCGGTACCTGTTTAAGACAGCCGGCGCCGGAGAGCACGATCGGCTTGCGCCAATGCAGGCAGCGCATACCGATGTCAAACACCTGCTGGTAGGTGCGGTAATAAGCTTTTTTCAATCCATCCATAATGTGTTTCCTTCCCTCCGCCGCACCGGCGGATCTATCAATTTTCCATCCCTCTTATACTACTGATTTGCAGGAATTTGTCAAGCGTTTTGTGTAAAAGATGACAATCCTTCCGTTCACCCGCACATCAGAGCATATCCGCGAGCCTGCGCCCCATGAGCACGCCCATGGCCGAGGCCATCATCAGGCCGCGCGTCCAGCCGGAGGAGTCGCCCAGGCAGTGCAGACCGGGCACGTTCGTGTTGAGCGCGTCGTCCATGGCGATGCGGTTGCTGTAAAACTTCAGCTCCGGGGAGTACAGCAGCGTCTCATACGCGGCGAAGCCGGGCACGACCTCATCCATGGCCTTGATGAAGTTGATGATGTTGAGCATGGCGCGGTACGGCATGGCGGACGTGATGTCGCCCGCAACGGCGTCCGGCAGTGTGGGGCGGACGTTCGACTGCGCGAGCTCCTTCTGCCACGTGCGCTTGCCGTCGAGGATATCGCCGAAGCGCTGCACCATGATGTGCCCCGCGCCGAGCATATTCGTCAGCTCGCCGACCTTCTGCGCATAGGCGATCGGCTGGTTGAACGGCACGGAGAAATTGTGCGAGCAGAGGATCGCCACGTTCGTGTTGGGCGACTTGAGCTCCTTATACGCATGGCCGTTGACGACGGCGAGATCGTTGTCATAGTTCTCCTGCGAGACAAAGCCGCCGGGGTTCTGGCAGAACGTGCGCACCTTGTTCTTAAACGGTGCGGGATAGCCGATGAGCTTCGACTCATAGAGCACGCGGTTGACAGACTCCATGACCTCATTGCGCACCTCGACGCGCACGCCGATATCGACCGTGCCGGGCTTGTGCTCCACACCGTGCTCGAGGCAGACCTTTTCCAGCCAGTCCGCGCCGCGGCGGCCGGTGGCAATGACGGTGTGCCTGGCCTCGATGGTATAGTCCTGATGCGCATCGTGTGCCACGACACCGCAGCAGCGCCCGTCGCGCACGATGACATCCTCGCACGTGCAGCCGAAGAGCATCTCCACACCGTGCTCGCGCAGGTAGTTTTCAATACCGAGATACACCTCGTGTGCCTTTTCCGTGCCGAGGTGACGGATCGGGCAGTCGACCAGACGCAGGCCCGCGCGGATGGCACGTGTGCGGATCTGCTTGACCTCCTCCGTGTTCTCGAGCCCTTCGACGTGCTCGTCCGCGCCGAATTCGAGATAGATGCCGTCGGCATAATCAATGAGTTCCTGTGCCTTCTGCTCGCCGACAAGCGTAGGCAGGTCACCGCCGACATCGCTGCACAGCGAGAGCTTCCCGTCCGAAAATGCGCCCGCGCCGGAGAATCCGGTCGTGATGTGGCAGTACGGCTTGCAGTTCATGCACTTGCCGGTCTTAGCTTTCGGGCAGCGGCGGTTTTCAATGGCCTGTCCCTGCTCGATCATGACGATCTTCTCCGGAGCGCCGCGGCGCAGCAGCTCCAGCGCCGTGAAAATACCGGCAGGACCGGCGCCGACGATAACAACATCTGCGTTCATGAAGGGTTCCTCCTTAATTTGATCCGATCGGTGTTTGTGATCCGTTCCTTGATATCCACGTGCTGCGGACGCAGCAAAGCACAGCAAAAACACCGCACTTCGTGCGGTGTTTTTGCTGTGTGTGGTTCTCAATCTGGAGCGGGCAACGAGATTCGAACTCGCTACCTCCACCTTGGCAAGGTGGCGCTCTGCCAAATGAGCTATGCCCGCATTTCGTGAATGCAAGCGTTATTGTACCACAAAAAGACGGCTTGTCAAGCGTTTTTTCTCTTTTTTCTGATTTTATCGTGTCAGAGCTTCTCGCCCTCGCGCCAGATGAACGACTGCGCCGTGCACGTCGGGCAGCTGTCAGCCGTCCACTGGTAGGTACCGCGCATGCTCTCGTCGCTGCGCAGCCACAGCGTCTCCGACTGCATGGACAGGTCGAGATGATAGTAATTGCCGTTGACCTGCACCACGTTCCAGCAGCGATCAATGCCCTGGAAGCGGCCGCTCACGACCTGACACGGAATGTTGAGCGCGTCGCACACCGCCTTGTATGCCATGGCCAGCGCGCAGCTGTCGCCCGAGCCGTTGACGAGTGCGTCATAGGCGGTGCGCACGGTCGTCGTGCGCTGCTCACAGGCACGCATGACGACGAAGGCCGCCTGCAGCGGTGTCTCCTTCTCCCCTGCCGTGAGCGAAGAGAGCAGCGTGCGCACACGGCCGTCAAGCTGTGTGCGGCGGTCATTGACCACGGACGCGCCAAGGTCATAGCGCAGCGTGACGCCGAAGATCTTCTGGCTGCTGCCGCCGCTGTAGGCCGTGACGTCGATGGCCGGGAGATCCACCACGAGCTGCGGCTGATTCAGGCACGCCGAGCGCACGAGCGCCGCGACGTCATCCGTTTCGAGCGTGCTGGTGCTGATCTGGATGGCAAACTGCGTTTTCTGCCGGTCGAGCGCATCGACCACGCAGTCAAGGATGCTCTTTTGCGTCTGGGCACTGTAGATGGAGCGCACCTCGCTCTCCGGCCGGTTGTAGGCGATGGTGATGCTCGCCTCACAGTAGGCGACCACCTGCTCGGTCTCATAGGTGACACTGTCAATGCAGTATGCGCCGATGGCCGTACCGGTGCGCAGCTCCTCGCAGGCGGCGGCCAGATCGTCGGCAATGATGCCGTCATAGTCGCCGAAAGCCAGCACGAATGAGCGCTCGTACTGTGCGGCCATCGCATTGAGCGCGCGCATGAGACCCGCATAGTTGCGGATCTGCGTGGTGTCGGCATCCGTCAGCAGATTCGACGGCTCCTCATACGGGCGCACCGACAGATATTCCTTGTCAAACACGGACGTGCATCCGCACAGCGACACCAGCAGTGCCGCCAGCAGGATGCCGGTGATGCAGCGTTTGCGCATACCCCGCTCCTTTCAATCGTCGCCGTAGATGTTTCCAAAGCCGCGGCCAAAGACGTCCTTGGCCTCGGACACGATGACAAATGCCTTTCCGTCCACCGAGCGCACGACCTCGCGCAGCTGCGCGATCTCCGGCCGCTTGACCACGCAGAGGATGACCTGCATCTCTCTGCCCGACCACGCGCCCTCGCCGTTGAGCAGCGTGACGCCGCGGCCCATCGTGCAGGTGATGGCGCTCTTGATCGCGCCGACGTTGCTGCTGATGATGTAGCACACCTCCGACACACCCGGCCCGTAGAGGACGAGGTTGACGACCTTCGAGCTGATGAACATCTCGATCATGGTGTACATGCAGCTGTCGTATTTCTTGAACAGGAACGCGAACGTCAGCACGACGAGCACGTTCATGCCGAACAGCAGCGTGCCGAAATTTATGTATGGGTAGCGCCGGCGCAGGATCTTGGCCAGAATGTCCGTGCCGCCGCCGGTCGTGCCGGTGGTATAGATCAGGCCGTAGCCCGCGCCGTTGATGACGCCGCCGTAGACAGCGCCGAGCATCGGCTCATCCGTCGCGACAAGCTCGGTGATCGCAAGCAGGTCGATGAACACGGAGATCATCGCCATGACGCACAGCGCCAGAATGAGCCGGCGCGTGCCGAGCCGGTGCCGCCAGCCGAGACAGAAGATCGGGATATTGATGAGGATCGACAGCACGCCGACCGGGATGCGCGTCAGCAGATGGATGATCTGCGCGATGCCGGTCACGCCGCCGGAAACGATGCTGTTCGGGAAGGTGAAAAACTGAAATGCCGCGGCCACGAGCGCCGAACCGACGATCAGCTTCATGTAGTCAAAAGCGGAAAAACGATGCAGATCCATAGTTTCCTCCTCAGATCAGGCTCATTTGCTCCTCACCGCGGTCGTCCTCGCGCAGCAGCGCACCGGCTGCCGGCAGACTCTTGGCGCGGTAGCGCGCGTGGTTGTGGATGAGCGTATCGGGCACAAACTGTGCCTGCGTGACGACGGCCTTTTTCTTCAGCGCCATGACGGCGACGCCCTGCGTCGTACGCGATGCCTTGAGCGCTATCGCCTCCGGCGGGAAGAGCAGCGCGCGCCCGTCGGACGCAAAGACCGCGACCTCGCTGCCCTCGTAGAGCGGCAGCACGGCTATGAGCGGGCTCTTGTCCGAGTACGCGCCGGTCAGGCGGCGGCGGTTTGTCTTGGTCTCGTAGGCCGCCACGGGGATGCGCGCGGCCTTGCCGTTTTCAAACACGAGCAGGAGCTCGCCGCGATAGTCGCCGGGGTCGACCATGCACAGGACGTGCTCCTCGTCGTCCATGGACAGCACCGTCGGCAGGTACACGCCGAGCACGGACGCCTTCGTGTCCGCGAAGTCGCAGAGCTTGGCCTTATATACCTGTTGACGGTCGGTGAAGATGAGAAGTTCCCCGCGGTTCGTCGCGCCGAAGCTCTGGCTGAGCTCGTCGCCGTCCTTATACTTCTGCTCGCCGCTCATGCGCAGCGACTGCGGCGTGATCTTCTTGAAATAGCCCTCGCGCGAGAGGAACAGCTGCACCGGATAGTCCGGCACAAGGTCCTCCGTCGGCAGCATCGTGACGCTCTCCGCGGCGACGATGCCCGTGCGCCGCGGCGACGGGTACCTGCGGATGATCTCCTTGAGCTCGCGGATGATGATGCTGCGGATGCGGCGCTTGCTCTCAAGCGTCGCCTCAAGGTCGGCAATGTCTTTTTCCAGCGCATCGGTCTCGGCCGTGCGCTTGAGGATGTACTCGCGGTTGATGTTGCGCAGCTTAATTTCGGCGACAAAGTTTGCCTGCACCTCATCGAGACCGAAGCCCGCCATGAGGTTGGGCACGACGTCGGCCTCCCGCTCGGTGTTGCGGATGATGGCGATGGCGCGGTCGATATCGAGCAGGATCTTGCCGAGGCCCTGCAGCAGGTGCAGCTTGGCGCGCTTTTTCTGCAGGTCAAAGAACACGCGCCGCCGGATGCACTCCATGCGCCACGATGTCCACTCGTCGAGGATCTCGCCGACGCCCATCACGCGCGGATTGCCCGCGATGAGGATGTTGAAGTTGCAGGCAAAGCTGTCGCACAGCGGCGTGAGCCGGAAGAGCTTCTGCATGACCTGCTCGGGGTCTGCGCCGCGCTTGAGGTCGATGGCGAGCTTCAGACCGCTGAGGTCGGTCTCGTCGCGCATATCGGCCACCTCGCGCAGCTTGCCCGCCTTGACGAGCTCGGCCACCTTGTCGATGACAGCCTCCACGGTCGTGGAATACGGGATCTCGTAGATCTCGATGATGTTCTCCTTCGGCAGGTGCCGCCAGCGGGCGCGCACCTTGAAGCTGCCGCGTCCGGTGCGGTAGATCTGCGCCATCTCGCTGCGGTCATAGAGGATCTCGCCGCCGGTCGGAAAATCCGGCGCGGGCAGCGTCGAGAGCAGGTCATGGTCCGGATCCTCGAGATAGGCGATCGTCGTGCGGCAGACCTCCTCAAGGTTGAAGCCGCAGATCTGGCTCGCCATACCGACGGCGATGCCGAGGTTTGCCGACACGAGCACGTTCGGGAAGCGCGTCGGCAGCAGCGCCGGCTCTTTCATCGAACCGTCGTAGTTATCGACAAAGTCAACGGTGTCGCTGTCGATGTCGCCGAAGAGCTCGGCGCAGATGGGCGCGAGCTTCGCCTCCGTGTAACGCGAGGCGGCATAGGACATATCGCGCGAAAACACCTTGCCGAAGTTGCCCTTGGAGTCCACAAACGGCGTCAGCAGTGCGCCGTAGCCCTTGGACAGGCGCACCATGGTCTCATAGATTGCGGCGTCGCCGTGCGGGTTGAGGCGCATGGTCTGACCGACGATGTTGGCCGACTTTGTGCGTCCGCCCGAGAGCAGGTTCATCTTATACATCGTGTACAGCAGCTTGCGGTGGCTGGGCTTGAAGCCGTCGATCTCCGGGATCGCGCGCGAGACGATGACGCTCATCGCATACGGCATATAGTTTTGCTCCAGCGTCTCGGTGATGGGCTGGGAGATGACCTCCGCCTTGAGCCCGACGACGTTGGGATCGACTGTTTTCTTGATTTCCGGTACTTTTTTTCTCGGCATAACGTTACCGTTCCTTTACGCAGGTTTTTCTCAGGAAATATCGGCCAGATCGAGAAACTGGCTGCCGCACTCGGCGATGTGCGCCTTGCGCCCGGCCAGATTATCGCCCAGCAGCAGGTCGAACATCTGCGCCGTGCGCTCGACATCCTCCGGCATGACGCGGATGAGCTTGCGTGTGTCGGGGTTCATGGTCGTGAGCCACATCATCTCGGGATCGTTCTCGCCGAGACCTTTCGAGCGGTTGATGTCCGCCTTCGCGCCGCCGAGACCGTCGACGATGGCCGCCTTCTCGCGGTCGGAATAGGCGAAGTAGGTCTTGCCCTTGCTCACGATCTCATACAGGGGCGACTCGGCAATGTACACATAGCCCTCGCGGATGAGCGTCGGCGCGAGGCGGTAGAGCATGGTGAGGATGAGCGTGCGGATCTGGAAGCCGTCCACGTCGGCATCGGTGCAGATGATGACCTTGTTCCAGCGCAGGTTCTCAAGGCTGAACGCAGAGAGGTCCTTAGCCTGCTTGCTCTGCACCTCCACGCCGCAGCCGAGCACGCGCATGAGGTCGGTGATGACGTCGCTCTTAAAAATGCGCGCATAATCGGCCTTGAGACAGTTGAGGATCTTGCCGCGCACGGGCATGATGCCCTGAAACTCCGCATCGCGCGAGAGTTTGCACGCGCCGAGTGCGGAGTCACCCTCCACGATGTAGATCTCGCGGCGCGAGACGTCCTTCGAGCGGCAGTCGACGAATTTCTGCACGCGGTTGGCGAGGTCGACGCTGCCGGTGAGCTTTTTCTTGATGTTCAGGCGCGCTTTTTCCGCCGTCTCGCGGCTGCGCTTATTGATGAGCACCTGCTCCATGACGCGGTCGGCATCAGTCTTGTGCTCGATGAAATAGATCTCCAGCTGCTCGCGGAAAAACTCCGTCATGGCCTCCTGGATGAACTTATTCGTAATGGCCTTCTTTGTCTGGTTTTCGTAGGAGGTGATGGTCGAAAAGCAGTTCGTGACCAGGATCAGGCAGTCCTGCACATCCTGAAAATTGATCTTGCTCTCGCTCTTCTGATACTTGCCCTGCTGCTTGATGTAGGCGTCGATGGCGGAGGTGAAGGCGCTCTTGGCCGCCTTTTCCGGCGCGCCGCCGTACTCCAGCCAGGACGAGTTGTGGTAGTATTCGATGTCGTTGACGCGGTTGGAAAAGCAAAACGCCGCCGAGATCTTCACCTTGTATTCGGGCTTGTCCGCACGGTCGCGTCCGCGGCGCTCGGTCTCCATGTAGGCCGGCGCGGTCAGCGCGTCCTCGCCCGCGAGCTCCTTGACATAGTCGAGGATACCGTCGGCGTAGCAGTAGTCCGTCGTCTCGAACGTGCTGCCGCGCTGCACGCGCAGCCGGAACGTCACGCCCTTGTTCACGACGGCCTGCCGGTGCAGCACGTCCTGGAAATAGCTCTCGGGCACATCGATGTCCGTGAACACCTCCAGATCCGGCCGCCAGCGGATGGTCGTGCCGGTCTTTTTGCGGTCGGCCGGGGCGCTCTCCAGCCCGCCGACGACCTCGCCCTGCCGAAAATGCAGGCTGTACTTTTTCCCGTCGCGCCAGATGGTCACGTCCATATATTCCGAGGCGTACTGCGTGGCGCACGCACCCAGACCGTTGAGACCGAGCGAGTATTCGTAGTTCTCGCCCTCGTTGTTTTTGTACTTGCCGCCGGCGTACATCTCACAGAAGATCAGCTCCCAGTTGTAGCGCTGCTCCTTCTCGTTCCAGTCCACCGGACAGCCGCGCCCGAGATCTTCCACCTCAATGGACTTGTCTTCGTAGCGCGTAACGGTTATAATATTGCCGAATCCCTCGCGCGCCTCGTCGATCGCGTTCGAGAGAATTTCAAACACCGCGTGCTCGCAGCCCTCCAGCCCGTCAGAGCCGAAGATGACGCTCGGACGCTTGCGCACGCGCTCCGCGCCCTTGAGCATCGAGATGCTATCGTTGCCATAGGTTGTCGTTGAGGCCTTTGCCATGTCGTTGGATCCCTCTCATATCACAAGATGTGGTAGCATTGATTTCATACCTTAACCAATCTAGTATACCGTATCAAGGCCGGAAATGCAAGGAATTCCAAAAAATAGACGGGGAACACGAAAAGTGTGCTCCCCGCCGCCCCGGAACTTTTCGGGCTGTCCCCTGCCGC
>OGYF01002693.1_pt1 | contig 12954 bp, 13 predicted proteins | sample 1576451 | NCBI WGS metagenome assembly OGYF01 (sample SAMEA3541505, study PRJEB24748) | human gut metagenome | biome: human gut; feature: human-associated habitat; material: faeces | place: China | collected 2012 | reverse complement strand
ACTCTGGTAGGTTTAAATTTAAAAGCATTGGATATCGGAATGAAAATATAAAGAAAAAATCCCCTTATCAGGTCTGATAAGGGGATTTTTTTAGGTTTATTATAGAACGAATAGTAATTATATCGTATTTGCTGATAGGATTCCGTTTAAGGCTCTACTATATAAGGCCTTACAAGGTGGAGCAGCTTAAAATCTACAAGCGCGTCTATCATAGTTCCGTTTTCAGTATATTCCTCAGAAAAAAGCTTACCGCCGTCGCGTATAAGATTTATAACTGACGTCTGATTATATGGAATGAGAAAAGTATGTCTTACCGAAGTTTTCGGAAGATTGGCAGCGATGCAGCTGAGAAGATTTTCAAATCCGATTCTTTTTTCAGCCGATATTATAACGGTTTTATCGTCATTGGGTAAGCTTTCAGGATTTTCGATTTTATCTGCTTTGTTATATACTCTTATTTTAGGTATTCCGCCGCAGCCAAGTTCATTGAGCAGAGAATCAGTGACCTCCGCCTGTTCAAGTCCGTCCTCTGCGCTTATATCTATAATATTGATAATAATATCTGCGGTTGCTGCTTCCTCCAGAGTACTTTTAAACGCTTCTATAAGCTGGTGGGGGAGTCTCCTAATCAGTCCTACTGTATCTGTAAGCATAATACTTCTTCCGTCGGGCAGTTCCAGCATACGCGACGTTATATCAAGCGTGGCAAAAAGCTTGTTTTCAGCAAGCACATTAGAATCTGTGAGAGCGTTAAGAAGCGTTGATTTGCCGACGTTAGTATAGCCGACAATAGCGCCGGTCAGAATATTATCCTTTTTTCTCCTTGCACGGTAATAGCCTCTGCGCTTTTCAAGCTTTTTAAGTTCAGCTTCCAGCGTTTCAATTCTCCTGCGAATATGACGTCTGTCAGTTTCTAACTTGGATTCTCCCGGACCTCTTGTGCCGATACCTCCGCCGAGCCTTGACATTTCAATTCCTCTTCCCGCAAGATGAGCAAGGCGGTATTTATTCTGAGCCAGCTCAACCTGGATACGTCCCTCCTTAGTGCGAGCGCGCTGGGCAAAAATATCAAGTATAAGAGTTGTGCGGTCGATTACCTGTATATCGAGAATATTTTCTATATTTTTTGTTTGATTGGCGGTAAGCTCACAGTCAAAGATTGCAAGGTTTATATCCATAGCCCTGACATTTTCAGCAATTTCCTCCAGCCTTCCGGAACCTATACAGGTGGCGCTGTCATATGACGGACGCTTTTGTATAGAATAAAATGAAGTTTCTACGCCGGCGGTCTGAGCCAGCTCTTCAAGCTCCTTAATTGACGATTCCGCGTCAAATTCACCGGTATCGGCGCTGATAAGCGCCGCTTTGTAAATTATTCCATTTGTTGTTAAATCCGTGTTTTCCATAATTACTCCTTATAGTTTTTAATAATTATAGCATATTGCCGAATTAAACGCTACTATATTTTATTCGAATTTATTTGATCTTCAAATTACTTAATTTATAAAATTGAAATTTCATAGAATTTCCGGTTCTGTAGCCTTCGATTTATTATTTGAAGAATTTGAAGTTTTTCTTAAGGAAAATTCTCTTATATGTATTTTTGTGCAAGCCACTCATTAAATTCATGGTAAATGTTTTCTTTGATAATTTATATTTGTATATCGCATAGAAAATATAACGCCGTCTAAAGTATTTAAGTATAATCAGAGGTTTTGTACCTATAATATAATGAGATTCCGTTTTATTATCAAAACGTGTTTGATCATACTTCAATATTTAAATCATCTAAGCTATATTATAAAATAATTGTTTAAATATGTCAAGATAAAATTTAATAGATATCCGTAAGTTGCAGTTTTTGGTTTTATTTAGATAAAAATATTTTGTCTATAATTTTATAGGCTTATATAAATAATGTCCATAAATACATGCTATAAAATTGATAAATTAACATAATCTACCAAATAAGTTTGAAAACTAATTATCCGTACAATTTATGTGATAGAATTTTAATCATATATTATTAATGGAGGATTGTATTTATGGAATATTACCAAAGACTGAGAGATTTAAAGGAGGATTCCGATTTAACACAGGAGGAAGTTTCAGAAATAATCAAGGTATCAACTAATCACTATGGAAAATATGAAAGAGGAAAAACCGATATACCGTTTTCTAAGGTGATAATATTAGCTGACCATTATAATGTTTCCTTGGATTATATAGCCGGAAGAACTAATGACAAAACATTTTGTAAAGGTATATCATCGTCACGCTTTACTGAGAAATTCAGTCGCCTAAATAGTGAAAATAAGGCAAGAATAGATGAAAGAATGTCTCAGATGCTTGAAGTTCAGGAAAAGCAGAAATAAAATGATTTCTAAAACCTAAAACAATATAAAAGACCAATCAGCGCGAACGTGATTGAAAGACATAGTAGTAAGGTGTGTATTGAAATAAGCGGCAGGTATAATCACCTTGCCGCTTTTATCCTTTCCGATTCAGCCATATTAGCGATGTTTTGGCAAATATAGCATATTGTACATCACTATCGGAATGTCGGTCAAATTATAAAACACATATAAACTCATGTTAATATCCAATTATATTTCTTAACATCCGTTATATACCTGATTCAGCTAATTATAATTTTATGAAATATGTTTTAAAATCAAGAAATAAATATTTCCTCTGTACAAACGCAAACAAATGTGCTATAATAAATACAGAACACACGTTTGTAACAGGAGGCGATATTTTGAACAAAAGAATCATTCTTCATTCAGACCTTAATAATTTCTATGCTTCCGTCGAATGTCTTTATCATCCCGAATACCGCGGAAAGCCTCTTGCCGTTCTCGGCGATCCTGAAGCTCGTCATGGAATAGTTCTTGCCAAAAACTATGAAGCTAAAAGCCGCGACGTCAGGACAGGCGATCCCAAGTGGATGGCGGAGCAGAAATGTCCCGGCATAGTTTTTGTTCCTCCTCATTATGATCTTTATATGAAGCATTCAAGACTCGTCCGCCAGATATATTCAGAATATACCGATCAGGTAGAGCCTTACGGTCTTGACGAATGCTGGCTTGACGTTACAGGCAGCACAAGACTTTTCGGTTCGGGAGAGGAAATTGCGGACAAGATACGAAAACGAGTAAAATCAGAGCTTGGAGTTTCAGTTTCTGTAGGAGTTTCCTTCAACAAGATCTTTGCCAAGCTCGGCTCCGACCTGAAAAAGCCGGACGCTACTACCGTTATTGAATGCGATCGTTTTAAGGAGGTAGTCTGGCCTTTGCTTGTGAAAGAGCTTCTTTATGTAGGTAGAGCGACACATAACAAGCTTAAACGCAGGGGAATATTCACAATAGGCGATCTTGCAAACGCCAACCCAGAAAGCCTTAAATTCTGGCTGGGAAAAATGGGAATCGTTCTGTGGCAGTTTGCAAACGGACTGGACACTTCTCCGGTTTCCAATATCGGAGCTAAATCACTTATCAAGACTGTTGGCAACAGCACGACCGCCCCCAGAGATCTGATCTCCGACGAGGATATAAGGATCATACTGACGGTATTATGCGAAAGCGTATCTGCAAGGCTAAGGGAATACGGATTTATCTGCCGTACCGTTCAGCTCGGAATAAGAGACAACGAGCTTGAATGGATCGAGCGGCAGGGAAAGCTTGAGATACCCAACAGAACGGCTAAGTCGATTTTTGAGCTTTCCTTTGCGCTTTACAAAAAGCACGCCAACGGAAGGCCTGTCCGCAGTCTGAGCGTCAGGGCATGCGATCTGGAGCCTGTTGACTTTATGCAGCTTTCCCTGCTGCCTGAAGCGAGAAGGCTTGAAAAGCAGGAGGAATTAGAATCGGCTGTGGACGGGCTGAGAAGCAGGTTCGGACATTTCTCGGTGCAAAGGGGAATAATGCTGACCGACAGAAAGCTGTCAGATCTTGACCCTAAGGGCGAGCATATTATTCATCCGATGAGTTATTTTAACTAACGTATACAGCAAAGCGTTTCGGGAAAACTAAATGTGAAATTAATTTTGTTAGGAGTTTGATTATGAACCGCGATGAACTGATCCAACAGGTAAAAGAAAAATATGCAGGCATAGCCTCTGCTGAAAGTCAGCAGCATTTTCACCAAACAACGACTGAAATTACAGCGGAAGCCTATTATGAGAAGCTGCTTCAGTGCGTGATAAACGAGATTTCAAGAGGAACCTTTGATAATGTCCGCTCTGCCGACGAGGTTATAAATAAGGTTGCCGCCGATAAATCCGTGTTATCGCAATGGAAGTGACCGCATAAATAAGAAGCAGGAGCGTGCAAGGCGCTCCTGCTTCTTATTTATCATTACCGCATTTATGACGGTTTCCCGACTGCTTTTTATTGTTTCTGCCCTCTCCGTCAGGAGCGCTTTCAGCCATTGTATGACCGCCCTTAGCCTTGCGACTTCTGACTTCCTTCGGGTCAAGCTGCGAATCCTTTGCCATTAAAACACCTCCCGTTTTATTTTAATATTGGCGATTTATCGTTCGCCGGCGATACATTCCTCCGGCGCGTTACCCCCGCGTTTTTTCTCAAATACAGACTGAAGCACATCGCCGTTTTATTTAGTATATCCATTCGGCAAAAAGTAATACTAATTACGGTGATGATATGGCAAGAAAGGTTTATGTTGAGGTAACGGCAAAGTTTGATACAGAGGGGAACATAACTCCGCTTTCCGTAACATGGGAGGACGGTACGGTTTATGAGATAGACAGAATCCTTGACAAACGCAGAGCCGCCAGTCTTAAAGCGGGAGGTATCGGAATGAGGTATACCTGCCTCATTTCAGGTCGGCAGTCCTATTTGTATTATGAGGAGCCCAGATGGTTTGTTGAGAGGAAAAGGTAATTTGGATAAAATTAAGGATACAGCGCCGATCAGCGCTGTATCCTTATTATTTTTGTTATTTATTAAGAGCGGCTTTTATCATATCGTCTGACAAGCCAAGTTCTTTTAACCTTGCTGCGATATTGGCTCTTTCTTCTTCTTTACCTTTTTCTATACCAATTCTTTCGCCTTTTTCTATACCAATTTTTTCGCCTTTTTCTATACCGATTTTTTCGCCTTTTTCAATGCCGATCTGCTCGCCCTCACGCCTTGCATGACCTAACGCGCTGGCTTCATCGTGCAGCGCCTTTTCTCTTAATCTAGCAAGCTCCTGTATCTTTTCATCCTCGCTCATCTGGTGTATTACCATTACCGCTTTCTGTATCTCCGGCACATTTGTCTGTCTCAGCATTTCCAATTCCTCCTCGCTCTCCGCGTTTATCAGTTGAAGCCACAGCTCCATGCGGTTATTCTTATTTATCTTCTTGTTTATCTTTTTAAGCTCAAAAAAGTGTATCGCGCACTTATCCGTCAGCAGCTCGTGCCTGTTTACTTCCAATACCTTGAAGCATGAATGAAATTCGGGACATTCAAACATATTGAAGTTGATTATATTGATCGATATGCTCTGCTTCAGATCGCCGTATTCGTCTCCGCTTTTCAGATCTCCGCTGTACAGCTTAGACCAGTAATACAATACGCGGTCATTGAAGTCAGGCTCGTTCTTTATCTGCATTTCCACATTGACCAATTTATCGTCCACCTGCATTTTCAGATCAAGCCTGCTGAATTTCCCTGTTATCGTTTCCGGCAGTATTTCGGAGTTCTGAATCACTATCTCTTTTATAGAATCATATGGCAGTTCAAGCATAGTCGATAAAAAGCTATGCAGTATATCCTCGTTTTCCGATTTTGAAAACATCGTTTTGAATATTATATCCAGCTTTGCTTTCACTATGTTTCTGCCCATTGGTATCAGCCTCCGTTACGTCTGTTTTCCGCCCTTTTTCTAACTTCATTATATCATACTATGCCAATCATTGCAAGCTTTATAAAAGTAAATTTTACTTCGGTTCCACTGGAGCCGAAGTTAATGAAACAAGGGCACAGATAACTGTACCCTTGTTTTTGCTTTCAGCGCTAAAGTCAAGTCGGAAGCATTGAAATAAACCATGAAGATGTAAAGGAGGTTACTTCTTTCTTGAGGCGATAACGCCGATTGCTGACAATAAGATTATTCCCGCTGCCGCAGCCGAAGCTGCTCCGGTGTTGGGGTTAGACGTTCCGCTGGCTCCTGAGTTATTGGCAATTCCCGTTGTCCCCGCCTTACTGTCGGAGCCTGCGGAATCCGTCTTTGACGTGATGTCGTTTGACGAATCGTCGGTCTTTGAGCTTGATTCATCTTCTGTTTTTGATGATGAATCGGCGTCTGAATCGGACGAGCTTTCGGAATCTGGCGTTGATTCTGAATCAGGAATTGATTCTGACGAGGAATCGTCCGTCTTTTCACCCAGACTCGCAACAGCCGTTTCAAGCGCTGTTTTAGCGGCTTCAATATCTGCCTTTTCAGAATCCTCCGGCAATTCCTTTGCCGCTGTCAAAGCTGTTGTCAGTTCCGCATAGCTGTCCTCGGTGTAGTTTTCTCCGCTTATTAATTCAGCTTCCGCTATTGCCGCTTTCAATTCGTCAAGTGCGATAGTTCTGTCCGTAACCGCCTTGACTACCTATCCGACAGCATTAATATATTCCACCTTTGTTACTGCATAAACATAGTCGCTGGCGTTTGCCCATGCCCATGTATACGCTACAAGCTTCACATCATCGCCGGAGTTGATTGCATTTGTCAACGGCAATTCAATCGTAAATCCCTTTGCTCCGGCTGTCTGGGAACTGTCTGTTCCGGCAAACTTCATGTAGCTTTCCACGCCTGCGATTGAAGCCTTTGCTTCTATGCTTGCATACTGGTTAAACGAAACATCGTCAGCGCAGTCGAACGTTATCTTGATTTTTGTCGCTCCTGCAACAGCTTCGTCTGCCGTAAATTCTCCGAGGGTGGTTTCAACGGCGTTTTTCTGAATTACAGCTATCGGCTCTCCGGGTTCTTCAACATTCTGAGGTTTCAGTTCCAAGGTACTCATTGCCGCTTTTAAATCCTCAATGGCGGCAATATATTGTGAAACTAAACCGTCAGTAATTGACTTTGCGTTTGTAATCGCCGTTTCTACTGCCGACCAGCTGTCTTTGGTATAATCCTTTTCATTCAGAGCCTCTAACTGATCGATTATTCCATTCATTTCAGTTATCTGAGCTTCAGCGCTTTTCTTCGTTACTGCCGCCTGTGCCGCCTTTAAATCTGCGCAAGCTTTATCTATTTCTTCCTGAGAAGCGCCTTCATCATAATATACTGTACTTGCGGAATTTGCCGCAGCTCTTAAATCGTTTAAATTATAATCTATATCCTTTTTCCCTTGTATAAAGTTATTTTCCTCAACCAACGCATTTTTAAGTTCAATTACATTAGTTGTTTTTAACTTTATATTATTATATGCTGTATTCAGATCTTCAAGAGCCTTATTTACTTCTGCTTGAGTATAATTATCCCAAACATTCACCCTTATCGCTGCTGAAAGAGCATTGCTTAAAGCATTAATGCCTGTATACAGACCTTTGTCATAACCTAAATTATCGGTAAATGTCTGTATTTCATCTATTCTTTGTGATAGTACTGTTTTATCAACGATTTCCTCAACATTATCAAAAGCAGCAGCTAATGAATTAGTGGCATTATTTACTTCTTCCTGTGTTGCAGACGCATTATTATACACGATCTTTGCATTTGCAAGCTCTGTTTCCAAAGCTTCGATGTTTGTATACTTAGTATCACCTATTCCCGAAAGAAAAGTTTCTACTTCATTTATTTTAGATGATAATGCAGATTTATTTACATCTGAACTTGAATCCTCTCCTAATGTCGGATCAATCATAATAACCCCGGGCCATTTTAATGATTCCATTGTAGATTTTACATTATCATTCTTTACATATGCTGTCGCTGTTGAGGGAACATTTTTGAATAACGAACTCTTAACAGTAATTGACGGCTCACTAATTGAATTAGCGTATATATATAATTGTTCTAATCCGGTACAATTATTAAATCCATACGAATCAAATTTTAGATCATCTCCGGTATATTCAATTACTGCACATTTTAATGTTACTGTTTCTCTGCAAATATATTTAGGTATAGCCTTATATCCTTTCGGTATAATCAGCTTTTCGATCGAAAATGTTTGACTACTGGTTGTTCTGAATAATGATTGTCCTATAACGAGCGTTTCATCATCGGCTTTGTAAGTAATACCGTCAATTACTATTTCGCTTGGTAATGTTACATATGTAACGGTATTATCGAAAGTCGCTATTGTTGCTACTCCATTTTCAACCGTATAAGTAAAATTACCAGAGTAATCTGTATTTTCCGCTATTGCAGAAAAACCAATAGAATTAACTCCGATCAGTCCCACAAGCAAAACGCCTAATGCACGTTTTAGAGCTTTTAGTTTTTTCATATTTACCCTCCCATATCATGAAAATGGCGTTTGTTATTTAATAACAAACGCCATTTTATTTTACTTTTATCCTTAAGCTATCCTATAATAGAACTCAATAATACTTGTCCCGCTGTCGTTACATTATTATTCGTCCTATCAAAAATAGCGAAACCATATTGTCCGGAATTACCGTTATCCCAATAAGCTGTTACTATTCCCAATTCAGTTGCAATAGCATTAAATGATACTATATATTCTTCTCTGCTATCAATATTATTCTTATCAATCGCGCCATATTCACCGATTACAACCGGCATATTCAGTCCGTTTGCAAAAGTAACTATTTTCTGCAATTGACCTTCCATATACTCTGTATCAGCATCCCATTCGCTTGTACCATTTTCATTTAATGCGAAATCATATGGATCATAGTAATGAACAGAAAGCATTAATCTGTTTTCAATTATAACATTGCTCGCTGTTTTATCATCTGGTTTTGCAAAACCATTAACAGTGTTATCAATGTCTGCGTTATAACCATTTAAAATCAGTACGCGATCTTGATTCTTTTTGTTTTCTCCGCCGGAATTTCTAACAGCAGTAACAAATGCCTGATTTAAGGAATTTACATTAGCAATTTCAGACGTGCTTGGTGTAGAGTTGTAATTGCCATTATTCAACTCGTTAAATCCCTCAAATATCAGCTTCTGATCGTAGTCTGCAAACGTATTTGCTATTGACGACCAAACTCCCGCAAATTTGTTTTGAACAGCAGTAAAGTCACTACCTGTCTTTGTAATATCAAGCCACATATCCTCAACGCCGTTTCCGCCGTCGTTATGTATGTTAACGATTACAAAAAGATTCGCAGAAATTGCCGCGTCCACTACCTGTTTTACTCTTGCCATATATGCGGAGTCGATAGTGTACGTTCCGTCGGCGTTCTCAACGATCTTGTCCATGTAGGACACAGGGATTCTTACGGTATCGAATCCTGCCGCCTTAACAGCGTCAAACATCTCCTTGCTTACAGGGAATTTGTTATTCCAGAGAGTTTCTCCGACTGTTCCGTCGCTTGTTGAATCCAGTGCGTTACCGAGATTCCAAGCCTTGCCCATCATGCCTGCAAGCTCATCAGCTGTCTTTCCGCTGACTTGTGCCGGAATAGGCGAGCGGTTATCGTAGATTTTAACCTTTGTTACTGTACAGCCGTCGAAGCATACGTTGAATTCTGTCAAATCTTTGCTTACATCAAACGTAAATGTTCTTGGTCCTGTTTCCGTTACCGGAATGAAAGAGCCTCCGATTTTAGCGTTGTCGCTGTACAATTCAGCCTGCATATAGCTTCCGTCTGCCGGAATTGAGGAGTAGTTTGCCGTTACCTCTACCGTAGGACTTCTGTAGCCTTCCAGAGAGAAGTTAAAAACATAGATACTGTCCTCGCCGCCGGAAAACCAGAAATCAGGATTGCCGGATTCCAGAGTAAGCTCGGAAGCCGTACCCTTCGTCCAATTACCTTTTATCACTGTAGCTTCAGGCGTCTTGTCATAGATTTTGATCTCCGTTACAGTACAAGCGTCAAAGCAAGCCGCAATCTGATGCGCTTCTCCGCTGATACTGTAGGAATAGGTCACAGTTGAGCCAGCCTCAGCTTCCTTATACCCATACTGCTCAACAGGAGTAAAGGTTTCATTTTCCTGCTGATAGTTTTCCGCATAGTATAAAGTCGCTTCCTTAAACGGGTTTGTTCCCAGATCGTTGTCATATGTGACCGTTACGTCGATCGTCGGATTGGTAAAGCCGTAAGCGGAGAATCCGTTCAGATAGATGTTGTACTCATTAGCGTCAACTTCCATTTCCGAATCTCCTGTGACTGTCATATCCGAAGCCGTTCCTTTGTGCCACGAGCCTGTGATAGTTGTTTCCTGACCTTGCTTGTCGTTGAGTATTACCGAGTTGACCTTTACCGAGCCTGTTCCGAAGTTATCGGTAATGAGATTGAAGCCGTAAAAGTCCTTTCCGGTAGTCAGTGAGCTTTCAATGTCGCTCAGTTCAACCGTATCAGTGTACTCCACATTTAAAGCCGGATTAACTTGTCAGATAGACGTTTTGTTCGAGAAGTATCTCTTTGTAATTGAAATACAGCTTGTTGTATAGACGTATAAATGCTTCATGAATTTTGGTTTCAACGATTCATCCATTGGTACAATAGCTTGCCTTTTTATTATGAGTCCGGCAAGTCCAATATACAAAGCGTTTATTACTAACATATTTATATGTTGCACCGCACTTACCACAGAAAATTCTTTTAGATAAAATATGATTGTTATCGGTATACTCTCTGTACCTTTTATTCAACAACTCTTGTACTGAATAAAAGATGTTTTTATCAATAATTGGTGTATTTACAGACTGAACATAATACATGGGCTTTTCTCCATGATTACGTTTTTGCATTGTTGGAAGCGTTTCAGTTCTGTAGTTTTTTTGATAAAGCGCATCACCGATATATTTTTCATTGGAAAGGATATACTTTACACTTGTTGAATGCCATAGTTTAGCTGTTTGACTTCTTGGAACAGCCATACTATTAAGCATATCAGCAATTGCTTGTAAACCATAACCATCATTATACCAATTAAAAATTTGTTTTACATATTTAGCCTGTGCCTCATTTACGATCAGTGTATCATTTTGAACCGTATATCCAAATGGGGGACATGAGTTTTTATATGTTCCGTTCTGCATCCTTTTTTGGATACTCCACTTTATATTTTTTGATATCGAAGTCGATTCCTCCTGCGCAAGACCGCCCATAATGGTTATCATCATCTCATCGGTCATCTTTGCGGTATCGATATTTTCTTTTTCAAAAAATATCGTTATTCCAAGGGATTTCAGTTCTCTGACGTTTTTCAGACAGTCTTTTGTATTACGGGCAAATCTGCTGATAGATTTCGTATAGATCCTGTCTATCTTACCTCTGCGGCAGTCCTTCATCATCCGCTGAAACTCGCCGCGCTTGTCCTCACGGGTGCCTGTGATCCCTTCGTCCGCATATATGTCGATAAGCTCTTCCGCTTCTAAATCCTCAAAAAGCTGACTGTAGTACCTTGTCTGCGCCATAAAGGAATTAAGCTGATCCTCGCTGTCAGAACTTACTCTGCAATAGGCGGCGCAGCGTATTTTTGCTGTTTTTTCTTCTGTTATCGTCGGCTGTATCACTGTAACCGCAGGCATTTTCCTCACTCCTTTATTCTTTTTACCAACAAGAATACCACATTTTTTTATTGAATGGTATCATCAAACCTGACAAATTCAAGCCGCCAATACTGTGCAGAAACGACTATAGCAATCGTCTATATTCTGCTTGTCAAGACGCTTTTTCTGCTCGTCTGTAATAATACCTGCCGAGAACATTTTTTCAGTTATCTGTTTTAGAATTTCCGCGGCGTACTCCGCCTGACCGTACTTATTCATTATCTTCAACCCCCATACTTATTTTCAGCGCTTCATTGACCTTATCCATTATCTCATTATCCAGAGAACCCAAGTATTTTTTCAGCCGTCTGCGGTCTAACGTTCTTATCTGCTCCGTCAGGATCATTGATTCCTTCGGCAGTACTTCCGTTCCCGAAAGAGGAACATGGACCGGAAGGCTGTTTTTCTTTTTGGAGGATATGGGTACCGTTATAACGGTAGGACTGTATTTATTTCCCGTATCGTTCTGTATAACCAGAACGGGACGTATTCCGTCCTGCTCTGAACCTATTATCGGACTCAGATCCGCATAAAATATATCTCCCCGCTTAATCAGCATTTTTAGCGCTTCCTTTCCTTATGCATCTGGCAAACGGACAGTACAGAACGTCGGTATCCCTGCTGTACTATACGCAGCCCTTGCATTTATGATTATCCGGTAATCTGACGCAGGGAACGTTCAGCGAAATACCTGATCCGTCGCTGGCCATAGGCTGCCAGCCGTATTCCTCCCTGCGTCTTTTATCCTTAGAAACATTACTCATTTAATCAGCTCTTTCTGTCGTTTATATAGCTTAAGCGCGGGAATTTCCAGCACTTAAGCTATATCCGCGCCGTCCTTTACATCCGCTTTCCTTTATGGAATAAACATGATTACGGCGCGGACAAGCTTTTATCGTTTTGCCTTCGTCTGATTCGTTGTATCAGACGATTTTGCGTGAAATTTATCCAATACCGGAAACGACCGACAGCTTATCGATCTCATGGAAATCTCATCCCTCTGTGGTTCTCATAGAGCCGCCCTCATTGCCTGATTCTCCGGTCAAGGGGCGCTGTGACTGGACGGAAGTATCATTATCCTCCTGCGTTTCATCGCCGTTCCGAAAAGCTGTTTCGGATTTTGAAGCTTCATATTTACCGCAAGCGTATGGCTTCCCTGGCTGACGAGATTTTATACCAGCCGCAGGATTAACGTATTTCTGATGCTGTTATTCAATTTTCAAGTTACCTTCTAAAGGAGCCTTATTTCCCCTTTC
>OGYF01002689.1_pt1 | contig 12970 bp, 14 predicted proteins | sample 1576451 | NCBI WGS metagenome assembly OGYF01 (sample SAMEA3541505, study PRJEB24748) | human gut metagenome | biome: human gut; feature: human-associated habitat; material: faeces | place: China | collected 2012 | reverse complement strand
CATATAAATATCCGCCTCTTTTTTGGAAAGGTTCACCTTCGCCATATAGCCTTCCCTGCCGTTAAAGGCGTTTTCTACCCTTAAGGCACAGTTTTTACAGGTCATTCCTCCGATTTTCACCCTTTTTAAACAGGGATAATTATTTGTGTCTCCGTCGGCAGGCTTTATCCTTTTTACACTATCTCCTCCCGCTCCGCAGCATCCGCTTGCAAGCTTTTTCATATAGCTTTTTACCGAAAAAATAACTATGACTATCAACAGGATTATTATGACCGCCGTTGCCATTTCCTTACCTTCCTTCTTCAAAAAACCGCCCGAAGGGTATACCCCCTCGGACGTATATTACTAAGTTATGCCAGAGCCTTTCCAAGCTCCATAAGTTCGCTTGACGCACCGTCATCGGGTGCTCCGCAGCATATTACACCTTCGGATACGGTGATGATGCCGTTGTTTCTGCACATATCTTCCCAGCTTCTCATCCACGCGCCGTCTCCCCAGCCGTAGGAACCGAAAAGACCTACTTTCTTCTTCTGAAGTCCCGGAATGCATGAAGTAAACATGGGCTCAAATTCGGCTTCTTCCAGCTGCTCGTCTCCCATGGAAGGGCAACCGAAGGCTACGGCGTCAAACTCATCAAGTTTTGCCGCGGAAAATTCAGCGGCTGTAAATACGCTTACTTCTGCTCCCGCTGCCTTTGCGCCTTCCTCCACCTTCTTTGCCATAAGTTCTGTATTTCCTGTACCGCTCCAATATACGACTGCTGTTTTCATATTATATCTCTCCTTTTATACATATTATATTTATGTTAAACAGCTACGGTTAGCTGCAAAACAGACCTTCCTTTTTCATAAAGATTTCTGTATATGCCCGTGCATTTTTTGAATTTCTCAAAGGTCCTTACCGCTTCACATTCGTCGCAGTATACCTTCCAGCATCCGACGCACTTGCAGTTTCTTCCTTCATTTTCTATAAACCCTTTTACGTCTCCCAGGGGGTATCCCAGGAAAACACCTATTTCATGGGGGAAGCCGTCACTTTCTGCCAGACGGTTTTTAAGCCTTGCCACCGCCTTTTCAAAGGTCAGGTCCCTATATCCGTAATCCTTCAAAAATTTCAATGTTTCTTCGTTTTCAATGGCCTTTTTAAGCATACTTTTTCTATAAACATATATGAGCGCCCTGCCGTCCTTTTTAGTCATAACGGATATGACTATGTCCCTTTTTCCAAGCTTCATATTAAGTTCCCTTATCTCCTCCAGGAGGCTTTCCTCCGCCGCCATACTGCAGCTGAAAAGACTTGCAGGCTTAAGCCCCGCCAGGGTCGGTGAACAATGCTCTATTATGCATCTCTCAATCGAACATTTCTGCATATCCGCATTCACCTGCCTTAGGGCATCCCGCACAGTGGGCTTTCATAATCTCGTGGAGGGCGGCGGCGCTTGATGTGTGAGTGCGTGCCACCGTTGTGCCGTTTTTCTTTGCTTCCTGCAGGGCACAGGCCGTCATACTGTGCGAAACGGTATTCGTAAACACAATAAGCAGGTCAGGGCTTCCTATCTTTCTTTTGAGAGAGCCCGCTTCCTTTGTAAATACCTTTGCCTTATATCCGTAGGTCTTGCATATCTGCTGATACTGCCTTTCCATTCTCTCATTACCGCCTATGATAACAACGCTCATTCACATCACCTTTCCTTTTAGTTTTGGTTTATAGTTAGTATTACCTAACACAATGGTTTATTATAAGCGGACTTGCGTCCGCAAAATATCATTATGCTTTATTATGCTCTTATCAACGGCCTTGTGGACAGGGCGCTTATGCCCATGGTCGATGCGTTATGCAGTACCGCTGTCCTTCCGGGCGCCATCATTCCCGTAAGACCCATCAGAAGAAGGGCCGTATTAAAGCTGATTATAAATTTATAGTTTTTATCTATTCTTACAAAAAGTCTGCTTGAAAGCTCCCTGAGAACCACAAGCTCCCTCAGGTCCGCCGAAAGAAGGGTAATGTCTGCCACTTCCCTGGCTATGTCCGACGAATCCTTCATGGATACGGAAACATCGGCCGCTGCCAGCGCCGGTGAGTCGTTAACTCCGTCGCCTACCATTATGACCTTTCGGCCCTGCTTTTTATAGCTTTCCACTATTTCCGCCTTTTCGGAAGGCAGTACCTGCGAACGGTAATCGTCTATTCCAAGCTGTTCGCTGACCGCCTTTGCGGCGCTTTCCGAATCTCCCGTAAGCATTATTACGTTTTTGATGCCCCTTGCCTTAAGGCAGGCAATGGCCTCTGCCGCTTCCTTTCTGGGAGGGTCGTTTACGAATATTACTCCCGCCAGTTCTCCTCCTATGGCCAGATACAGGGCTGACCCCCCTCCGGCCGCCTCGTCTACGGCTTTTTTCTGTTCCTCGGTATACAGAGTATTCTCGTCCTCAAATACAAAATGTGCACTGCCTATGAGGGTTCTCTTTCCGTCAAGTCTGGTTACCACACCATGGGCCACCACATACTCCACATCGGCATGTCTTTCCTCATGGGTTAAGCCCCTCTCCTCCGCGGCACGCACAACGGCCCTTGCCATGGAGTGGGGAAAATGCTCCTCTATGCAGGCCGCCGTTTTAAGTATTTCCTCTTTGCTGTAAGGCCCAAAGGGGAGTATTCCGCTTACCTTCGGGCAGGCCTCCGTCAGTGTTCCCGTTTTGTCAAATATTATTGTGTCGGCCTGGGCAAAGGCTTCCATAAATTTTCCGCCCTTGACCATTATCTTTCTTGAAGCGGCCTCACGCATGGCCGATATGACGGATATGGACGCGGAAAGTTTTATGCCGCAGGAATAGTCCACCATAAATACCGACAGCGCCTTGGACGCCTTTCCCGTAAGCAGTCCCGCAGCCAATGCTCCCGCAAAGCTGAAGGGTACTATTTTATCAGCCAGATGCTCGGCCCTGTTCTGAACCCCTGCCTTCAGGTTTTCGGAATTTTCAATGAGTCCTACTATCTGCTGTATTCTGCTTTCCGAAGGAAGGGCTGTTATAATTACATCTATGCTTCCTTCCGTAACAACCGTACCGGCATATACGCTTACGCCCTTCTTTTTATGTACGGGCACGGCCTCTCCCGTCATGGACGCCTCGTTTACCATGGCGTCTCCGTCCTTAACTGTCCCGTCAACGGGTATGAGGGAACCGGTCCTTATCCTTGCCACACTGCCTTTTTTAACCTCGGACATGGGTATCTGTCTTTCGGCGCCGTCCTCTCCCACTATCCACAAAGAATCCACATTTACAGCCAGCGACTGGGTGAGAATCGTGGTTGTGCGTTTCCTTGTGTAGTTCTCCAGAAGCTCCGAAATCTTCAGCATAAACATTATTGACCCAGCTGTCTTCATATCGCGCTGACAAAAGGCTGCACCTATGGAAGACGCATCCAGTACGGGCACATCAAGCCTGCCTGAAAGGAGACTGTCCGCTCCTTCTTTCCAGAAGGATAAGGCTTTTTTCAAAGTCAATATGAGCCTCAACGGGGGAGGAAGAAGCTTTTTTACAAAATGTCCCACAACGAGAGCAGATGTTTCCTGAAGAAAATCATTGTCTATCTCTCTCTTTATATCATTGTCTCGGGGTTTACCGTTTGGAAGCGCGCATCTTCTCAGACCGTTAAGAATGGCGAGAACGGTCTGTCGGTTGCTTTCAGGGTAGCAGATAAGAACGCTCCCGTTGATGGGACAGACCTCAACTTTATGGGCATCTGCGCCCTCCCTCAGAAGGTCGGCTATGCCGTAGCCCTGCTCCGCCGTAAATACTCCGGCACCGCAGCGCACACGCATTCTTCCAGGTCTGTCATAAACGATTTTGTATCTCATTATGCATCAGCTTCCTCAAAGCTCTCGTCTTCCGCCTTTGCCGCCTGTTCCCTTGCGTCTGCACAGAGGTCCTCGGCATCTTCCTTAATATTCTGAATGGCAGCCGATACGTTGTTCTTTGCCGTAATTCCGCCGGCAATTCCCTTTACGCACAGCTCCCTTGTCTTGGGCATTTTAAGTATTTTACTTCCTACTATAACGGCTGCGGCTCCTCCGATAAAACTGAGAACCTTTTCGTTTTTATACCATTCCATAATATTTCTTCCTTTCGTAAATTTCGTAAATATCCTAAATTATAAAGATTTCATATATCTTCTGAACAGGAGAGTATAATAAGCGCACATTCTTCGGCATCGTTTTCTCCGAGTCCGAAGTGCTTTTCCAGCTTTTTGACCGTTTCCTCCGCAGTTTTACGCAGTCTGTCCGATGTGAGCCGGCCCTTATCCGTGAGGATTACCGTCTTATCCTCATTTTTTATGACCAGCCCCGCATCGGAAAGCCTGTTAAGCATATTGAAGGCGCTTGACCTCTGTATATTGAGGTTCTTGGCTATATCCACCGTTCTTATGCCCTTGTCCCCGGAAAGATTTCCGAGGACAAGAATATATTTTAACTGTGCCGCCGTAAGCTTCATTTATCAGCACTCCTTCTGTGTGCTGTGGCAGGAGCAGCTTCCTCCGCAGCCCGAGCAGCCTGAGCAGCCGGCACCGTTTTTCTTATCTTTTATCATCTTTTTGATAATGAGCACCACTATGAGAACTACCAGTGCGCCTACAATATATGTTGCCATAAGTTATCTCCTTTCGGTGAAATTTAAAATTTCATCAAGAGCGTACCGCATCTACGGCACGGAGAGAATTTACTTCCTTATACTCGTAGCCCTTTCTGAAAAGAAGGTAAATAAGAAGTACAAGTACAGCCAAAGCCGCTATTGTTCCTATTCCAAAGGCTGTCTCGCCTGTAACAAGTCCGCCGAACTGATATACCATAAGGGATACCGCATAGGCAAGACCGCACTGATATCCGATTGCAGCCCATGTCCATTTAGCATTATTCATCTCACGCTTGATTGCTCCGATTGCCGCAAAGCAGGGTGCGCACAGAAGGTTGAATACGAGGAATGAATATGCGGAAAGGCCTGTAAAGTGTGCCGCGATGGGAGCAAGACCTGCAAATGAACCTTCCTCTACCATACCGAGGGCATCGCCTGCAACGGCATAAAGGGTTCCGAATGCTCCTACTACTTCTTCCTTAGCCACAAGACCAAGCACTGTGGCAGCACTTGCCTGCCATGTTCCGAATCCAAGGGGCTTGAATATTACCGCAAGGCCTGCACCTATCTGGGCAAGTATTGAAGCGTCCATTTCTTCTACGGCGCCGAATCCTTCGGCAGTAAATCCGTAGCTTGATGTAAACCATACGAATATTGATGCGAGAGTGATAACCGTTCCCGCCTTTTTGATGAATGACCAGCCTCTTTCCCATGTTCCTCTGAGTACGTTTACTACTGTGGGTCTATGGTATGCGGGGAGCTCCATAACGAAGGGAGCGGGTTCGCCCGCAAAGGGTTTTGTCTTTTTGAGTATTATTCCCGAAACAACAATGGCAGCTACGCCCACAAAATAAGCTGAGGGAGCTACCCACCATGCTCCGCCGAAGATGGCTCCTGCCATAAGGGCAACTATGGGCATCTTAGCTCCGCAGGGGATAAATGTTGTTGTCATTATTGTCATTTTTCTGTCTCTGTCCTGCTCGATTGTTCTTGAAGCCATAACTCCGGGAACTCCGCAGCCCGTTCCTACAAGCATGGGAATGAAGCTCTTTCCGGAAAGACCGAAACGTCTGAATATACGGTCCATGATGAAGGCGATACGTGCCATATATCCGCAGTCCTCAAGGATGCAGAGCATAAGGAAAAGCACAAGCATCTGAGGCACGAAACCGATAACGGCGCCTACACCGGATACGATACCGTCAACTATAAGTCCCACAAGCCAGGGAGCTGTATTTATGCCTTCGAGGAATCCTCTTAAGGGCTCAACTATCATTTCGCCTACAAATACATCGTTTGTCCAGCCTGTAAGCATATCGCCCACGGTGCTGATTGCTATGTAATAAACGCCTATCATTACAAGGGCAAATATGGGAAGGGCAAGCCATCTGTTAGTAACTATCCTGTCTATCTTATCCGATGTGGAAAGTCCTGATTTATTCTTTTTATAGTAGCAGTCCTTTATTATCTTTGATATCCAGTCATATCTTGATGCCGTGATTATGGATTCCGCATCGTCGTCCATTTCGTTTTCGCAGGCAACAATATCGTTTTCGATGTGCTTAAGGGTCTCTGCTGGTATTTTGAGCTGTTCAAGCACCTTTGAATCACGCTCGAAAATCTTTATGGCGTACCATCTCTGCTGTTCCTCGGGCAGTGAGTGAAGCGCCGCTTCCTCAATGTGGGCCAGTGTATGCTCTACGCTTCCGCCGAAGGTATGAATGGGCACTGTCTTTACTCCCGATGAAGCTATGTCTACGGCCGTCTGTGCCGCCTCCATTACGCCTTCACCCTTAAGAGCCGATATTTTGCATACCGTAACTCCCAGTTCCTTTTCAAGCTTGTTTGTGTCTATTTTGTCCCCATTCTTATTCACAACGTCCATCATATTCACAGCCATTACTACGGGTATGCCAAGCTCCGTAAGCTGTGTTGTAAGATAGAGGTTTCTTTCGATGTTTGTTCCGTCTACGATATTTAAAATAACGTCGGGTCTTTCATTCACAAGATAATTTCTTGCCACCACTTCCTCCAGAGTATAGGGTGAAAGTGAATATATGCCCGGAAGGTCCGTTACCGTTACGTTTTTGCGCCCTTTAAGTTTACCCTCTTTCTTCTCTACAGTTACTCCGGGCCAGTTTCCTACAAACTGATTGGAGCCTGTGAGTGCATTGAACAATGTTGTTTTCCCGCAGTTGGGATTTCCTGCGAGAGCTATTCTGATGTCCATAAAACTGTTTCTCCTTTCGTTAGCTCAATCTAACATTAAATCAAAAAATATAAGGTTTATTCAACCTCTATCATTTCCGCGTCTGCCTTGCGGATAGTAAGTTCATAGTTTCTTATGGTTACCTCAATGGGGTCTCCCAAGGGCGCCACCTTTCTTACATATACGGGTATTCCCTTTGTTATGCCCATATCCATTATTCTGCGCTTTACGGCTCCGTCTCCGTGAAGCTTTTTCACCGTCACCGTATCGCTTATCTTAACATCCTTAAGCGTTTTCATTATGTTTCCTCCTTAATTTAAACCATTATCTTATTGGCCATTTCACGGCTTATGGCTACTCTGGCTTCCTTTACCTGTACTATAAGATTTCCTCCCGTTTCCGTGATGACCGTTACTTTTTCGCCCACGGTAAATCCAAGGTTTTCAAGAAATTTTTTTGTTTCGGCCTTTCCTCCGACCCTCTGTATGTTCATAGTTGAGCCGGCGCCTGCCATTGATAAGGGCATCATGTCTGCCTCCTTTTTTATCTATACTCCATTTGTTACACTAGACTAACATTGATCCTTAAAAAACAGCCTAATGACTTAGGCTTCCCTAACTGTTATATAATATTAGTATAAGCTAACATATTTGTCAATAGGTCTTTTCAAAAAAACGATAAAAATTTACAAATTAAAAACCGCCCCTGTCTCATTGGATTTTTTAAGAAAAATTACTATATAAAACATTTTGGTCCGATACTGTGCCGTTACAATAATTATTTTACCGTGTCCGCTGTGTAAAATCTTTCCTGTAATATGAAAAACCCGCAGGATTTTTCCCGCGGGTTTTTATTTATTTTGAATTTTTAAGGGGTTTCATTGACCAGAATACAACATTCATTATTATTACTATCATCAAAACGGCTCCGACCGCCGCCCAGAATCCCATATTAAGTCCTAAAAATTCCGTCCTTCCGAAAATTTTTATCCATAATGCTGTCCAATCCATAACAATTCCTCCTTTATCCGTTTATAAAAGTTCTCCGTAATGGCGCACATAGGCTTTCTTAAGACTTGTGGCCAGTACCATATAAAGAAGTATGCATGGTATGAGGAAAGCAAAATATGCACCCGGCAAAGCCGCAAATCCAAGCATCTGTCCAAAGGCCGTAAAGGGTATTACCGTAAGCACTATGATTCCTGCACAGGTGAGCAGTGTTAAAGGCGCCGACGCATGGCTCTGTATAAACGGTATCTTTGGAGTACGTATCATATGTATAACAAGGGTCTGGCTCCACATGGATTCCACAAACCAGCCCGCCTGGAACATGGCCGCATAGGCATTCTGCATCTGTATGAGCTCCGCTCCGCTGAAATGAGCCGCCAGGTCATTGTAAAGCACTCCCCCTGAAACAAAAATCGGGCAGAATACAAAATACATAAATATATATGTCATAAAGTCAAATATGGAGCTTGTGGGTCCTATCCATATCATAAAGTTTCCGACCGATGAGGCGTCCCATTTACGGGGTACCGCGATAAATTCCTCGTCCACATTATCCCAGGGAATGGCGGTGCAGGAAAGGTCATATATGAGGTTCAAAAATATGAGATGCACGCTCGTCATCGGTAAAAACGGCAGCAGTGCCGAAGCCGCCAAAACCGAGAACATATTTCCAAAGTTGGACGATGCCGTCATCTTTATGTACTTTATCATATTGGCGTAGGTCTTGCGTCCTTCTATTATTCCCTGCTCCAAAACCATCAGGTCCTTTTCAAGCAGTATTATATCGGCCGATTCCTTGGCCACGTCCACGGCCGTATCCACGGATATTCCTATGTCCGCCGACTTCATTGCCGCCGCGTCATTTATTCCGTCACCCATAAAGCCCACCGTATGGCCGTTATTTCTGAGTACGGATACAACCCTGGATTTCTGCTCCGGTGTAAGCTTTGCGAATACGTCCGTTGTCTCGGCCAATAGCGAAAGCTCCGAATCGTTCATTCTTTCCAGGTCAGAGCCAAGGAGCATATTTCTTACCTCAAGGCCTACCTGTCTGCATATGGTGCGTGTAACCTTTTCGTTGTCTCCCGTCAGTATCTTTGTAGTAACGCCATGGTCCTTAAGGGCCTTTATGGCATCGGCCGTGGATTCCTTGGGAGGGTCCAGAAATGCCAGGTATCCAAGAAGCACCATATCACATTCGTCCTTTACGCCAAAGGCTCCCACGGGAGAAGGATTGCTTTTCTGCGCTATGGCAAGGACACGGAATCCCTTGTCATTGAGCCCGTCCACGGTTTTAAGTATTTTTCTCCTTACATCACTGCTTAACTCCTGCACTCTGCCGTCAATTTCCGCAAAGGCACATATTGAAAGCATTTCTTCCACGGCACCCTTTGTTACCATCTGGGTTTTGCCCTTTTTATCCTGCACTACCGTTGTAAGACGGCGTCTGTTAAAGTCAAAGGGTATTTCGTCCACCTTTGTATATGTTTCTGAAAGGTCCGTAAGCTGTGGATTCTCCGCCTCTTCCTCCTCAGTCCTGTGGATAATGGCTAAGTCCATTAAATTTTTATATCCCGTCTGGAAATAACTGTTCAAATACGCATGGCGCAGCACCCTTGTATCGTCCTCGCCGTTTACATTCAAATGATATTCAAGCACCACTTTATCCTGAGTCAGTGTTCCCGTTTTATCGGTGCACAGTATGTCTATGGCTCCGAAATTCTGTATGGAATTGAGATTTTTAACTATGGTCTGTTTCTTACTCATGGACACTGCGCCCTTGGCAAGGCATGTAGTAACTATCATCGGAAGCATCTCGGGAGTAAGTCCCACCGCAATGGATATGCCAAATAAAAACGCTTCCAGCCAGTCTCCCTTGGTTATTCCGTTAATGAAAAATACAAGGGGCACCATTACAAGCATAAAACGTATGAGCACCCATGATACGGCATTTACACCCTTTGTAAAGCTGGTCTCAACGGCATCTTCTGCCACCGCCGACGCCATGGAGCCAAAAAGCGTATTGTCTCCCGTGCATATTACAATGGCTGTGGCGCTTCCCGAAATGACATTGCTTCCCATAAACGCTATGTTTGTATAGTCCGTAACCGAGCCTGCCTCTTCCCTCACGGTTTCGGCTGTTTTTTCAATGGACTCGCTCTCGCCCGTAAGGCTGGACTGGCTTATAAACAAATCCTTGGCATCAAGTATCCTTATATCCGCAGGCACCATGTCTCCCGCTGACAGATGCACGATGTCTCCGCATACCAGGTCATCCATGGGTATCTCTGTCTTTTCCTGTCCCTTACGGGTAACGGTACAGGTGGTAGTTATCATTGCCAGCAGTTTTTCCGCAGCGTTTCCGCTCCTTGATTCCTGTACAAAACGCAGGGTGCCCGATATAAACACCATCGTCACTATTATCACTACCGTAAGGCAGTCAAAGTCTTCCGGACTGCTTCCAAACAGTGAGAAATAGGGAAACACCATATCCGTTATTACCGATACCACCGCAAGAAACAGCAGTATGGCCGTAAAAGGATTTATAAACGCTCCCATAAGACGGCTTAAAAGCGGTTTCTTTTTCTCACGGGTCACTTTATTTGAACCGTATTTGTTACGGTTTGCCTCTACACCTTCCGCATCAAGGCCGCCAAGTACCGTATCCGTTTTTTTGAGTACGTCCTTTATGGGACTCATGGCGGAAAATTTTATTATGCTGTTATGTTCGTCTCGTAATGCCGCCCTTTCAACAGCCTGTCTTACTGCCTGGCGGTTTTCTCTCTTTTTCATCATTGTTTACCTCCTTTAAAATTTTTTTGGAGGCAGGAGGAAAATAAAAGCATGGACTTCCATGATTTATATTCCTCTGCCTTTTGGGACCACCGTCTGAGTCCATACTCTTCACCTCTCTTTTTTGCGAAATATCTATGTCAAACCGCTGTGCGGTATAATCATCTGCGGTATATGGGGCTTTTTGATATATGCCACAAATCAATTCCCGCCGCCGCAAGCCACAATATCATAACCGCCGTAAAGGGACGTCCCCCAAAGCCGTTAAAAACTCCTTTTATGATAAATATCACTCCGCAGAGAGCTATTACTCCTCCTATATTTCTGCACAGGGGTACTATATTTATCTTTTCTTTCTCTTCTCTGGTCATATTTTTCCAGGCTGTCAGATATATATGTCCTCTGCCGCAGGCAAATACAATGCCAAAGGCAGTAAAAACAATTCCCAAAAACATACTGATAAAATCCATAACATCTCTCCTTTCTCTTTGTTGCTTTTTGATTCTTTTTCCTTCATCCGAAAAACAGTATAAAAAATCCGCAGGGAAAATCCCATGGCCAAAACCTTGCGATTTCCTTGCGGCGGGGCAAGAAAAAACCGCCGAAAATTATCGGCGGTCCTAAATAATATTTATATTCTGTCATTAAACTTATAGCCTATGCCCCAGATGGTAAGTATATACTCCGGTGCGTCGGGGTTTGGCTCTATTTTTTTTCTGAGCTTTCTTATGAAAGCCATAATATTGCTGTCGTCCAGCATATAGTCATTTTCCCATACGGCCTGATATATCTGCTCCTTTGTAAACACTTCTCCTCTGTTGCGTACAAGAAAATACAAAATATCAAATTCCTTGGGCGTAAGGGATATTTCCTCTCCGTCCCTTACTACCTTTCTGTTTCTGCCGTATACCGTCAGGTCTCCGCAGCTTATGGCGTCATCGGATAAAAGGGCTCTGTTTTTCCCATGGCTTTCCTTATTATTTTCTTTGTTGTTTTCCTTTTCCTCTCCGCCTATTTCAAGCATAAGGGAGCTTGTCTCTCCGCTTATAAGCTCCGCCAGTCCTTCTTCCAGCTCACCTGCTCCCCCCGTATTGGGGGCTGAAAGCCTTATCTTTTCATAGAGCCATACGGCCAGGGAAGAGTCTATACTTATAAAGCCTATATTCTTTTTCATACAGATTCCTCCCTTCCTATATAAGTTCCTTATACTTCTTTATATATACATACTTAGCCAGCGTAACAAGAAGAAGATACATTATTACAGCGGTTATTAGGAATAAATAATATTCCCCGGGCAGGGGGACTAAGCCTATTACACTGCCCAGCGGCGTATATGTGGCGGCAGTAAAAAGCAGTATGCCTGCCGTTGTCACGGCCATTACGCTCCTTGAAGGACGGCTTTGTATTATGGGCACCTTTTTTGTACGCAGCAGATGCAGTATAAGGACCTGCGTCCACATGGATTCCAAAAACCACCCCGTCTGAAAGGCCATTATAAACCTTACGCTCTCCTCCGCCGCCAGGGATGAAAAACTTCCTCCGCACAGGGACGGACAAAGGAAGAAAAACAAAAATGCAAACGTTATTATGTCAAATACAGAGCTTATGGGGCCGAAAAACACCATAAATTTTCCCAGACTGCGTCCTGACCATTCCAGGGGTCTGGCGCACATTTCCCCGTCTACCCTGTCCCATGGAAGCACCAGGCACAAAATATCATAAAGCAGATTCAAAAGCAGAAGCTGTACCGACGTAATGGGGAAAAAGGGAAGAAATACACTGGCTATGACAATTGAAAATATATTTCCGAAATTTGACGAAGCCGTTATTTTTATATACTTGGACATATTTGAAAAGGCCTTTCTTCCTTCTATTATGCCTTCTTCCAAAACATTAAGGTCCTTTTTAAGCAGTATAACGTCCGCACATTCCCTGACGGCTTCGGCGGCGGTATCCACCGATATGCCCACATCGGACTCTGTCATGGCAGGCAGGTCATTCATACCGTCTCCCAAAAATCCTACCGTATGGCCGTTGGACTGAAGCGCCTTAACAACAGCCAGTTTCTGTCTTGGCGTGAGCTCCGCAAATACGGTGGTATTTTCGATTTCTACCTGCCTTCTGTCTTCCGCGAGGGCGTCCAGCTCCCTTCCCGTAAGCACCTGTCCCACATCTATTCCAAGACGGGCACATATGGATACGGCTGTATTTTTCTGGTCGCCTGTCAGCACCCTTATGCCCACATTTAAAGCCTTGAGCTTTTTCACGGCTTCCGCCGCCGTTTTCTTGGGCGCATCAAAAAACGCAAGATATCCCAAAAATGTCAGGCC
>OGYF01002684.1_pt1 | contig 12984 bp, 9 predicted proteins | sample 1576451 | NCBI WGS metagenome assembly OGYF01 (sample SAMEA3541505, study PRJEB24748) | human gut metagenome | biome: human gut; feature: human-associated habitat; material: faeces | place: China | collected 2012 | reverse complement strand
TCGCTCATGAAAAATCCCCCTTGCGGCGGAAGCATCTCTGGCTTCCGCAATTTTTTTCATTATAGCGCGGTCGAAGAAAAAACGTCAAGAAGACAGCAAGCATCGAGACTACACTTTTGGAGCTTGTACACTATAAACTCCGTTAAAATTACTATGTATATACGCAGGGAGATGGCGATACGGCGATAATGGGAAATTGTATTTCAACAGATAATGGAGTGCAAAAAATTTTTTTGAGGCTATATGCAGATGTCTGGCATACTACTTTTCATGCTTGGATTTCTTCAGAATAAAGCTGTGAATGCGAAGTTTTTCACCAGCTTGAAAGAACGGGACCATATTACAGTTTCCACTGTCTGTAACAAATCCCATATCCTCTATGTTTGTAATTTCGTAGCATCCATCTAAGCTTCTTTTAAAAAAAGAAACATTGTAGTTGCTAGGGTGACAGCGAGGGAACATATGGAACAAGGCAGAGACAGACTTTGACGTATGTTCCAGAGAAAAAAATGCACCGAGGACTCTGCCGCTGTCATTGAGAAGAGAGGAGAACTGAGGCAGATAAAACTCAGATTCGTAGAGATTATAGTTATTGGTACTTCCAAAATCAATCAGGGTATCTACGGAAGAAGTCTTTATGGGCAAGTGATTATCCTCATTTACAATATAGATGATGTTTAAATCTAGATCTAGACGTTCTATATACTGTTTATAAAGCGTTACGATTTCGTAAAAACGGTCTGTAAGGATGATGGTGCTTCCGGAGGATATCTTTTTGAGATGAGGATACAAGAAAAAATAAGCGTTTAATCGAGTTTCCATGATAACTTGAGGACGATTGGTGGACAAATTCAAATAGGAAAACAACCAATTGCTGGTTCTTTGCATCAATGAACTCAATTCATTGGATATTCGTTTATTTTTGCTTAAATATACATCGGGTTCCTCTAACATGTGATCACTAAATTGGCCACAGCGAATAATTCCGTGGTGAATGGATGCTTGATATTTGCAAGTGCAGAAAAGAGTCCCGCTATATACAAATTGATAGTCAATTTTTGCGCCCTTGAGTTGAAGAGGGCTGCCGCACATAGGGCAAGTCAACAAATTCAGACAAGAAATTGGCAAGCCGTGAGGTTTATGGGTACTAATTTGAAGGTGATGAAATTCGTTGTTGTGCAGAGCCTGAAGTTCATTATTCACCAAATTTAAGCGCCGTTTGGTTTCTCTCAGCTCACTCTGCAGTTCTGTCTTGCGATTTTCAATAATTTCGTAATAATAAGAAAAATCCTCTGCTTCCACCCAATTTGAATTCTGCTTTAACGCCGACAGGTGCGCAATCTCCTTCAGAGAAAACCCCATCTCTTTCCACATGTTAATTAGGCTGAGCAATTGAATTTCCTTTTCTGAGAAATGATATTGGTTATTAATTTTTTCAGGAAAAATCAATCCCTGATTAATGTAGAATCGAATTGTAGAGGGAGATAAATGTGTTCGTTCAGCAATAGCGCTGATTTTCATAATGTGGACCCCCTTTATGCGACAATAAAAATGTACTGGCAGAATAACTAATGCTCAATAAAAAACTTCAAGTACAGATGTGGTTTTTGCCAAATGTGGAAGGAATTTACACTTGACATAAACCACACTTGACGCCGGATAATAAATGCAAATAAAGAGATGTATTAAGAGAAAAGTAATTATATTATACAGCTTAGCCGCAAAAAATGTCAATTTTTAGCCAAAAAGTAAATATTTCCAATAAAATGTTGGTTTAAATAAAGTGTAGGTGCGCACCTTCAAATAATTGTAGAAAGGAATTTTATCGTATGAGAAAGGTACAAATTGATTTTCCCACAAATGGTACTTCGGTGATTGCTACCTTGGTAGAACGCGATCCTGTATTAGCCGATGAAGTATGGAATTTCCTCGGAGAGAGAAAGAGCGGGTATGCGCAGCATTGTATGTCAACTGGAGCGCTGGTGTTCAGCCGGCCTATCCCTCCTTATGATCCCGTGCTGAATGGCAATCAGTCCGATCCCATTGGAAATGAAGCGGGACTTTGTACTGGACCAGATCTTCTTCTGACGAAGGGGACAGAAGTAGTTCCTCTGATTAGCCGGATGAAGTCGGGAGAGATTTTTTGGGCTGGCTGGAATTTCGGACTGGTTTATGGCCCATGCACTGAGCCTATGGTTGCCTTTGGACCGGTGGTGATCGTGGTTGATGAAGAATATCTCCCAGCTTATGAGAAAGCGTGTTATGAGGTATGGGAGCACACCTATCTGCACCATGATCTGGCTGTGATCGATTTGAAACAGATGGAAGGCGACCAACTTACTCCGTGTCCTGTTTTTGTACCTACCCAGGCCCCTCTCCAATCCTTTGAAGACTACTGGAGAGACTATGACTGGCGTAAGAATGTGGGAAAGAAATATGATTGGCGTGATGTTAAGCGCGAAATTCACGACACAGTGCGGGAAATTTGGTATGAGATGCCGCTGGAAGTGTACATGAGTAAGCTGGGGGTATTTCCCAGTGGCTGTGGAACAGACAAAACGGTGCTCGGAAACTTATTCTTCCTATGCGCTGATACCCAGGCAATGGCGTGGGATTGCATTGATCCGGCTATGAACGATGTGCTCTGTGATCCTACAATGACTTTGGACCATGCAAAACGAATGTTCCGTTATCTCAGTGCTATGATGGTTCACCTGGTAGGCGACATTGATGAGCCTAATTGCCCTGCACCGTGGATTAACCTGCCTAAATTCCCCTACTTCTATGAGAAAATTTTAAATTCTTATGATTCAATTACGACGAAGGACGAATTCCGCAGCCTGCTTTGGTCGTGGTTCGCGTATGTAAACCGAATGAATTTCTGGTTTTATACTGTATTTCCTTGGGAGTGTGGAAAGAATTTGCCTCTGCAAGATACCCAGGCAATTACCAGATTGGCTACTTTACAAGGTCTGAAGGTTTCGGAAAAGTAACGAAAGCAGTGCTTGCTTTGCGTTGTACGGACAAGCTGTTTGTCGATAACAGATGAGGGGTGAACACATGGAGTATCAAGTTGAGTTGGTAGACATTGTGAAGGATTTTAAGTCATTCCGTGCAGTCGACCAAGTAAACCTCCAGATCAAAAAAGGAGAAATAGTCTCTCTCTTGGGATCTAGTGGATGTGGAAAGACTACCACGCTTCGGATGATCGCGGGATTGTTAAAACCAACGAAGGGGCAGATTAAAATTGCGGGAGTTGATGTAACGGCACTGCCTCCATACAAACGGGATATTTCCATGGTGTTTCAGAATTATGCTTTGTTTCCTCACATGACTGTTTTGGACAATGTAATGTATGGACTGAAAAACAAGAAAATTTATGACAAAAAAACTATGAGGGAAAAAGCTGATGCTGTATTGTCTGTTGTGCAGCTTACTGGACAGGAGCACAAATATCCACGACAGCTTTCGGGAGGACAACAACAGAGAGTTTCTTTGGCGCGCGCAATGGCGGTACACCCCAAAGTCATTCTGTTTGATGAACCACTAAGCAATTTGGATGCCAAGCTTCGTGTACAGACCCGGGTGGAGATTCGGAATCTGTTGAAACAGGCTGGAATCACAGCATTGTATGTTACTCATGACCAGGAGGAAGCGCTAACGATATCGGATCGTATTGCCATTATGCATCAGGGACACATAGAGCAGGTTTCTGAGCCGTTGGAGCTTTATAATGTTCCTAAAACTACGTTCGTAGCTGGATTTATAGGGCAGGCAAATTTGTTTTCGGGGAAAGTAGAGACGGAAGGAGACAGAACGTGGTTTCGTACAGAAGATGGGATGCAGATACTAACCACAATATCTTCTTCCCAAGTTGAACAGAGCGAAAAATCACTCATTGTTCGTCCGGAAAACGTAATTATTACCAAGCAGCAAAGCGAACTGGACAATTGCTTTTTAGGGAAAGTAGTGGAAAAGCAATTTCTTGGAAATATGATTCGATACAGTGTCAGCGTATCGGGAGGCCGCATTTTAACCGCACAGATACACCCGGATGATGATATATCCGCAGACGGCGAGGTATATGTAAGCTTTCAGAAAGAAAAGACCATCTTAGTAGACAACTAAGGCGTGGACTATAAGATCCACCTTAGAAATTCAAACTATGAGGAGGTACAGAAATGAAGAGAATGATAGCTTTATTCCTAGCGGCGGCAATGTCCTTGGCGATGGTCGGGTGCAGTGACCCAGCGTCCTCTTCCGGATCCCAGGCGGAGCAGTCAGGGATGTCGTCCTCTTCCGGGGAAAAGCCATATGCGGGACAGTCTATCTGTGTGCAGGTCTGGGGTGGAACTTATGAAGAAACAATGCGGGAGTACGCCATTCCTATGTTTGAAGAGATGACGGGGGCGACAGTAGAGGTACTGACTGGTGCAGCACCCCTAGCTCAACTAGCGATGGAGGGTGATCAGGCGACAGTAGATGTGGTTCATTTGGACGAATCGGAGTTGATTGAAGGAATTGGTATGGGCGTGTTTGATACGATCGATACCAGCAAGCTTACAAATGGACCCGATCTATATGAAGAAGCCCTGATATATGACTCTGCCGTAGTCACCAACTGGGGAACGTATGGCCTTTGCTACCGCACAGACCTGATCGATACACCCACTTCTTGGTGGGATATGTGGGATGACGCATATGCGGGTGGTAAAGTTGGCTTTTACGATTACACCATGGGTGGCGGACTGGAAATGGTAGATATGGTCGCCCGGCTGCTGGGCTACGATATCACGCAGAAGGAACACTGGGATGAGGTTTTCTCAGAGTTGGACCGCTTAAGAGAAAATATTGGATTATTTATCACCCGAAATGAAGATGTTTACACGATGCTGGCCAATGGAGACATTTATATGGCCACTTTCACAAACGGACAAGCCATGAAGCTGGCAGAGACAACAGAAAATATTGCCTTTGTGATGCTGCCGGAAGGCGTGCCCGCCATGACTTCCTTTGCGACTGTGACAGCAGGCACACAGAAAGAAGAACTTGCGTATATCTTCCTGGATATTTTGTGCAGCCCTGAAGTCCAACAGGCTTATGCTGAAAATAACTATTATGCGCCCTCTAACTCTGCTACGCAGTTGAGCGATGAGCTAAAGGAGTTTATGCCTTATGGGCAAGAGGAGATTTCCAAACTGGTTTATATGGATCTGGAGAAACTCAACGAAGTGAGAGATGAGCTGATCGAGCGGCTGGAACAGGAATTTAAGGGATAATATCAGACTTCGGTTGGTGAACTGGATAGAGATGGGCTGGGCAGCACAGAAGTGCTGCCCAGTTGCTCCATTAATTTTATGAACAGGCAGGTGGGAAGATGAAAAAAAGAGCGACTCAAGAGGATAACTGGACCTATATAAATAAATGGTATCTAATCATTCCGTTGGCTGTTTTGTTGCTGCTTTATGTTGCGCCGCTGTGCCGTATGTTGTATATGAGTCTTTTCCAATTCAATGGCGTTGGGAAGCCAATGGGCAACTTTACTTTTGAATACTATCTGGATTTCTTTACTTCCTCCTACTATTGGGGAGTGCTGGGGCGAACTATGTATCTGGGCCTGTTGTCTACAGTAATTATTGTCGTCATTGGGTATCCTATGGCTTATAAAATGGCCCGAACAAGGGGACGCTTGCGGAATTTGATGAACGCTGTGGTTATCCTTCCGCTCTGGGTATCCATTAGTGTACGTCTCTTTGGGTGGTCTAATGTCATGTCATCAAATGGCTTTATTAGCAGATTTGTTGGCCTGTTTACAGGAGAGAATCCAGTCATCATTGGAACGAATGCCGCGATAGTAATTGGATTGGTGTATTGTTCACTCTCCTATTTTATTATGGTTATGGTTGGGCCTTTGGAGAATATTCATCCCAGTGTAGAGGAGGCTTCCTATGTGTTTGGAGCCGGATTTTACCGCACTTTTTTTCTTATTACACTGCCGATGACAGCAAAAGCAGCGGTGTATGCGGGAATACTGGTTTTTGCACTGAATACAGCAGCGTTTGTTGTTCCTGTTATGCTCGGCAGCGGAAAAATTACGGTTATGACAAACTTGATATATAACCGTGCAGTTTATAGTTATGATTGGAGTTTTGCCTCGGCGCTTTCCGTCATATTCATGATCACCGCTTTTGCTATTACAGCGATCGGAAATCAGTTGAGCAGAAAGAAGCCTTCTAAGGTAGAACAGCGGGAAGAGGAGGAGATAAAGTGAATGGAATGGGCCGGCATAAATTGTTGGGATGGATCTTTTGCGCATTGGTATTTGCTTTTCTGCTGCTACCTTTGGTGGTTGTAATAAGCAGTGCGTTTGGAACGGCTGAGCACGTGACATTTCCACCACAAGGTTTTACACTTCGGTGGTTCGAAGAGGCAATGCATAATAAAGAATTCTTGACATCCCTATGGATTACATTAAAGCTTTGCGTGGTAAGCGTAATCATTTCTACTGTTCTTGGAGTGATGGTAAGTCTATTCTTTTGGAAAGGCTCTCCCCGAGGAAGAGCACTGCTTGAAACACTGTTTACCGCACCACTCATTGTTCCTACTGTTATTAGTGCAGTCTCATTTTTAATTTACTTTTCAGTGTTTCCAATTTCGACATTTTGGAAATTGGCACTTAGCTATATTGTAATTGAAATGCCATATGTCATTCGCTCTGTTAGCGCAAGCCTATCCAATTTAGATGCTAGTTTTGAAGAAGCATCCTTAGTGCTGGGCTGCAAACCACTTCCAACACTATTCAAAGTCACACTTCCATGCATTCGAAGCGGGATTTCTGTAGGAGCAATTTTTGCGGTCTTAGTGGCATTTGACGAATCTGTAATTGTTATGTTTATTCGAAGTGCTGACACGATTACCTATCCGCTGCGCCTATATTCTTATATCACAATGTCATTTACGCCGCTGGTATCTGCGTTTGCAACAATATTTATTGTTCTCTCTTTTGTGCTGATCTATATATTAGATAGGAAAATAGGGATTGGAAAAATGTATTAACAAATAAAAAAACTAAACATATTTTCCAGATATATGCGCATGTTTTATGGTACCGAAGTTCTATGTTTACTATGAAACAGAGACAAATAAGATTTTGCTTCTGATGGGAGTAAGTTAAATTTTGGAGCTGAAGGTGTTCCCCTTATTTCTGAGCCAGCAATATTCCAGACCCTAGCAAAAAAATTCCTACTACCTTTCCAAATGTTAGTTGTTCTGAAAAAAACAGCCATCCAGTGATGGCGGATGCAGCTGGAGCCGTAAGCAGAAATAGAGAGAGCATATTTGCAGAGATCCGCTTCATGCAGTAATTTAAAGTTCCGAGTCCAATGATTTGGCTGCATACAATAATGCCAAATACTGAGTAGAGGGCAGATGATGATCGGGGGAATGATACTCCATCTAAGAAGAGCATAAAGAAAAAAAGAGGAGGAATAGAGCCTAGTGTATTGCCGAACAAAACTACTGTTGTATCCATGCGTGTACGTGCTTTGTATGCGAATAAAAAATAGATGCTATACGATACTGAGGAACATAAGGCTAGAAAATCACCCCACAATGTCCGTACCCCGTCTGAGGTGTTTCCACAGTTAATTAAAATTACTGCCCCAACGATGGCTAAAATCCCACCATATATAAAAAATTTTGGAGTTTTTTCATGAAATAATAACTTCGACAAAGGAACAATAAGCAATATATTGAGATTAGCTAATAAATTTGCATTTACTAATGTGGTATGGGATAACGCTGTAGTCCATAAGGAAAAATCAATTGCCATAAAGAACCCTCCGGCCAAAAGCAAGAAGAAATCATGGAGATCTAAAACCTTTAGTGCTTTTTTTGCTGGTACTAGGAGAAGAGGGAGACTGAAAAGCATACGGTAAAAGCAGAGTGTGACTGGCGGGAGGGAGCTTTGTCGCGCAAATACTCCGCTGAAGGAATAAATGACTTGTCCGACAAGCAACAGAATATAAGCGTGTGCTTTAAGGTGCCTCATTACCATATCCTCCTGTAGGGCAATAGAATTATTTTATTACGCTATCATATAGAAGTATCTTTATGTCAAGAGTGAAAATGCAATAGTTTTTATAAGAATTTAAAGTGCACTTTAAATTCTTGCGTGGTGTGGTTACAAGAAACATTACTATTATAAAAATCTGTTTAAACTAATTCCCAAAGGGGGGAAACAGAAATGACATATTATACAATTGGAATTGATTTTGGAACACTATCGGCGCGAGCAGTGCTGATGGATGTGCATACAGGAGAAGAATGTGCTACCTATACTTGGCCTTATGCGCACGGTGTAATGGAAGAATCCTTGCCGGATGGTACACCGTTAGGGACAGGATGGGCTCTGCAAGATCCTCAAGATTACTTGGATGCATTAGATAATGTTATACCTGGCGTTATAGGTGACCCTGATGCTTTGAAAGGTGAAGTAGTGGGGATTGGAATTGATTTTACATCCTGTACATTGTTGCCTGTGCGTGCCGATGGACATCCCTTGTGCTTTGAGAAAATGTATCGGAGTGTACCGCATGCGTATGTAAAATTGTGGAAACATCATGCAGCTCAAGACCAGACTCAGCGGATAAACAAACTCATTGAAGAACGTCAAGAATCATGGATTTCGTACTATGGAGGAAAAATCTCCAGTGAGTGGCAACTTCCAAAAGTGTTGCAGATTTTAGAGGAAGCACCATATATATATGATGAAGCGGCATATTTTGTGGAGGCTGGAGATTGGATTGTTTGGTATTTGACAGGAAAGCTTTGCAAAAGTACCTGTGCGGCAGGATATAAGGGTCTATATATAGGAGATAAAGGATATCCGGAAGATAAGTTCTTTCAGTTATTAAATCCAAAACTTTCCGACTATGTACGGGTTAAAATGAATTATCCCATGGTTCATCTGGGAAAATGTGTGGGAAAGCTTAAAAAGTCATTAGCCATTTCTTGGAAAATGAGTACACAGCCTGCTGTAGCAGCAGCCTGTATTGATGCGCATGCTATGCTTCCGGCAGTTGAGGTAACTGGTCCAGGAACAATGGTTTCTGTGCTTGGTACCTCCGCATGTCATATTCTGATCGCACGGGAAAAAAGAAATATTCCCGGTATCTCGGGTGTTGTAAAAGATGGGATTTATCCAGGGTATTATGCATATGAGGCTGGTCAGAGTTGTTTTGGAGAACATTTTTCTTGGATGTTGAAAAATATGATTCCAGAACAGGAAACAGCACTTGCAAAACAGCAGAAAATAGGTTTACATCAGCTTCTTCAACAAAAAGCAGCGTCTCTATTTCCGGGAGAGAGTGGCCTGATTATGTTGGATTGGTGGAACGGAAATCGAAGTATCTTGTCGAATGACAATTTGAGTGGGCTAATACTGGGATTCACGTTGCAAACTAGACCAGAGGAACTATACTTGACGTTTTTAGAGGCAGTAACATTCGGCGCAAGAGTGATTATGAATGCTTACCAAAGTGGAGGTATTGAGATTCAGGAAGTTGTGGCAGCAGGAGGAATCAGTTGGAAAAATGACCTTTTAATGCAAATCTATGCGGATATAATGCAAGTCCCAGTATTTGTAGCAGCTAGTACAGAATGTGCAGCTGCAGGGAGTGCTATTTTTGCCGCAACAGCAGCGGGGCAATATGCATCAGTTAATGAAGCCGCTAAAATTTTAGGAAAACGAGGGAAAAAGGTATATCGGGCAGAGCCTGAGAGAGCAGCTGTATACAATCAAATATTTAAAGAATATAGCCAGCTATACAACTACTTTGGGCAGGGAGAAAATAAGGTGATGGAGCGCTTAAAGAAAATACAACGGGACAGCAGGAGAAAATGTGGTGCATTATAAAATACATGCAACCTATAGCTTTTAAAATATTTAGTATCTAGTAAAGAGTATATTTACATACCAAACACAAGTGAAATATTGAGTTCAAAAATCCTTAAAATCTATTTGTCAGTCCAATAAAACTGACAATAGACAAGGTCCCCCTTGATGCAGGAAAATTAAGCTGCATCAGGGGGGATTTCATATACCAAGAAAATAGGTAGTGTCAAGAGTTTTGCGCAAATTGGTTTGCAGACTCTGTTGTAAATGAAGTCAGCCAGCAATGGAGGCATCCTCAACGGCAGCCTCCAGATGCTTCATGTTCATGTACTTCTTGTTGCCCCACTGGGTACCGGCCACATGGCGCAGCCGGGCACAGACCAGCATGAGGGCGGAGTTGCCGTCCGGGAAACTGCCTACCACCCGAGTGCGGCGGCGGATCTCCCGGTTCAGCCGTTCAATGACGTTATTGGTACGGATGCGAGTCCAATGTTCACTGGGGAAATCGCAGTAAGTCAGCGTTTCCTCAATGCCATCCTCCACCTTCCTGGCCGCCTCTTTCAGCTTCATAGAGCGCAGTTGCTCCACCACGGCTTTGGCTTTCTCCCGGGCCGCTCTTTTGCTTTCCTGGGCGTGGATCGCCTTGAGCATCTTTGCCACCAGCTTTACTTTGGAACGAGGTGTGACCGAGAACACATTGCGGTAAAAGTGTACGGTACACCGCTGGTACTTGGCTTCGGGGAATACTTCTCCCACAGCCTCCAGCATACCAAGGCACTTGTCGCCAACCACCAGCTTGACCCCATCCAGGCCGCGGCCACGCAGCCACTGGAAGAAGCTGACCCAGCTGGCCTTGTCCTCTTTCATGCCCTCGGCGGCACCAAGAACCTCACGGTATCCGTCCTCATTCACCGCAATCGCCACCAGAATGGCCACATTTTCAAACTCTCCGCCCCAATTTCGGCGCAGGTAGATCCCATCCACATAGACATACGGATAGCGTCCACCTTGCAGAGGGCGGTTCCGCCAGTCCTCAATGTGGACATACGCTTTCTTGTTCAGCTCACTGATGGTGGATGGAGATACTTTACTGCCCCAAAGCGCTTCTGTGATGTCCTCCACACGCCGGACGGATACTCCGGCCAGGTACATCTCAATGAGGGCTTCTTCCACACTGCTCTCCCGACGGCGATACCGCTCAATGATAGCGGTCTCAAAGGAGATCCCTTTGAGCTTGGGTACCTTGAGGGTAACGTCCCCGGAAGTGGTGGTAAGGCTGCGGCTGTAGTGGCCGCTGCGATAACCCTGCCGCTGCTCACTGCGCTCGTACCGGGCCGCCTGGGTCAGTTTCTCCGCCTCGGCCTCCAACAGTTCGTTGAGAGTTTCCTCTACACTGCCCCGAACCAGTTCTTTGATTTGACCCTTGATTACTTCCTCGTTCAGCTGTACAATCTTTTCGGACATGGTTTGCTGTCTCCCTTCAGAATGGTGTGTCGCGACTTCATTCTACCAGAGGGCTGCAAACCATGTCTCTTTTTATCTACTTTTCAATTTGCGAAACTTATTGTACCTTATCTAAAACAAATAATTAAACATTTATATTTGTGAACTGCACCCCACTTGTTATTCAGTGTATCATGCTGTCTAACAAATGGGGTGCAGTTCAATATAAGGCTCCCAGGCTGTTTATTGTATTTATAGATGTCTTACAATAATGCCCTCTACATCTGCTACGCTGTACGAAACATCATTGCACCACTCGCCAAATTCTCCGCACTGGTTTACGGCGGCGACCCATTCGGCAAGTGCTTTTCGTTTTTCTTTGTCACGGCGAGTCTCTTGCCCCTTAGTCTCCAAAACCAATGTCTTTCCGTTATCCAACTTCACCAGGAAGTCAGGCGTATATTTTCGAACTACGCCGTCAAACACATACAGAATTTCAAATCCCAAATGGTCGTTCTTGGCCCAAGCTGTAACATGCGGATTTTTCTCCAGAACATAACTTTCCGTCGCCTCCCAGGCACTGTCAAACACACAGTGGCTGATCTGCGAGTGTTGTGTGATGAAGCAGGGTTTGCTGGTAAACCAAGTGGGCATATCGTTGGTAGAGCGAACTCTTTTATTCTGATCAAAAATCGGAACGATCCGCTCTGTTTGCTCCAGTTTGATAAAGCCCCACAGATGCTGCACGATTTTATTCATGTTCATCATGTAGATGATGCGTTGTCTCACCGGGTCTGTGTTGAACAAGGGAGGATTGATCACAATAGCGCCTGATTTCAGGTATTCCTCCACCAGGCGGATTACCTGGCCGAGCAAAGCATACTTGGTTCCCTCACTTTTCCAAGATGACTTCATCAGATCATAGACTTGTCCAGATGCCTCAAATACAATGCGCTGCATACGAAGCTCTGCATCCAGCTTCTGCAGGTCGATCTCTGTGCATTTGGTCAGGTCCGTTTTTCCGTCAATAATGGGTGCAAGGTCAGCTCGCAGACGGGTGTCTGCCGCTTCCAATGTCAGTGTGTCGATCTTGTTCAGATCGACAGACAGTTTGGGCTTAAACTCCCGATCAATCCGGATAATGTTAGGCCAGCTGATCTCATAACTCATTCTGTCCCGCAGCGATTCCACCTGCGTTTTGGGCGGCGTAGTCGGTGCAGTGCCGGTTTCATCCGACTCATGCGGAAGAAAAGTGAACGGGATCCCGAAGATATTCACATACTCCGCTGTGAACATATCGCTGCCTTCTGCTAGGTCGTAAGATGTGCGGCGCAAGCCACGGCCAACCACCTGTTCACAGAGCAACTGGCTGGAAAAAGCACGGAGTCCGAGAATATGAGTGACTGTTTTGGCATCCCAGCCCTCGGATAGCATACCAACGGAGATCACATTTCGAATCTGCTCGCCTCGTTTTCCCCGCTGACCGACAGTGTCCACAGTCTCCCGTAAGATGGCTGCAGCCTCTGCTCTGCTTAATTTTCGCATACCGCCGTCTCCGTCAGCGTCGTTGGGGTCAGGTGCAGCGGTACCCTCTGCCTCATCCATGGTTTTAGAGTCAATATGTACCGTCAGTTCTGGCACACACA
>OGYF01002675.1_pt1 | contig 13009 bp, 14 predicted proteins | sample 1576451 | NCBI WGS metagenome assembly OGYF01 (sample SAMEA3541505, study PRJEB24748) | human gut metagenome | biome: human gut; feature: human-associated habitat; material: faeces | place: China | collected 2012 | reverse complement strand
CCTCCGGCTGTATCGGTTGAGCAAAAGTCAGCGTGGGATTGATGTGGTATCTTTAACTTTGGGAAAGTCCTCTATCAGATCTACGGTCTTCTGGAGGAAGACGAAAAGAAATCATAAGCGGTTTTTGTCTCCCCACTCGCACATCCCGTCCAGAATCGGGATAAGAGACTTGCCTCGCTGGGTCAGACTGTATTCCACTTTGGGAGGGATCTGGGGATATTCTTCCCGGTGGACAAGCTGGTCCGCTTCCAGTTCCTTTAAGGTGGAACTAAGTGTTTTATAAGAAATTCCTCCTATATATTTTTTCATTTCGTTAAAACGGACCACCCCAAATTCCATCAAGGTATAGAGGATGGTCATTTTGTATTTCCCGTTGATCAATGACAAGGTATAGCTGAAACCGGTCGTATCCAGGCTTTCTTTAGATATGCAGCGCTTTCCCATAGCACACTCTCCTTTTGGTAAGTATTAAACCTTAATGTAAGTACCTCACTTTAATGTGCGTACTTGTTTTTAATATTATTCTTGTTAAGATTATAGTATCAGCAGAAGAAAAAGTCAAAATCTTTATCAGGAGGAATTAAAAAATGAGCAAGAAAATCGTAGTTTTAAACGGAAGTCCCCGTAAGAAAGGCAATACTTCAGCTTTGGTCAAAGCATTTACAGAAGGAGCGCAAAGCGCGGGCAATACAGTGACAGAGTTTTTCCTGGACGGTATGGAGATCCATGGCTGCAAGGGATGTTTTGGCGGGCACAGCAGCCGGGAATGTCCCTGTGTCCAGAAGGACGATATGGCGAAAATCTATCCGGCGGTAAAGGAAAGTGATGTGATCGTACTGGCTACTCCGCTGTATTACTGGAATATGAGCGGACAGCTCAGAACTGCCATAGACCGGTTATTTGCCCTGGAAGAGGGTGACGGGAATCTCCTGAGAGGCAATGGAAGAGCCTGCGCGCTTCTCATGGCTGCCGAGGGCAATGGATTTGAAGACGTGGTGCTCTATTACGATCACCTGATGGAGCATCTGCGCTGGAAGAATCTGGGTCATGTCCTTGCGGGAGGGAATATGGATATAGGCGATATTGAAGGAAAGCCAGAGCTTCAGGGAGCATACGATCTGGGAAGATCCATCTAAGGGAGGAATCAGTCTCTATGAAGAAAATCTTATTGGTGTCTATGCTTTGCAATGTGACGGATCTGTTGAAGAAAGCAGAACCGGAACTGGCGGGAAAGACCGTTACATACATTCCGACGGCGGCCATCGCGGAAGCGGCCGGAGCGGAGGGATGGGAAGAATGTATGAAAGAAATGACAGAAGCGCAGACCCGGATGCTGGAAGAACTGGGGCTGAAGGTGGAAGAGCTGGAAATTTCAACAGCTCCTTTGGAGCGGATCCAAGCCAGTCTGACAAGGAATGACCTGATCTTTGTCGGCGGAGGCAATACCTTCTTTTTACTCCAGGAATTAAAGCGGTCCGGGGCGGATAAGATCCTGGTCCGGGAAGTAGAGAAGGGCAAATTATATATCGGTGAGTCGGCAGGGGCCGTGGCGGCGGCGCCGGATATTGGATACTGCGCCCAGATGGATGAGCCTTGGAAGGCGCCTGATCTGACAGATTACTCCGGCTTGGACCTGGTGGATTTCTATGTGGTGCCCCATCTTGACCACCCGGAAATGGGAACGGCGGCGCAGGAGATCATTGAGAAGTACGGGGATCGGATGGAATTAAAGGTCATCAATGACGAGCAGGCGATATTTGTAGAAAACGGGCAAGCAACGCTCTTATAGGATGAAAGAAGATATGGGAAAGATAGAGATCAGGACGGCTGAACTTAGAGACGCCAAAAGACTTTTGGAGATTTACGCTTATTATGTGGAGCATACGGCTATTACCTTTGAATATGAGGTCCCTTCCCTGGAAGAGTTTCAAAACAGGATCAGAAACACATTGGAAAGCTATCCCTATCTCTGCATCTTGGAGGATGGAGAGATCCAGGGATATGCCTACGGGGGAGCGTTCATTGGGCGGGCCGCTTATGCCTGGTCGGCGGAGACAACGGTGTATATCGCCCGTGACGCGAGAAAACAGGGGCTGGGAAGAAAGGTATATGAAGCGCTGGAAGCGGCATTGAAAGAAATGGGAATCCGAAACTTATACGCCTGCATCGGGTATCCATCAAAGGAGGATGAATACCTTACGAAAAACAGCGCCCAGTTCCACCGCCATCTGGGATTTGAACAAGTGGGAGAGTTCCATAACTGCGGCTATAAATTTGGCCGTTGGTATCACATGATCTGGATGGAAAAGATCATTGGAGAACATGGAAACATCACCCTTCCACCGCGAACTGGCTGTTATAGAGATCATAATAAAAGCCTTTCTTAGCCAGCAGTTCTTCATGGGTGCCCTGCTCGATGATATGCCCCTGGTTCATGACCAGAATCAAGTCTGCTGTCTGGACGGTGGAGAGGCGGTGGGCAACTACGAAGCTGGTACGCCCTTGCATGAGCGTCTCGAAGGCACGCTGGATGCGGATTTCCGTCATGGTGTCGATGGAGGAAGTAGCCTCGTCCAGGATCAGCATGGGCGGCAGGCACAGCATGATGCGGGCGATGCAAAGAAGCTGTTTCTGGCCTTGGGACAGGTTGCCCCCTCCTTCTGTGATGAGGGTGTCATACCCTTTTGGCATACGCATGATAAAACTGTGGGCATGAGCCTTTTTCGCCGCGGCGATGACTTCTTCTTCCGCGGCATCCGGACGGCCGTAGGCGATATTGTCCCGGATAGAAGCGGAGCGCAGCCAGGTTTCCTGAAGCACCATGCCATAGCTGGTGCGCAGAGACTGGCGGGTGATCTGCCGGATATCATGTCCGTCTACCTGGATGGAACCATTTTGAACGTCATAGAATCGCATCAGCAGATTGATAAGAGTGGTCTTTCCACAGCCGGTAGGCCCTACAATGGCAATGCGCTGTCCAGGCTTGACCGACAGATTCAGATCCTGGATGAGAGGAACCTCCGGCGAATAAGAGAAGTCCACATGTTCCAGGAGGATCTGTCCCTCTGGTTCCGTCAGTATGACGGCATCGGAGGGTTCTCTGGGCGCGGAAGGTTCATCCAGAAGCTCAAAGACCCTGGCCGCGGAAGCAATGGAATTCTGGAATTCTGTCAGTACGCTGGTAATGTCGTTGAAAGGCTTGGTATATTGGTTGGTATAGCTTAGAAAACTGGAAAGCTGTCCAACCGTCAGCGCCCCGGAAATGGCGGCAAAGCTTCCAACAATGGCTACGCCGGCGTAGATAGCCGAATACATAAACCGGGTAGTGGGATTGGTGATAGAGGAAAAAAAGGTAGCCTTTAACGAGTACTGTGCCAGCCTTTGATTGATCTCGTCAAATTCCCGGCAGGCGTCCGTTTGGTGGTCAAAGGCCTGCACGACTTTCAGCCCTCCTAACATCTCATTGGTAAATCCAGTCAGTTCTCCGCGGGTTTCAGATTGTTTCTTAAACATGGCAAAAGATTTCTTGGAAATAAAGCTGGCCACCACGAAGGAGAGGGGGCTTAGGGCAACAACGATCAGGGTGGTCCAGGGGTTGATGCTCAGCATAAAGAGGATAGTGCCCAAGATGGTAGCCACTCCGGTGAAAACCTGAGTAAATCCAAGCAGGAGACCGTCAGAAAACTGGTCAATATCCGTAACGATCCGGCTGATCAGATCCCCAGAAGGATGGCGGTCCACATAAGACAGAGGAAGTTCCTGCAAATGGTTGAAAGCCTGGATTCTGAGATCCCGGACGATGCGGTAGGTGATCTTGTTGTTGATGTGGTTCATGACCCATTGGGCCGCGGCAGTTATGGAAATGGAGACCAGGATGCCGCCTATGACAGCCAGTAAGCTGGCAAAATCCACCTGCTCTTTTCCCGCGACAGCGTCTACGCCCCGTCCCGTCAGGATAGGGATATAGAGGGTCAGCCCTACTGTAAGGAGTGACAGCAGCAGGGAGAGTACCACAAGAAGTCGATAAGGCCGTATATACCGGAAGATCCGTTTTAGGGTCTGCCGGTTTTTTTCTGTAATTTTTTTACCCATGTGAGAGGACCTCCTTTCCGGCAGACTGAGATGCGCAGATTTCCTGGTAAACATGGCAGGACTCCAGCAGCTCTTTGTGAGTGCCGTATCCAACGGGAACTCCATCATCCATGACCAGGATGTGGTCTGCGCCGCGGATGGCGGAGACCCGCTGGGAGATGATGAATACCGTCATCTGTTCTGTACTTTCTTGAATGGCTTTGCGAAGCCTGGCGTCAGTGGCGAAATCCAGAGCGGAAGCGCTGTCGTCCAGGATCAGGATCTGGGGACGGCCGACCAAGGCTCTGGCAATGGTGAGCCGCTGTTTCTGTCCGCCGGACAGGTTGCTTCCGCCCTGCTGGATCATAAGGTCCAGCCCTTTTTTCTTACTGTCTACAAATTCTTTTGCCTGGGCGGCGGCAAGAGCCTGGTAGATCTCTTCATCGGTGGCATCCGGCCGTCCCCACTGCATATTTTTGCGCAGAGAGCCGGAGAAGACCGTGGCTTTCTGGGGAACAACGCCAATCTGTTCCCGGATGGAAGAAGGCCGCAGCGTCTTTACGTCCCGGCCAAACAGGCGGATCGTCCCGGAAGTGCAGTCATAAAACCGGGGGATCAGATTGGCCAAGGTTGTTTTCCCCGAACCGGTGCCTCCGATGACGCCGATGGTATCGCCGGGCATGGCGGTAAAACTGATGCCATGGAGCGTCTCGTGTCTGGAACCGGCATAAGTAAATCCCACATTTTCAAAGGAGACAGCCGGAACAGAAGAGGCGGAAGCCGCGCTGGAAAGAGATTCCCCTGTATCCGAAATAGACGGCTGTATCTCGAAAATGGCGTTGATCCTGCCAAGGCTGGCAAGAGATCTGGACAAAAGAATGATGAGATTGGCCAGCTTCACAAGCTCTGTCAGGATCTGGGACATATAGTTGATAAGAGCAATGACCTGGCCCTGGGTAAGACTGCCGGTGTCTACCTGCCGTCCGCCAAAGTAAAGGACGGCGATGATCCCAAGGCTGATGAGCACATAGGTCAAAGGATTCAAAAGCGCGGAGATCTTCCCGACAAAAAGCTGTTTCTGGTATAATTCGTCTGTCTCCTGGCCAAAACGGTCCATCTCTTCCTGCTGTTTGCCAAAGGCCCGGACAACCCGAATGCCCAGGAGATTCTCCCTGGTGCTGAGAAGCACTCTGTCAAGCTGCTTCTGCACGTTCCGATAGAGAGGCATACTAACGAGAAGGATGGCGAATACCACGATCAAAAGGGCGGGGATAACGACCGCAAAGGGAACAGCCGCTCTTACGTCTACGGTAAAAGCCATGATCATTGCGCCGAAGACGACAAAAGGAGAACGCAGAAACAGACGGAGGAACATGTTTAATCCATTCTGCACCTGATTGACGTCATTGGTAGTCCGGTTGATGAGGGTGGAGGTGCCGATGGCATCGATCTCCTGATAAGAAAATGTGCTGATATGGGCAAATAAGTCGCTGCGTATGGAGGCGGCTGTATATACAGAAGATTTGGCCGCGAAATACTGGGCGGTCAGGGCAAACGAGAACCCTACAACGCCAAGAAGTATGAGAAGTCCGCCCATTTTCCAAAGATAGGGGATGTTGTTTTGGACAATTCCAACATCGATCATCTGGGCCACTACTAAGGGGACGAAAAGCTCAAACGTGGCTTCCAGCATTTTAAAAAGAGGAGCCATGAGGGTGATGAATCGATGGGGTTTTAAATAATGTAATAATTGTTTCATTTTTGATTCCTTCCTGGTATCATAAAGTGAAAAGGCAGTTTCTATTTTAACATGACCTGGCGGAAAGGGGAAAGGTATGAAATTCTATCAATTAAAATATTTCCAGACGGTATGCAAATATAACAATCTGACCAGAGCCGCTGAGGAACTCCATATTTCCCAGCCAGGTCTGACCCATGTGATCCGGGAACTGGAACAGGAATTCGGCCTTACCTTATTCCACCGTCAGAATAAGGGTCTGATCCTGACGGACGAGGGCCGCCAATTCCTGAACGAGGCGGAGCTTCTGCTGGAACAGACCGATACTTTTGTCAGCCGCATGAAGTTCCTTGGGAAAGCGGACCAGGTGATTCGGTTCGGCCTTCCTCCGGCCAGCGCAGCGCTGTTCTTTCCTCCTATGATCCAGGAATTTCACCGCCAGTATCCGCAGATCAAGGTCAATGTTGTGGAAGAGGGAAGTATTGCGAACCGCCAGAAGATCCTGGATGGAAAGCTGGATGTGGCGCTGCTTTCTTCCGATTCTCCGGTTTCTTCCACATTTGGCCATTATCAGGTGGGAGTCACAAGAATCTGTCTCTACCTTCCAAAAGACCATCCTCTGGCTGGGAAAGAAATGGTCTCCGTAAAGGACTTCTGTGAGATCCCGCTGGTATTATTTTCTGAGGATTCCTTCCTGACAACAAACAGTCTGAAGATCTGCACTCAGAATGGGGTTTCGCCGAATGTGATCTTGACCACTAACCAGATCGCGGTGATCCGGCAGTTGATCGAGAACCGTACGGCGGGGACGCTTCTGTTCCGGGGGACCCTTCCGGAGAGCGGCCAGTACCGGGAGATTCCGGTGCAGGAGTTCCAGAAAGTCTACATTTACCTGGTGTGGAATCAGTACAATCCGGTGGGGACGGCGGTAAAGCGCTTCATCGAGGCGGTGGAGACGGTATATCCCAATCCGGTGGACCATTCTTAATTATAGTGGGAAACAGAAGGAAAGTCCAATATCTAAAAAATAGTCTGTGATAAATAAAATTGATGGCAGATGACATAAAGGAGCAAAAAATGGAGTATACGTTTGCGACTACATTTTTCTTAAATATTCCTCTTGCTACTGTGGAGTATCTGATCTGTATCTTGCTTGCGGGAGCTTTGCTAGATCAGAAGGCGGACTGGAAGAAGGCAGTTCTTTTGTGGATTCCTTACATTTTACTGCTGATCATTCCGGCAAGCTTGTTTTTTGTCCTGGATCTTTACGGGAATTTTGGAGTCTGGCTGGCAGAAACCTATCTGGAAGCGGCCTGCTTTGGCTTAGTATTAAAAGGCTTTTATCAGACTGGCTGGATCAATGGGTTTGTGACCAGTGCGGCAGTGGTGTTTCTGTATGGGATCTTCCAGGATCTGGAAGGTTTATTCCTGACAGGAAACTATGACCTAAGTGTGCCCAAAGATTTGGCGATCTATATGGCGGCGGAAAGTGTTGTACTTCTTCTGCCGGCTTTTTTTGCCGCCTGGTTTATCCGGCGAAATGACCTTTGCGAAGAATATAATAATTTTTTGTCTACCAATACAAAGATGCGATACTGGAAGCTTATGTTTCTCATGCTTCCGGCGGTAAAATCCCTGACCATAGAACTGGCCAATGAACGGCTGGTCCTGAATAACTCCAACCCTGTTATCTCGCTATTGTTCCTGCTGCTTTTGTATGGAGTGGTCAATCATACCTTTCGATGCGAGATGCAAAAGAGAAAGATTGAAGAACAGAATCTAAATTTAAGCCAGCAGGAATTTTATATCCAGACGTTGGAGCATGTACAGAAGGATGTGCGGATCTTCCGCCATGATTTTAAAAATATGATGGCAGGAGCGATTGTTCAGGCAGATGAAGGAAATCTGCGGGCCGTGCAGGAGTTTATTTCTGAACTGACCGGAGATTTTGAAGGGCGGATCGGGAAGAAGATATTTCAGATCTCTCAGCTTGGAAACATCCATATTCCAGAACTAAAGGGGCTGCTGGCGATGAAGATTGCCCAAATGCAGGAGAGAGAAATACCTGTGCGGCTGGAGGCGGAACAACCGGTGACAGATGTGGGAATCCCTGTTCGGGATTTGTGCCGGGCAGTAGGGATTTTGCTGGATAACGCAATGGAAGAGACAGAAGTATTTCAAAAAAATAAAAAAGGACAAGGGAAGATTTCGCCGGAGGTAGCTGTATTGTTTTACGAAAGTCAAGAAAGTGTCAGCATATTGGTGAAAAACCCCGTGCGGGAAGCGGTGCCTCTGCCTTTGCTGGGGAAAGAGGGATATTCTACAAAAGGCGAGGGACATGGAACGGGACTTGCCAGTCTCCGGCGTATTGTTGAATCTTATGATATGATGTGGTGGAGAACGAGTCAAGCGGAAGGGTGGTTTGAGCAGGAACTGGTGATCGGCAGATGGAAAGGGGAAAGAAATGGTTCCAATATATCTTTGTGACGATGATCCTAAAATTCGCAGAATAATCCGCGAGAAACTGGAGAGAGAGATCTTGATTTCCGGTTATGATATGAAAGTTGTGATGGATACAGGCAGCCCAAGGGAGCTGCTTGCTGTTGTGGGAGAGAGTGGAAAAAGAGGAATTTATTTTTTAGATGTGGATCTGAAAGATCAGGAATATACAGGTTTTACTTTGGGACAGGCTCTGCGGGCTATAGATTCCAGAGGATTTTTGATCTATGTGACAGCCTACCGGGAACTGGCTTTTGAAACTTTTCGGTATAAGGTAGAAGCGTTGGATTATATTGTGAAAGAAAATCAAGAAGAAATGTTTCAAGATGTCCGCAGATGCCTGCAGGTATCGGCAGAGCGGATGAAACAGGAGCAGGAAGAAGACAGACCCTATTTTACAGTAAGATTCATGGATACCGTGCGTCATGTGCCCATGGAAGAAATCCTATATTTTGAAACCGGGGACAAAAGTCACAGGATCATTCTACGGACCTTGACAGAAAGTATAGATTTTACCGGAAGTATCCAGGAACTGGAACAGACGTTGGGGAGACAATTCCTTCGGGTCCATCGGGCCTATTTGGTAAATACCCGGCAGATCAAGGGATTGGATATGAAGGGAAGAAAGGTTCTGTTTCCCGATGGAGAGACATGCTATTTTTCTCGTAATAAGAAAAAGGCCCTGCTTCAAGTGATGGAAACGAAGACTTCTATTTAAGCACGAAAGCGGCCGTTTCGGCAGAACCCCTCCAAGGGTCTGGCTGATGTGAGAAGATATAGAATCATGGAAAGCTGCTAAGGCTTCCTCTGATTCAAAACATCAGGACACATGGAGGATAGAAAAATGGCAAAAGAAACCAAGGTATGGGAGATCCTTAAGGAAGCAGGATACGAGCCGCTGGAAAACCGCAGCATCATTGTATCCTATGCGCCGGAGGATTTAAGTGACGCAATCGCCAAATTTTTAAGCGTTGGAACAGAATTTTATGTTTTGCAGATCTGCAGGGAAGAGGTGGTTCTAGTACCCTTTGGAAAAATGACCTGGGGATTGAAAAAGGAAGTGGCACTGTCGATTCCCTTTGCCCAGATAAAGGGGATAAAAATAGAAAAAAAGGGTCTCAATGATTATTTGACGATAGAAACACAAGACAGCGTGATCAGGCTGTCCACTCAGCAGAAGGGATTGAGCGACCTGCGGAGTTCCTCTTACCTGGGCGGCCAGTTTGGGAAAAATTGGCACAAAAAGAATCTGGACGCAACCTTGGAAGAATTAAGGAAAATTGGAGGATAGATCAAAAGGGGACAGGGCTTTTTTAATCGGGGCCGGGGATTAAAAAATCCCTGGCTCTTTTTAATCTTCTGCAGGCGGATGGATGTAAAGATAACGCCCGCGAATGGTAAGGAATCCTTCTTCCCGCAGAAATTTCATTTTTCTCGATACGGTACTTCTGGTGGAGGAGATCATTCCGGCCAGCTCTTCATGCGTATAGCGGCAGGGAATCTGGATGCCATATTCGGTCTTCCTCCCCTGCTGGGCAGACAGGCGCAAAAGGAGATTTTTCAGACGTTCCCCGGCATCACAGAAGGAAGAATCCTGTAATTGCGCCATAAGAATCCGAAATTTATAAGACAGCATTTGGTTGACCGCATAAGAAATAGAACTGTCATTTTGAAGAAGGGCGATAAAATCTTTGACAGGAATCTGACAGACAGATACAGAAGACAGGGCCTGGGTAAATACTTGGTCATGATCCTGCTGCAAGCAGGTGATCTCACCAAAAAGATCGCCTCGTGACAGCAGAAGAAGGGTTTTTTCCGTTCCTTCTGGAGCGATAAAATACTGTCGGACATGTCCATGCAGAAGAAGATAAACATAAGATTTTGGCCTTCCGCTGACTTCTAAAATAGTTTTGGAGGGAAAATCTTTTTGGATACCAAGACTGGAAAAGGCTTCTAGATTTTTTTGACGATAAGATTTCATGAGACACCTCCTGAAAAATTGCACAATTTTTATCATTATAGTATGAAAAATAAAGGTTTTCAATAGTTGAAGGAAGGTGTGAAATGCACAATTTTTGTGTTGCAGAGCACATTTTTTGGGGAGAGAATTTGGTAAATTTATAAAAAACAGACGAAATAACAGAAAATTTGGAGGTGCTTAGTATGAGTCAATGGCTACAGGAAAAATGTTGGAAAGAAGCAGGAAGATTAGCGGAAGAAAGCAAGGGCGTTGCGATACTTCCAATTGGAAGCATTGAGCAGCATGGATATCACATGCCTCTTGGTACAGACAGCTATGTGGCGATCACGCTGGCAGAAGATGCGGCAAATGAGACAAAAGCAGTGATCGTCCCGCCGGTATGGTTTGGATGGAGTCCGCATCATATGGTTCTTCCGGGAACAATCACCATTCGCCCGGAAATCTTGATGGGACTGGTTTATGATATTGCCGCTTCCTTAAAACAGCATGGATTTGACAAGATCATAATGATTAATGGACACCGGATCGTAAATGTGATCTGGATGCAGATGGCAGCCGAGAAGATCCAGCGGGAAATAGGGGCTACTGTTAAAATTTTCGACCCGGCCTATATGTCTAAAGATATTGTGGGCGAACTTGGATTTGGAGAGGTCGGACACGCGGAAGAGGTGGAGACTTCTCACATGATGTACCGATATCCGGAGTTGGTCCACCTGGAACTGGCAAAGGACAATCCGATCAAAAGTCAGGAGTTGTATTCTGTAGATCCAGCGTTTATGCATGATACCTTATGTTACGTTCCAAGTACATACGCACACGCAGAGAAAAACGCTCAGATCGCAGGAGGAACAACGGGAGAACCGACTAAGTCGGATGCTGAGAAAGGAAAAAAATATCACGAGCATCTAGTAGAACGATTAGTCTGTGTAATTCAAAAAATGCAGGAAGACTGATAGATAACTAAGAGAAAAAATAAGGAAGGAGAGAAGGTATGAAATTATCAAAGGGTGAAAAAATCGTATATGGAATCTTTGTTCTTGTGCTGATTATGGTCAATCCTCCAATTGTAAATCAGATCAGTGATTTTGCGGAAACCAATCCTTTTGTCCTGGGATGGCCAACGCTCCTGGTATGGCTTGATGTTTGGTATGCGGTGGCGATCGTGGCGTTCCTTGTAGGAGTTTTAAAGATTAAAGCATGGAAAAAGGATTATGACGATGTAAGGGGGGATGACAATGAGTAATGTAGGATTGATCATTCTTGGGATTTATACTTTATCTTTACTTGGGATTGCATTCTACGCTTCCAGACAAGATAAGAAAAACATCAAAGATTTTGCCACGGCAGGAAGTTCTCTTGGCGTTTTTGTACTAACTTTGACGTTTAGCGCAACCTACCACAGCTCTTATGCATTTCTAGGAGCCAGCGGTTTTGTATATAATAATGGCATCGGCTGGTGGGTCAATGGAATCTGGACCGTATTTCCGGGCGTAATGTTTTGGGTTATTGGAAGGCGGTTTTGGTATCTTGGAAAGACCAGAGGTTATATCTCTATGTCCCAGTATATCAGCGATGTATACCAGAATAAGACTATCGGCCTTTTAGTCACAGTAATCGCGCTGGTTTTTACAGTTCCTTATGTAGCAATGCAGGCCATAGGTTCCGGTTATATTTTCGAAGTGATCAGTGGTGGAAAGCTGAGTTATGCGTTTGGAACGATCATGTTTTTTGCGATTATGATCATCTTGGTCTGGATGGGTGGAATGAAAGGTGTGGCTATCACGGATGCGGCACAGGGAGTTTTCATGTGGATCGGGATGGTGATCGGTTCGTACATCATTGTGACCCAGAATTACGGAAGCATCAGCGGAGCTTATGAGGCAATCCATCAGGCGGTGCCAGAACTTTTGACATTGCCCGGCCCCCAAGGAGTTGTAACACCGACAGACTGGATTTCCAGATGGTTGGTAGTGACTATCGGAATGATGATGTTCCCGCATGTGACGCTTCGGTTTTTCTCAGGGAAATCCTTGAAGGTCTTAAAATGGTCTTCCGTATTTTCGTCTATTTATCTGACGTCTATCTATATATTTACACCGGCGGTAGGGATGATCGGCAATCTGCTTATGCCGGATCTGGCGTCACCGGATACCGTTTTTCCAGAAATGCTTCTAAAGTACACGCCTATCGTATTTGCGGCGCTTGTAATATCCGGGGCGCTGGCCGCCTCTATGTCTACGGGAGATTCCCAGCTTCATGCGGTCAGCACCATGGTATCTACGGATGTTTATAAAACCTACGTTAATAAAGAGGCGACGGAATACCAGCAGTATAGAGTGGCAAGATTGGGAACACTGATCTTTGGCTTTTTATCCGTGATCGTGGCATTGATGCGGCCGGGATTGATCAGTGACATCCTTGCGCTGGCAAATGGCGGTGTGGCAGCGCTGGCACCAGCTATGCTGGGAGGCGTTTACTGGAAGAGATCGACCCCTGCCGCGGCGGTCAGCAGCATCTGTATCGGTGAAGCGATTATGCTTTTTACCACCTTCGTGATCCCTGATCCATTTGGGGTTATGGCGGGAGTCTGGGGGCTCGGTGCGGCACTGATCATATTTGTAGTAGTAAGCCTTATTACAAAACCAGTCAAAGAGACAGGAGAAATCATTGATTCGATTAATGGATTTTTTGCAGGGTAATTAACCGATAATTAAATGGGG
>OGYF01002674.1_pt1 | contig 13013 bp, 13 predicted proteins | sample 1576451 | NCBI WGS metagenome assembly OGYF01 (sample SAMEA3541505, study PRJEB24748) | human gut metagenome | biome: human gut; feature: human-associated habitat; material: faeces | place: China | collected 2012 | reverse complement strand
AATCTTTTCTTCATTTCTTTATCGGTATAAACTTCTCCGTTCTGCATCTGTTCCAGTGCCTTGTCTATTTTATCTTTTAACTCAGGGGAGAAATGGAGTACAGTTTCCCGCTCGTTAAGTAGCTGTTCGATGTCATCGAGCAGGCTTTCATCTGAAATGGCGTTCAGGCGTTCAATCAGGTTTTGCTTTTTAAGTTCGATATATGTCATAATCTTTTGGTTTTTAATTAGGTGTGCAAGGTAGCTAAAAGTATTAGATTGGACAACTAAAAAAGCATTATCTTTGCAGGCATGAAAAAGCAAGCCTTTCTTTTTTATCCGTTCCTGTTCGGCCTCCGGAATGCCGGGACCGGCATCCGACACCGTTACATCCAGTTCGTACTGCTTATCATGCAGCTTCGTAATGGCCGCCCGCAGCGTAACAGTTCCTTCGGGTGTGAACTTGACGGCGTTCGAGAGCAAGTTATTGATCACCTGCCTCAACCGGTTGGTATCACCCAGGTAAGTCAATTCCATATAAGGAGGCTTCACATCCAAGTGCAGCCGCAGCCCTTTGGCTTCGGCCAGCGGATTAAAGCTCACATAAATCTCCTGAATCAGCGACAAGACCGAAAACGGCACCGGATGGATCTCGATCTGTCCTGCCTCGAGCCGGTGGAAATCCAGCAAATCATTCACCAGCGACAGGATATGCTTGGAAGAGCCCGTCATATTATCCAGGTAATAACGCTGGCGCTCGTCGGGGTTACGCTTCAGCAGCAGGTCAATGAAACCGATGATCGAAGAAAGCGGAGCCCGGATATCGTGGCTGATGGTCAGTATCAGGTTCTCACGGCTGCGCAGCAAGTCCTCGGCATACTGCTTGGCTTTCTCGAGCTGCTGCCTGTAATAATGACTGCGCGAAATATCCCGGATGATAATGACCAGAAAGACAATCGCCACCACGATGGCCACCAGACCAATGCCGCCAATCAGCCGCGTTGTCTCTTTCAGCAGAGACTGCTTGTGCTCCATCCGATCAATTGACTGCTGGACGGCTTCTTCCTCGATGTCGCGCAACATCTGGTTAATACGGCTGGTCAACACCGAGTTGTTGTAGCGCAGGTTGTTGGCCCGCTGAAGCAAGGTATTGGCCAGCTGCTCGCGGCGGTCGGCCACCGTGTCCTGCAAGTTCCGCAACACCTGAATGATGGTATCCGACGGGTTATAGACGATCTGCGCCGTATCCGTCACCAGCTGGCGGGTTGTATTCTTGACAAAACTGGTATCTACTTCTTCCTTCGGCGAGAAAGCTTCGGCCAGCCGGCGGAAAAAGCCCTTTTTCTTCTTCTTGGTCACCACTACCGTATCCTGTTTCACCTCCACGATCTCGCGGACAACCGGCTGCGAGATGGTATCCGGCTTCTGTATCCGCACCACCGAATCCTGGACTTCAATCACCTGTTGGATTTTCTCCATATAAATCCGCCCGGCATTCCACTCGTTCAGGGTTTCCTGTAGCTTGAGGGTGTTCCAGCGCTTCCGTTTCAGCAAGTACTTGATAGTATCGACCTTCAGTTGCTGGACGGTGTCAGTAAGCATGAGGCGCAGCGAATCCAGGTTCTTGTCGGCCTTGTTCAGCGTCCGGTTGAAGAGATAAAGCTCGTTGTCCGACTTCCCGACGATATGCCCCATCGCCTCGCTCTCGTATAGCAAAGTAAGGGTGTTGGTGACCAGATAAGTCTTGTCGCGCGTCGCAGTGTCGGGCGCATCTTCAACGGCCAGCTGCTGGATGATTGAATAAACATATCCCACAGCACCGACGGCGATCAGCAACAACAACAGATAGCCCCAAACCACTTTCCGTGTAATATGTCTGTTCTTTTCTTCCATGCGCAATGGTTCCTCCTAAATGATGTGTACACGTCAGGCCAGCTGTGAAATCTTCCGGATCACATCGACAAAGTCATCGTTGGTGATCCCGAACTCCGGTTCGCGATACTGCACATAGTCTTCAAAGTAATCGCTGGCAATATCGGCCACCGTATCTTCGCCCGGCAGTCCAAACGAATCCACCAACTGTTCCACTTTCCGGCGGATCTGCCGGATCACCTGCAACCGGTCTTCATAGCGGTCCGGCTTTTCCTGTTCCGTCAGGTGTTCATTCTTGGCAATGAGATACACAATGGTATAAAAACGTTCTACGGATCCGAAAACCGGAACGAAGCATGCCTTCTTTTCGTCTGGCAAAGCAGCCAGCATTTCTTGTACTTTCGTCATGTTATTTATCTGTTTTAATCAAAACTACGTTGTCATTCTTTCTGTCATTCAAATGCGACCTGCGTTGTCGGTCCTTCGTGCGCCCGTTGCTGGATGGCATATGGGCTGATGGTCACTTCGCCTGTCACCAGCTCCGGCAAGTTATAAGAATAAAGCTGATAATCATACTTCTCCGGATCTTCCTGCGGCAACAGGAAAGGTTTGGTCGGACGGCCGTCTGCCTGGATACGGCAAATATAAGGCAGCGTGTACAAGCCATTGTCGCGGCGGCTGCTGAAAACCACCCAGTCGCTCTGGCTGCTCCACGAATGATAACTCTCCGTATCCGCGCTGTTCAGCAAAGTCATATCAACCGGTTGGCGCGTCTCGAGTTCCAGCATCCGGATTTCGGCATCCTTATGCCAGACCGGGAATTGCCCATAAGCCGTTTCGGTGTACATCAGGAACCGGCCGTCGGGCGAGATCCGCGGGAAAGTATAACTGAGGCTGTCGGCTCGGACCAGCGTATCCACCGGCAGCTGTAACGCTCCTTTCCCGGCATCAAAAGCCATCCGGCAGATATGATAGCGCACCTTGTCGTAATCGGCAGGCATTTCGCAGGCCGGAGCCGAACAGAAATACAGCCACTTGCCATCCGGAGAAAAAGCCGGGAACGTCTCGAAGGCATCCTTCGTTATCAGGGAAGCCGCCGAGAGGATCTTATGCTGTTCCACGTCATAGACAACGACATCCGACTCCAGGTCGAATACTTCCATCTTCTTCTCCTTGACAGCATGGAAGAACTGCTTGATATCGTTGACCGACGTCGTGATGTATTTTCCCGAAGGATGCCAGTAAGGATAAGTCAGGTTACTAATGGTCTGCTTCGTCTTGGTCTTCAGCCGCTCGATCTCTTTCCCGCGGATGATATAAGTGCCGTCATGCACGGCACGCATGTGCAGCATCATCCGGTTCGGATCATTCATACAGAAAGAATGGCAGTTGATGCAATTATAACCCGTCATATCATTCCGGATAATCGTTTTCTCGTCAAACGATTCCAGATCACGCTGATAAATGCCCACGATATGCCATTTCTCATAGCCCGGTTCAATCAGCCGATAGACCAGATGGCTGTCGATCGGGCGTTCATCGACATGGATCTGAAACGATTTCCAGGTTTTCCAGCCGCCAGCTTCCCGCGAAGAACACGTGAGCGTCAGGCTGCTGCCGGCATTCTCTTCGAGCAGCTTTCTCCAGGCATCCGGATCGAAGCGAAGACTGCGTTGGCCATCACACTCAAGGCGTCCGCCTTTCTCACCGGTGATCAGGACATACTGATGATCGGCTTCCCGCGTCAGACGGAAATTCAGGGGAGAAATATTGACCGGAACAGTCACATCCCGATAATCCGGAAAGATCTCCGGTTCTTCTGCCTGAGAAGATGCCTTCTCGGGCCGCTGCGTGCCCCACGAACAAGCTGTCAGCAACAGACAGCAGAACAGCGCGTACACCAGATTCCTTTTATGCTGATTGATATAGTCTGTTTCCATATTCCTTATTGTTTGGGTGTTGGCATAAACTCCGTATAATAATAGTAAGTATCCCCATATAACTGCTTCAGATTGGCGGCCGACAAGGAACGGGCCGTCTTCAGGAACTGCTGCATCCGGTTCGTCACCTCACTGTCAATGGGATAATCGTTGGCTGCTTCTGCCATCTTTCCTTTCGACGCATAATAAAGGCAGATAGCTTCCTGATATAACTTAGGGAACGACTGATGCCGTTCCTTGTATAACGGCATATAGTGCATAAAGGCCGGCAGATTCTTATAAACCAGCAGATAGCACATGCCATAATCAAAAGCCGCCTGATTGTCGGGATGATCATCAATCAGGAAGGCCAAAGCGCTGGGCAGCGTCTTCGTCAGGTCGAAAGGATTGTCGGTGACCGGCAGGAAAGCCCGCTTCGCCTGAATCCATCCGGCCGACTGGCTTTCTTTCTCGCCCAGGTATTGCCGCTGTTCGGCAGCCCAAGCCTTATAGCGCGGTGTCTGTTCGAGTATTCGGATATATTTCTCGGCAGCCCGGTATTCGCCATTCACCAGATAAGTCTCGACGAGGCGTTTCATCAGCCGGGGCTGCACACAACGCTGCGAGCTCAACACGCCGACGAAGGCAAAACGCTGGGCAGCATTCACCTGCCCGACTTGCCAGGCTACTTCGCTGGCCTGAATCAATCCCAGCCTTGTCCGCGGATCGTGCGGGATAAAGCCGGTCTCTCCTACTTGAGGAAACTTCATCAGATCGGTGGTCTGTCGCCCGGTATATGACAAGGCCAAGTTGACATAAACCAAGGCATCGAAATCGTGCACGCCTTCCTTTTCGGCATGAGCGACAATCTTGTCCCAGGCACCGTTGCGGGCATAATAATCATACTGATAAGCTTGTTGCATCGGGTCTTTCCGCAGTGCAATCAACGCCGCCATCAATCCGGCCCAAAAGATGCATTCGGCAGCCAGCCACTTCGCCGGGAGCAATCGTTCCTGCCATTTCGCACACAGCCGGCCGACAAGCGTCAGCACCGGAAATGAAAAGAATATCAGCCAGAAAGACTGCGGCACCGGATATTCGGGATGATACATATATTTGCCCATCCAGACTTCGCGCATCGGAACGACCAGCCAAAGCCGCATCACCAGCAAGGGCAACAGGAAAGTCCACGCCAGCAAAACACCGGTATATAGATAAGGCTTGCGCTGATCTGCCCACATCCATTCGTGCAGCAACAGCAAGACGGCATACAGATACGGAGCCGGCACCGCCACATAATACAACAGCGGGACAAGCAGCACGCCGACAAGCATCCGGATTTTCCGATTTGATATTGACTGGCAAACCACGGTTCCCGCCAATGCCCACACAAGGACCAGCATCGGGACGATGGTCTCGGAAGGAAAAAGCCAGAACAGGAAAAGCGGCAGGATGGATAATCCCATCGAAGCCTTTCCGCAACAGGCTTGCTGATACTTATAAAACAAAAGAGCAATCAAACCAGACAAGGTAGTGACAAGGATTGCCGGACCGGCAGCAAAGGAAAATGCCTGGGTCAGATATTCGGCGATATATTCATTCCAGCCTCCCAGCTGAGCAGCCAGCTCTTTCCAGTAGACCGAGGTTGTCTGAAACAGCATGAACTGTTCCATGAAATGAAACCAATACCGGAAATTCAGGTCGACAAACAGAAAACTTCCTACCAGAAACAACAGGAAAATCCATACAGGCCGGTTGAAAACAAGTTGTTTTTTCATCTTCGTCCAATTTTAGGCTAAAGATACGGATAATTCCAGAAGGATAAAGCTATTCCTTACCCTTATTTTTCCAGGAAGTGATGCAACCAGGCGTTTGATGTCGGGTCGGCCCAGTATAAATGTGTATATCCGGCCAGTAAGTTCCGGTAGTGATACAGCGGCGTATCGACCTGTCGCCCCAAGGCAGAAAAGGCCGTCGCACACGAAGGCAAGGTGTTCTCGGCCGGCACGATAGACGAATAATGAAACTCATGGCCAGCCAACCGGTATTCGCCCCATTGCAAGGTGCGATAGCCCAGTCGCAGTTTCATCTGTTGCATGGTGGCGGTCTGGTCTAATACACCAGCCATCGGATAAGTATTGCCGTCTTGTCCGATAATGGAACGGCAGAGGTACATCATGCCGCCGCATTCGGCCAACGCATGTCCGCCTTTCTCCAGATAAGCGCGGACGGCATCGCGCATGGATTGATTCTCCGACAAAGTCTTCAGGTGTAATTCCGGATATCCACCCGGCAAATAAAGGAAGTCGGTTGGCGGAAGGGTTTTATCAGTCAGCGGACTGAAATAAGTGACGTTTCCCAGCTGCTCGAGATAAGCGATGTTCTCGGCATAGACAAAGTTGAAGGCGGCATCGCGTGCCACGCTGATCCGCATGGAACCGGACGGGCGATGCGAAAGTCCGGTTCCGGTTTCCTTCGTATGAGCTGACACCGGAGCCGAAGCCAGCTCCAACAACCGATCCACACACACATGCTTGTCTACCAGATCAGCAATCCGGTCGGCAAACGCCTCGAAGCAGAAATCCGAATCCAGCGACAAACCCAAATGCCGGCTCGGGATTGTGATATCTTCCTGCTTCGGCAAATAGCCCAATGCCTCGACTCCGGCATCGGCACAAGCCTGTTTCAGGTAATAATAATGATTCTCGGAAGCCACGAAGTTAAAGACAGCTCCGATAACCCGCACTTTCGGATAGAAATGCTTGAAGCCATACAACAGCGGAGCGACCGAATAAGCCGTACTCTTGGCATTGACAATCAGCACAACGGGAATATCCAGTGCGGAAGCCACCTCGGCACTGCTTCCCTGCATGCCGTCGTAACCGTCGAACAAACCCATCACGCCTTCGGTTATGGCAATATCAGCCGGAAAAGCATATCGGCGATACACCTCTTCTATATGCTTTTCCGACATCATAAAACGATCCAGATTGACAGACGCTCGTCCGGCAGCCATCTGATGATGACGGGTGTCAATATAATCCGGCCCGCACTTAAATGGCTGTACAACGAGACCTTTGCGAGCCAGTGCCCGCAATAATCCCAGCGTAAAGGTAGTCTTTCCGCTACCCGACGAGGCCGCGCCGATCAATAACTGAGACCGCATGTATTCCTTGTATTAATATTGTTCCTTTTCGTTCGGGAAGTCACAACGCTTCACATCCTCAATGTATTGCTGAACGGCATGCGTGATGTCTTCTGCCAAATTAGCATAACGGCGCAGGAAACGAGGAGAAAAGCCCTGGTTGATTCCCAGCATATCATGCATCACCAATACTTGTCCGTCCACATCACCGCCGGCACCGATACCAATCACCGGAATACGGATTTCTTTCGCCACACGGGCAGCCAAAGCAGCCGGGATTTTCTCCAACACAACCGATTTCTTCCAGCAGATGAGCATCTTCCACCAGTTTCTGGGCTTCAGCTTCTTCACGGGCACGCACGGTATAAGTACCAAACTTGTTGATCGACTGCGGTGTCAGTCCCAGATGTCCCATCACCGGAATGCCGGCACACAAGATGCGTTCGATCGATTCGCGTACTTCCGATCCGCCTTCCAGCTTGATACAGTCGGCATGAGTTTCCTTCATCACCCGGATAGCCGAAGCCAGCGCCTCTTTCGAATTTCCCTGATAAGAACCAAAAGGCAGATCGACTACTACCAAGGCACGCTTCACGGCTTTCGCCACCGAACGGCCATGATAAATCATCTGATCCAAGGTGATTGGTAAGGTTGTCGTATTACCGGCCATTACATTCGAAGCCGAATCACCTACCAGAATAACATCCATTCCAGCCTGATCAATCAGGGTAGCCATGGAATAATCGTATGCGGTCAGCATGGAGATTTTCTCGCCACGCTGCTTCATTTCAAACAGACGGTGCGTCGTTACCTTGCGCATATCATCGTCTCTCTTTGCTACTGACATATTCTTTTGTGTTTAAAATTCGGGTGCAAATGTACATAAAAACCTCATTTTTCCCGCAACAAGGAATATAAACCTAAACCCCTAATACGATATTTGCATCAATATTCAGTTTTTGGCTGATCTCACGGGCCACTTTTAATGTAGGTTCACATTTCCCGGAGATATAATCACTTAAACGAGACGGACTGACTCCTATCAATTTTGCCAGCGACTTCTGATTAAGCCCCATTTCATACATACGAAGTTTCAAGACATCAATAAGCGTCGGTTCTCCTAATGCAAAATGTTCTTCTGAATAGTCAGCTACAAGGTTAGAAAGCAATTCCAATTCTATGCTGTTTGGGTCGTCAAGAGGTGTTTCATCCGTTACCAACGGAAGCAACTCCTCTACTCTTTTTACTGCCCATTCATATTGGGCTTGAGTTTCTATCTTTGTCATAACTTTCAAATTTTAGAGCAATCTGTTATTTTATCATACTCCGCATGAGTTCCAATAAAGCGAATATAAACAAACTTTATTGTAAACTTTATCACGACGATAAGTCTGTAAGCATTACCTTTTAGATTGAATACATAATGCTGATTACCAACATTATCTACACTATTAAAAGTTTTCTTTATATCCGCAAAACAAGTCCATTCGCATTTCTTAACTACAGTCACCCATTCTTGTAGAGCAACTTTAGCATCAGGATGCGTTTCCGCATATTCTTTCAAGGCCTGTTCTGTAAAGATTCTCATCTGATTACTCATTTATCTGTTACAAAAATAGAGATAAAATTCTATTTTACAAAACAGAATTCTAATATTTGTAATTCCAATATACAAAGTCAATAAATTCCTATCAGCTTTCCAGACATAATAACTACATTCATGCTTTCCATATTTACAATATATCTACATATCATCCATTGACAATCCTTGGTAAGATATACTATATCCTTTGAACTCGCCAGTAGCACGCAAGAAAGTTGCCGCCTTTTGCTCCAACATATCCTTATCTATACTTGCTGCTTTACGTTTTACTTCGAAGAACGTGGCTTCATCGTTCAGTTCATTCTCGGCCACAATGTCAATTTCATTTTCACCTTTGCGGTCCCACCATCCGCCAATCCGTGTATAAGCCTGACGCTCAATCAACACGCGTCTGAAATAGCGTTCAAGCATCACGCCACTGAATGTTTCGTAGTCTCGGTTTATAATCGTCTTCAAGCTCTCGTAGTTCTCTATTTCCAGCATATAACTGTACTTGTAGATAAAGCGAAACCAGAACGTAAAGAAATTGTCTTCTATTGTATAGCGAACATTCTTAGTGGAATTTCTCGCAAACAGAGGCTGTTTCTTGGCGATAACCTCGTACTCGTTTTCCAGCTTGGTCAGATAACCACCGATTTCCTTGCCTACCACGTTTTCTATTTCCGAACGCGAGGTCTTTCCCCTTGCTATAGCCGAGAGAATGGAAAAATAAATCCCGTAATCTTTGCCAAACTCCTCAATAAGTATGGATTTGCCTTCTCCCAGAAAAATGGAATCGGCCTTTACAATCTGATCCAACATTTTTTCTTTGGTAGTCGCTCCGGCATCTATAAGCAACTGCACATACTTTGCCACGCCTCCTGTAAAAGAATACAAAGCCAATAAGTCTTCTGCCGTGTAACCGGGATGATACTCCATCAGAATTTCCTTTAGAACGGCTGGTGTAAACGGACGTACCGTCATAAAACGTGTCTGCCTGTTATACAGCGGTTCCTTTTTGTCTTTGAATATCTTCGTCATCATGGAGTAAATAGAACCGCAAACAACCAGGTTTATTCGGGCTTTCGAACTGTACATATCCCAGATACGCTGCATGTCGCTGTAAACAGACTTCTTCACGCGGAAGAATTCCTGGAACTCATCAATGAACAGTGTGATAGGTCGTTCTATGGAAAGTTTCATCAGGAACTCAAACACATCAGCAAAATGTTCCGCCCGTCCTATCGTCGGGATTCCCAACTTGTTTTCGATCTCAAGCCGATAGTCTTCACACAAGTCACCTTCAGCTTTGCGAGCAACAAAAAAATAGAGAATCGGTTCGTCCTCGTATGCTTTCCACACAAGGAAAGTCTTGCCGATGCGGCGCCGTCCCGTCACAACCGTAAATTGTGCGTTATTTTTTGCCATTCCGCGAATTTCACGCAGAGATGCGATTTCATTTGTTCTATCAAAAAATTTCATAGACTCATTCCTTTCATTCCAAGTTCCGAAATGGCCGTTTCCGAAACAGCCGTTTCGCTACTACAAATATAGTATATTTTCTGTAAAGCAGTTGTTTGATTTATTGTAATTCCGTAAAACGTCACATGCTCTGTATTATTTTTGTGAGTAAATAAGCTGTTGATATATTTATATTTTACCAGAAAAAGCCACATTCCTGGTTTTCATTCTTCATATTTACAAATGACTTTACTACCTTTGTCCAAAATCCAAAAAGATATGGAATATAATATCAATGACAAATTAGAATGGACTGTCATTTTCATTTTAGAATTCGGTCGTAAATATGGATTAACCATGAAGCAGGCATTCAATTACCTAAGCCGATTTAAAGGAATTGATTTCATCGACAAGCATTATCACTATGTACATACACAATCATTTCCATCTATGATTGCCGACATAGCGAATTATTGCCATTTGCATGGAGGATATTTAGTATGAAGCTTTATCATGGTACTAACCAAGAATTCAGTAGGATTGATTTACTAAAATCAAAACCGAATAAAGACTTCGGTCGAGGTTTTTATCTTTCTGCTGATTATGAACAGGCCTTAAGAATGGGCTAAGTTCATCATCTTAAACAGAAATAATCCGACAGACCATCCGGCGCACGACTATGATGTTGTGATTGGTCCCATTGCAGATGATCGTGTAGGATCACTAATCCCACATTGTTTTTGCATAGATGCGCATACTTAGTGCCGCATCACAGACCAGGAAGAAGCGTGCGAAACCATCATATTACTAATATTTCATCTATAATATTAAGCAATAAAACATTTCGTTCACTCTTTTTAAGAGTAGGCTGTCCGGTAAAAAATTGGCGCTTTATCGACTAACTTCTTATTTATCATTCATTTGACACACAAACAGGTTGTCCATACAACGAATCAATTATTTTTCTACTTTTGGATAATAAAATCAGTTAGTAATCTTTATATTCATGAAAAATTATTTGATTCTTTTGCTGCTTGTTTTGTTGGCTGCTTGCCGGCATGCCGGTAGGACATTCGAAGTGTTGGATAAAGCCGAAGAATTTATCCAGACTTATAAACCGGATAGCGCCTATACACTTTTGAAAGAGATACCGAATCCGCAGCAATATCCGGAGAAGGAACGGGCCCGCTGGTGTTTGCTGATGACTCAGGCCATAGATAAAACATATCGCACGCATACGTCGGATTCGTTAATCCGTTTTGCTGTCAACTATTATGAGAAAGTCAATGATTTATCGAAATTGCCTACGGCTTTCTATACGTTGGGGCGCGTACAAAGAGATTTGAAAGACAACGAGCATGCTGTTAACTCTTTTCTGAAAGCATTAGATCTTGCCAAAGGTAGCGACGATTATAAACTGCAATATCTGGCGGCTTCACAATTAGGTCATGTTTATGCGTATACCCATTTTGTTGATGAAGCGTTGAATGCTTATCAACAGGCTTTGTATTTTGCTGAACAAGACAATGATAGTATCAGCTTATCTTATGCCAATTCTTATTTAGGCAGAGTTTATGGACTACAGAAAGATTGGAATCGGTCGATAGAGTTTTACCAAAAAGCGATTTCTATGGCCAAACAAATCTCTTATATCCCAATTCTTAAAGCCAAGTTGAATGAATTAGCCGCCATTTATAAGTATTGTGAGAAATATCAGGAAGCAGCCGATTGCTTGGAGCAGCTGATTAGTTTGGAAAACGAAGCATCATCTGGTATGGAAGGTGCTGTCTATCTAAACTTAGGTGATTTGTATCGTTTAACAGATAGGAATGATTTGGCTATTCCCTATCTGGAAAAGGCCTTGCAAACAACGAATTTATATACGAAACGCGCTACCTACCAATGCTTTTATTATGTGTATACAGGACAGAGGAACTACCAAAAAGCCGTAGAATACAACAACCTGTTTTGGGAATGCAATGATTCTATCCAAAAAATAGAAAATCGGAAAGCGGTTATAACTGCCGAAGCCAAATACAAGCATGAGAAACTCCTTACGGAGAAACAGCAACTGGAATTAAAGCAGTCGAAGTTGATATTCTGGGGCAGTTCTTTATTGCTTGTGGCAATCATTATTATTTTACTTGTGTACATGGATAAGAAAAGAATAACGATCCGCCTGTTTGAGCAATTGCATGCGATTCGGTCTCAAATAGCAGAAAACAAACGGACCATTGCTTCTTATCAGGAGCAAATAGACAGTCTGTCGTTGCGACAATCCGATTATGATGATTTACAACAGGAAAAGGCTTCGTTAGAACAAGAAGTATCCAATCTGCTTGAACAGAATGAAAAACTGAATAGTCAGAAATCACAAATTTTGGTTCGTCTCAACCAAAAGGACGAGGAAATCAAACAATACGAAGAAATCATCAAACAGCGGGAAAATACGCCGGATATATTTACCCGAATTAAGCAAGCCCATACGATTGAAGAGAAGGAATGGCCGGAACTGATTGCTCGCACGGATGCCTTGCACCAGCAGTTCTTCGAACGACTGCGAAAAGCTTTTCCTCAGTTGACCGAAACAGATCTCCAGCTCTGTTGCCTTATACGTTTGGGATACGATAAAAAAGAACAGAAGTCCTTGTTAAAGATAACAGACGACAGCCTGGAAAAGAGAAAACAACGGCTCAAAAGGCGCTTAGATCCGAATAAGAAATGGGAAAAAGGCGAATTAGAACAATTTATTCACCATTTTTAAGAGTCGCTGTCCGGTAAAATAACGTCGTTTTATCGATTAACGTTCTATTCGTCAACCGATTGATACGCATAAAAAGTGTCCATACAACGAATCAATTCTTTCCTTACTTTTGAGGGAAGAAAAACGGATTATAGAATCAAATCACGATAAGAATAATAAAGTTAAAAGATAATTATATATGAATCCAAAAACTTTTATCTCGCTGATTACCGTTTTATGGGCAGGATGCCTGTTCGTCGGTTGTGGTCCCAAGCAGAAATCGGATGGGCAACAAGATGTCTTTGAAGACAAG
>OGYF01002671.1_pt1 | contig 13019 bp, 11 predicted proteins | sample 1576451 | NCBI WGS metagenome assembly OGYF01 (sample SAMEA3541505, study PRJEB24748) | human gut metagenome | biome: human gut; feature: human-associated habitat; material: faeces | place: China | collected 2012 | reverse complement strand
GGATCGCGTCCGCTGTAGTCGTAGAAGCCTTTGCCGGTCTTGACGCCCAACTCGCCCTTATCCACATGATCGAAGAGGACGGCGGGGGGCTTGCTGGTCTCCGGCATGACATAGCTTGCGTTGATGATGTTGTTGGCGCTGATGTCCAGACCGGTAAAGTCGTAGCGCTGGACCAAGCCCAGTACCATGCCGCGGGGCATCAGGCTGGCCTTAACGGCCAGATCCAACTGCTCCGGCGTACATACGCCGTTTCCAAGCAGATAAAATACCTCGGTGTTAAGCAGGATCTGGATGCGGTTGATGATGTAGCCGGGTACGAATTTTTCCATACGCACAGGCGTTTTACCACACTCCTTGAGAAGGGCCAGGACCGTTTCCATGGTCTCTTCAGAGGTGCGCTCATCCCTGGCGACCTCCACCAGAGGAATGATGTGAGGGGGCGCAAACCAGTGGGCGGCGGCAAAGTTGGCGGCGCGGCCCTCGGGGATAAGTGTGAAGGGGTTGAGCGAAGAGGTGTTGGAGACCAAGATGGCCTCCGGGGGGAGCAGGGCGTCCACCTGGGCAAAGACAGAGGTCTTGATGGCGGGCTTCTCCGCCACCGTCTCCTGGACATACTGCACGTCTTTCAGTGCGGCCTCCAGGTCGGCGGTGAAGCTGACCCGGGCAAAGACACCGTCGGCCTCCTCTGCGGTGAGGAGCTCCTCCTCCACAAAGGTGTCCAGATTGGTGCGGAGCATGACCTTGGCCTTTTCCAGGGCCTGCTCACTGATGTCGTAAAGATTGACGCTCCGCCCGCTCATGGCGTAGCGCTGGGCGATGCCGGGCCCCATGGTGCCCGCGCCCAAAACGGCGATTCGTTTGATCGATTCCAGCCTCATAGCAATGGGCTCCTTTCCGTTTTTGTTCAGCTTTCCCTGGGAATCCATGGCTTATACCGCCCCTGCCAAAAGTTCCTCCGCAATGGGCCCCTGGGCTTCAAGGGTCTCTTCCGGTTGGGCCGCTTCCAAGGCGGCCTTTTTCTTTGCCATCAGGGCCATGGCCTGTTCCTTGCCGTCGAAGAGCATCAGCTCCATGGCCACGTCCGGGGTGAGCATTCCCATATTGGTCATGTTGAGGATCAGCTCGTTGTGCGCCGCCACGGTAAAGCGGTTTTCCCGCTGGACCTTGACGCTTACATTGAATTCCAAGGGGACCCGGTTGCCTAGGGCGGTTTCCTGAGATAACATGTCCGCCGTAAGCATGGCCTGCCGTTGGTCTGCGCTGGGCAAGGCCACCTGCCGGGGCAGCAGGCAAAATTCCCGCTCAACCTCCAGTTCCTGCCGGACGGCGTCGGCAAAGGCGTCGTGTACCGCCCGTACAGCCATACGGCTGCGCTTGCTGCTCATCTCCTGTAAGGCGGCGATGGCGGAGGCAGCGGTTACCCCGCCGGTGGTCATACCCCGGGAGAAGTCATTGGAGCCGCTTTCTTCCTTGATGCTTTCCCGGATGGCTTGGGTATAGGAGACCAGATAGGCGGGCAGAGGCGGCGTGGGGAACCAGGTGACGCCGTTGAGGTTTTCCCCTTTATGGACTTCCTTGCTCCAGTCTCGCAGGTCGTCTATGTCGAAGCCGCTGGCGCCGGTGACCAGGAGCTTGTTGTGGGAGGCCATAAGGGCGTTTTTCAGCAGGATCTGATCCAGCTTATCGGAATACAGCTGGGCCTTTTCAAACATATCCACAAAGCCAAACCCAAGGCAGGTGCCTTTGCGGGGGAATAGGGGGGTCACCACAAAGGGATACTGGCCGTGGGCAAAATAGCCTGCGGGCTTTTGCTGACGGCTATCCTCCAGGAGGACGCCGCCCGCCAGCTTTTGCATATGCACCCGGTATTGGCCGGATTTTGCATCGTATTCCCGCTGCCAGCATTCCAGCAGCAGGATGGTGTCCTCCTCCCGCACCTGGAGCAGCTCGTCCCGCATGGGGCGTAGGCCCAGGGTATCCATCTGCATGGCGGGGGCCTCTTTGGGGTAATGGCTTTGGAACCAAGCCCTGGGATAGGGGGCAAATTTAAACACCGCCCGGCCTTCCTGGAAGTCCTCCACCAGGGGATCAAACAGGATGGTTCTCGGGTCCACATGCCGGATATAGGCGCCCCCCATACCCCGATTGAGGTCGGGGTCGTAACCGATCTCCTGGATCATGTACCCCCCCACCAACAAATCGTGGGTCAGCCGTCCATACTCCTGGCTATAGCCTGCCCGGGTATGGTTTTCTTTCAAGGCGGCGGTGAGCAGCTCCGCCAGCCGGCTATACGCGGGGTCGTCGGCGGTAATGATCGCCTCCGGGAAGCTATCCATCAGGTCGGCCCGGATGTTTTCCACCGTGGATTGGATCACCGGGGTCACCGGCCTGGGCTCGCCCTTGTGGGTCTCGGGGACATCTTGCCAATGGTCCCCATGGTAGATGCGTTCACAGCGGGCTAGCCGCTGCCATTCGTTGGAATAGGCTTGACGAAATTGGTCAAATAGGGCATAGACCGCCTGGGTCTGCTGCTTGGAATTCACGGATATTTCCTCCTTATATGCTTAAAAATGATGGGGTTTGTTGAGGCTCCAGGGAAAGAGGATCATAGGGCCGGGGCTTAGGGACAACTGGTTCCTGGCCGGGGACCGGCCGGGACATGAGGGCATACCGTAAGGACTCTGGGGCATGATCCTCCCCGTCCGCCGCATCCTCCCGATCATGGCGGTCGAACACCAGCAGGGGCAGGGTACGGATCAGGTTTTCGCAGCTGGGGAAGCATTGCCACCGGGGCTGGCCATCGGCCGCGTCCGCCAGGAACCCCCGGACCCGCTGCCAACCAGCTACCCGGGAATTGTCCGCTGGGGTGAGGGGCACGCCCGCCAAGGCAAATAGCTCTGCGATGCTCTCTCCTGCAAAGCCGCCTTCACTTTTTAGGATAGCCCCCCGCTTTTGCCACATATCCGGGGACGCCACCGTATAGGCGATCTGTTCCCCCTGGGACAAGGCAAGGATTTTTGCCGCCACATCATCCGCCCGCATTTGCCGCACATACAATTCCCGATAAGTGTATACCCGGCCTTCCCCGTCCACCCCGTGCCACAGCACGGCGCAGGGGTCATTGTAGCCCCAATCGATGGAGCGGAACCTGCGCCACCAGCCCGGTATGGGAAAGGGCGCGCATACATGGCGGGCTCTGGAAAATTCTCGGAAAAACTGGCCGGACAATACATCCCAATCCCCATCCAGATACGCCCGGCGCAGGTCTTCCGGCAGGGCCTGCAATTGCTTCACATATCCGGGGTCCGCCTGGAGCAGCACCGGGTTATCCCAGATCCGGGCGGGTATAAAGGCGTATTCCTCCGGCGTCTCCCCAGGCAAATACCGCCGGTCTATAAACAGCCGTTTTACCCATCCGTGCCCCGGCCCGCCTGGATTGCAGGTGTAATACATCCGGGGCTTGAAATCCGGCTTTACGGTACGGTTGCAGGTGGTCAAAAATTGCATTTGCTCTTCGGTGAAATGGGTGGCCTCTTCCAGGCCGATCACATCATATTCCTGGCCCTGGTATTGATATACGTCCGCCTCTTTATCGCAATAGCCCAGCCGCAACCGGCTTCCGGTGGGAAACCGGAATACCCGCTCCGTCCCATTGTAAACCGCTACCCCGCCTAGCTCCGCTAGCAAGGGCACCAGGTGGTTCTCCCGAAGCTCCGGCAGGGTGCGCCGCAGCAGCAACAGATTTAGCCCCGGCGCGTGCAAGGCCAGCAATACCAGCTTCCTGCGCATGGCCCAGCTTTTGCCGCCGCCCCGGGCCCCTCCATAAGCCGTATGCCGGGCCTGGCTCCGGAAGAACTCCGCCTGGCGGGGGTTGGGTATCCCCTTTAGCAGCAACCGCAAACCATCCCCTCCTTTTTTCGTACATTTGTTCTTGTTTATAGCTTAACTGCCTCCTTTCTTCGGGTAAATAGCAGCTTTCGCGCAGGTTTTATTCCATTTTTGTGCAATGCCTAGATTTTCTTTCGCAGATCCCTTTTTTTACCATTTTTTTTGCGTTTGCCCATTGACCTGTGGAAGTAAATGCTGTATGATAGTTTCACAAATCGTACAAATGTTCTAATCTTGTGTGATGTAATAAGGAGATACGATGCATATGGAACATGATTTACACTTGGAAAACCATATGGTATCCGCCCAATCATTGGAGCGTTATTACGGGCCCAAGGCAGAACCCACCGCCCGGGCCGCGTACCGCGCAACAGAGAAGCGGCTCTACCGGCTACCCGCTCTTCGGGAGCGGGTGGAAGATGACCAGGAAGATCTAGCAGCGCTGGAGAGCGGAGAAATGGAAGTGTTGGCGCCTAGGCCGGCGTTGCTGGATACGTCCCATAGCCCAAGCCCGCGGCGTTCCCCCCATGAGATCCGCCAGGATCAGATGGCGATCCTGCGGGGCAGGCTGGCAGCCAACCAGCGGGAGCTTAAGCGGATGAATGCGGCCCTTTCCTTTATTGAAAACGACCCATACTACCGGGCCATTGAAATGAAGTATTTTCAGGGAATGCGGGAGGCGGATATTGCGGAAAAGCTGCTTTGCGACCCTGCCACCATCCGGCGGAACCGGGCCAGGCTGATCAAGCGGCTGGCCTTACGGTTATACGGGGTGGACAGCCAGCTCTAAGCATGGAACGAAGCCTTTTGCGGCCTTCCTTGGCCGGGGGGGGGGCGGCGGCGTTTGGCGCCCCAGGGGCCTTTAGGCCCCTGGGGCAGCCAAACCAAAGGGGGAGGCCGGGGCCTTATGGCTCCGGCCTCCCCCTTTGGGGGCGCTATGCGCCCTGCCGCCGCCCCCCCTGCGGCCCTTGGGCTGCCTGAAAGGGTTCAGTCCTGGCAAGGGCGGTTTTGGGAGGAAGAAAAAAGCCCCCATAAAGGAGGCGACCAAACGTCAACCAAAAGGATCACCCAGGCAGGGCATAGGCATAGATGGCCCAAAACTGGAACCCGCTGCCCAGCAGCACAAAAACATGAAAAGCGCTATGAAAATAGGGCTTTTTGGAACCGATGCCATAGAGGATAGCGCCCAGGGTATAGGAGAGGCCGCCAAAGAGCAGCAGCCAGAAACCGGCCATGGTCATCACCTGGATGATGGGGCGGACGAAAAAGATCACGCACCAACCCATCAGGATGTAGCAAACCATGGACAAGGCGGCATATTGTTTTAGGTCGATGGCCGTAAAGGTGACCGCCAAGGCGGTCAGAGCCCATTGTAAGCCAAAGACCGTCCATGCCAGGCCGGGATACAGGGGCCGCAGGGCGCAGAGCATGATGGGCATATAGGTGCCGGCGATCATAAAATAGATGGCGCAGTGATCCAGGATCTGGAGGACCTTTTTGCCGGTAGAAGCAGGCAAGCCATGGTACACGCTGGACATGCAATAGAGCAGCACCATACAGGCGCCGTATATGGCGCTGGAGACTACGCCATAGCCGCTATGGGCCAGGGCGCTTTTGATGACGCACAGCACCAGGGCGGCAATGGAAAGGCCGCCTCCCACAATGTGGGTGACCATGTTGAAGATCTCTTCGCCCCGGGTATAATCCGGCAGCTTACGATCAGCCAGCTTGATGCGCATGGATAATTCTCCTTATGGACGGGGTCAGCGGCGTTTCCCCATGATGGGGCAATTCCAGTAGGTGAGGCTGCCTCCATATTGGGCGGCCAAGCGAATGATGCAGGTGGTAAGCTGGTCAATGGTCCCTTTGTCCAGGGGGGCGATCCGCAAAAGGCTAATGCCATACCCAAGCTCCTGTTCCGGGGCGAACTCGCTTTCTCCCACGGCGAACCCGCTTTGGCGGGCGTCTTCCGTAAAGCGTAGGGCCAAGGGCTCTGAGGGAAAAAACACATGAAAGGCCACCCGCCTGGCAGGGGTAAGGGCATCCCCATGCTTTTTGAGCAGATCGATCTGCTGGCGGTTTTGCTGGGTAAATAACCGGGCGGCGTCTGGATAAAGCAGCTTGTGATAGGTATCCCCAGCCGGGTCGTCCCGCAAGCCGGCCGTGCAATCCAGGACCTTTTCCTGGGCAATTAACGCCTTGGCTTGGCTCCCCTGCTCCGCATCATCGGTATAGAAGAAGAATACCTGGCGGGCAGCCGCATGAATGCTGCCTACAAACAGGGCGTCCAAGGTTTTTTCAGCCTTTTTGAACAGGGCGGCAAGATGCCGTTCCTCCCGGGGGGTCAGGGCCTCCTTCCGGCTTTTGCCCTGGATGTACAGCATATAGGGCCGGCAGGAAAGGGCTTCCGCCGGGACGGCCATATCCACCTGAAAAATGGCGGGGGCGTCGTCCATATGCCAATCATATGTAAAAAGCTCCTGTGCCATGACAGCTCCTTTCATTGAGATCAAACAGGCTGGTCCCGGGGCGGCCCGCTACCAACGCCCAGAAAAATCGAAGGGCCGGGGAACCCGGCCCTTAGGTGGGGTCTTATTAGTCTAGGATGGCCTTGATCCGCCGCACGCCGGCGCTGCTGGCCTCCTCCTTCTTGATCTTGAAGTGGTGCAGGTCCCCGGTGTTTTCCGCATGGGGACCGCCGCAGATCTCCTTGGAAAAATCTCCCATGGTGTATACCTTGACCCGTTCGCCATACTTATCCCCAAATAGGCCGATGGCGCCTTGGGCTTTGGCTTCCTCCACGGTCATCTCCTGGCAGGTGATGGGCACTGCAGCCTGGATATAGCGGTTCACCTCGTCTTCCACCGCCTTGAGCTCCTCTGGCGTAACCTTCCGGCCAAAGCTGAAATCAAAACGCAGCCGCTCTGCGGTGATGTTGGAACCCCGCTGGCTGATGGTATCGTCCTGCAATACCCGACGCAGGGCCGCCTGCAACAGGTGGGTGGCGCTATGGAGCCGGGCCGTCTGCTCGCTGGTATCCGCTAGGCCGCCCTTGAACCGCTGTTCCGCGCCAGCCTTGGATTTCTCCTGATGCTGGTCAAAGGCCTTCTTAAAGCCCTCCAGATCCACCTGCAAGCCGTTTTCCTTGGCCATCTCCTGGGTGAATTCCACCGGGAACCCAAAGGTATCGTACAGATGGAAGGCAGTCAAGCCGTCGATCATGCCGTTTTCCGCCTTGTCCTTTACCCGGTCGAATTCCTTCATACCATTCTTCAGGGTGCGCTGGAACCGCTGCTCTTCCTTGGACAGCTCGGACATGATCTTTTCATGGTTTTCCACCAGCTCAGGATAGGGCTCCCCATATTGGGCGATGACCGCTTCCGCCACCTGGGTCAAGCTGTTGTCCGGCATACCCAGCTGCATGGCGTAGCGGATGGCCCGGCGGATCAGCCGGCGCAGGATGTACCCCTGATCCACATTGGAGGGGGTCACGCCCCGGGGATCGCCCAGCATAAAGGTGGCGCACCGGATGTGATCCGCCACGATGCGGAAGGCCCGGGTGGTCTCCTCATCCTGGCCGTAGGTCTTGCCGCTGCTCTTGGCAATGGCCGCGATGATGCCGGTAAAGGCGTCGGTATCGTAGACGCTTTCCACCCCCTGTAGGGTGGCGATGGTGCGGTCCAGGCCCATGCCCGTATCCACGTTCTTCTGAGACAGGGGCTCAAAGGTGCCGTCCGCCTTTTTGTTGTATTCCATGAACACGTTGTTCCAGATCTCCAAATATTTGCCGCAGGAGCAGGAGGGATCGCAATTCGGGCCGCACTTGGGCTTGCCGGTGTCATAGAAGATCTCCGTATCCGGGCCGCAGGGACCGGTGACGCCTGCGGGGCCCCACCAATTGTGCTTCTTATCCAGATAGAAGATATGGGAAGGATCTACCCCCATATTGACCCAGCAATCGTGGGAATAGGTATCCTGGGGGGCGTCCCCGTCCCCTTTGAAGCAGGTGAAATACAGCCGGTCCTTGTCGATGCCCAGCCATTTTTCATCGGTCAAAAACTCCCAGGAGAAGGCGATGGATTCCTTTTTAAAATAGTCCCCCAAAGACCAGTTCCCCAGCATTTCAAAGAAGGTGCAGTGGGAGGCGTCCCCCACTTCGTCGATGTCCCCGGTACGGACGCATTTCTGCACATCTGCCAGCCGGACCCCCGCCGGATGCTTGGCGCCCATCAGATAGGGCACCAGGGGGTGCATGCCCGCAGTGGTAAATAGTACCGTAGGGTCGTTTTCAGGGATCAGGGAAGCGGAAGGGATGATGGCATGGCCCTTTTCCCGGAAAAAGTCCAGATACAGCTTGCGCAATTCATAGGATTTGAGCAGTTTCATAATTTCTTTTTCCTCTCTATCTTCAGTACCCACAGGCCTTAGCGCCGAGACGGGCAAACCCGCCGTCTCCTGCCGCGCCTGGATATCCACTTTAACCCTCTGATTATACCTTGCAATTTGTTTACTTGTCAACGCAAGGCAGGCTGGCTATAATCAAAGTATGAAAAAAATTGATTGGCGCAAGCGTTTGCGCCGGCTGGAGTTCAATTTCCGCCGGCATCCCATTACCCTAGTAGGAGATGAAGGCAGGCCCTATCGCAAGGCCCTGCTGATCCTCTGCGGGCTTTTGCTGGTGCTGCTCCTGGCCTTGTTCAGCCGGGAGGAACCCCAGCTCATGGCCAGCCCGGAGGTGGACGGCATCCAGGACCGGGCGGTGCTGCGGGTGGGCATCCGCTACGATATCCCCGACTTGAGCGGCCTGGAACAAGCCCTGGCCCAGGCGATGGCCCAAAAAATCCTGCCAGAAGCAGATGCCGCCACCCGGCTTTCCCTGGTGGAGGTCAATCCCATGACCGCCTTCCCTAAGCTGGACGATGGCAGCGTAGATGTGGTCATCGCCATGGTTTCTTCCACCATGGCCAGCCAATATTACTATTCCATCCCCTATTATTCCGACCCCTGCCTGCTGGTGACCCTGGAAGAGGGCCCTGCCTTCCAGCTGCTGAACATGGAACTGGGGGTGGTCCAGTCCAACAATATTCGAAAAAGCCCGGAGCTCCTTTTGCTGGAGGCTTATACCGCCACCCATGCGGAACTGGGGCTTAAAGCCAAGACCTATGCTTCCTATCCGGATATGTTGGACGCCCTGGTGCGAGGGGAGATCCGGGCAGCCCTGCTGCCGGAAACCTATGTGGAATTGTATGGGTCCCTTTATCCCATCGCCCCTTCTACCTTCTCCTTCGGCACCATCGATTATGCCATCTGCGCGCCCTCAGACGCCTCCTCTTTGGCCAGCATTGGGACCCTGGTCCTTAATACGTTGATGGAGGACGGCCAGCTATCCGCCCTATACCGAGCCAATGGCTTGGACCTCGCCCGTATCCCTGTTCAGACGCCTTAGGCAAACGGCCGGGGGCCCCGGCCGAACGGGCCGTTCCGGCCTTGCATCCCAAGCTGGGCTGTGCTATGCTTTTTTCAGCCTGCTTTGCTGGCTGTATCCATGCGGAAAGGCATATGTTGAAAAGAGGGTGGTCTACACATGAAGGGCCTGCTGGTGATGAATACGTTCGGACAATCGGAGGGATTTTTAGCGCTTCAGCATTCCCTGCTTACGGCGGCAGCCCAAAAGAAGATCCAGCTGGACTTATATACCAACAGCCAGCTGCTTTTTGACGTAACCACCAATACGCCCCTGCGGCCCTTGGCGCCATATGACTTTTGTTTGTTTTGGGATAAGGATACGGTGCTGGGCAAGCAGCTGGAATACCGGGGCCTGCGGCTGTTCAACCCGGTGGATGGGATCACCGCGGCGGACAATAAGCTGCTGACCCATATGGCGCTATCCCGGGCCGGGCTGCCCCAGCCGGCCACGATGCAGGCGCCGCTCACCTTTGCGGGTCTGGGGTATACGCGGCTGGACTTCCTAGAGCAGGCGGAAGCGTATCTTGGGTATCCCATGGTGATCAAGGAATGCCGGGGTTCCTTTGGCTGGCAGGTATATCTGGCCCAGGACCGGAAGGCAGCGGTTCAGATCCTGGTGGAGCACGCCCCTTCCCCCATGCTGCTGCAGGCCTATGTGGGCGGCCCGGAAGGGGCGGATGTACGCATTTATGTGGTGGGGGGCCGGGTGATCGGCGCCATCCGGCGGCACAATCCCCACGATTTTCGGGCCAACGTGGCCTCTGGAGGCATTGCGGAGGCCTATGCCCCCACCCCGATGGAAACCCAGCTGGCCATACAGGCTGCGGCAGCCTTGGGGCTGGACTTTGCCGGGGTGGATCTGTTGCCCGGTCCCGACGGCCCTTTGATCTGCGAGGTCAACTCCAACGCCCAGTTCCACGGCCTTGCCGCCAAGACGGGCGTGGACGTGGCAGGGGCTATTTTCTCCCACATACGGCAATCTATCGGTCAATATACCGTATAGTGGCATACGTTTATTTCCCTGGAAAGGACTGGTTTACCTTTGAAAAAAATCGCATTTTTCCTTCTTGTTTCTCTATTGCTGGCCGGTTGCAGTTCGCAACCCCAGGCCGCTGCTTCGGATACAGGCTTACAGGTGGTAGCAACCCTATTCCCCCAATATGATTTTGCCCGGGCGGTGGCCGGGGAGCTGGCGCAGGTGACCCTGCTGTTGCCGCCAGGGATGGAGAGCCATTCCTATGAGCCCAGCCCCCAGGATATTATCCAAATCGACCAGGCGGATGTATTCCTCTATACCGGGCCATATATGGAAGCCTGGGCGGACGACATTGCCCAAAGCCTCACCTCAGACGTGGCGGTGGTGGATGTATCCATGGGTCTGGAGCTGGACCCTGTGGAAAGCGACGAAGAAACCCACAGCGGCCATGTCCACAACTATGACCCCCACATTTGGACGGACCCCACCATGGCCATGGTGATGGTGGATAACATTGCCGCCGCCTTTTGCCAGGCGGACCCGGCCAACGAGGAGATCTATCTCGCCAATGCCGACGCCTATAAGCAGCAGCTTACCCAGCTGGACGCCGCCTTTATGGAAGCGGTAGCCCAGGGCCAGCGGACTACCATTTGTTTTGGCGGGCGGTTTGCCCTGCACTATTTTGCCAAGCGGTACGGGCTTACCTGCATCGCCGCCTATGATTCCTGCTCCGAGGAGACCGAGCCCTCCGCCCAGGCGGTGGCCCGGATCACCGACGCCATCCTGGAGCAGGGCATCCCGGTAATCTATTACGAGGAGCTCACCGAGCCCAAGGTGGCCAACGCCATTGCCCAGGAGACCGGGGCCAAGGCGTTGCTGCTTCATTCCTGCCACAACGTATCCAAAACGGATCTGGCGGCGGGGGTCACCTATCTGTCCCTGATGGAACAAAACCTGGTCAACTTGAAGGAGGGGCTAGCATGAGCACACCCCTGATCCAGTGCCAGGACCTGGCCCTGGGCTATGAGACCGGCCTGGCGGTACGGCATTTGACCTTTACGGTAAACAGCGGGGACTATCTATGCCTGGTGGGGGAAAACGGCAGCGGGAAATCTACCCTGGTGAAGGGCTTGCTGGGGCTTTTGGCTCCGGTGTCCGGCACCATTCGTTTTTTCGGCCTGTCCCCCCGGGAGATCGGATATCTGCCCCAGCAAAACCCCGTGCAAAAGGATTTCCCCGCCTCGGTGGAAGAGGTGGTGCTCTCCGGCTGCCTGGGCCGCAGGGGCTTTTTCCCATTCTATACCAAAGGGGATAAGGCCCGGGCTGGGGAAAATATGGAGCGGCTGGGCATCACAGAGTTGGCCAACGCTTCCTACCGGGATCTTTCCGGCGGCCAACAGCAGCGGGTGTTGCTGGCCCGGGCCCTGTGCGCCACCAGCAAGCTATTGCTGCTGGATGAGCCGGTCACGGGCCTGGACCCCCTGGCCACCGCCGAACTGTACGCCATCATCAAGGCATTGAACCGGGAGCAGGGTATTACCATCCTGATGGTCTCCCACGACGTGAGCTGCGCCCTCCATGACGCCACCATGGTATTGCACCTTTCCGATAAGGGCATGGCATTTTTCGGCACCGCCCAGGCTTACCATCTGAGCCCCATCAGCCAGCCCTTCCTCCGGTGCGACTGCGTGGGCCATCACAATTCCCATGTGTGCGACGCTTCCTGCGGAGGTAACGTCCCATGATCCAGCTGTTGCAAGAGATCTTTTCCTATGGGTTCCTGGTGCGGGCCATCCTGGTGGGCTCCCTGGTGGCCCTGTGCGCCGCCCTGTTGGGGGTGAGCCTGGTGCTCAAGCGCTATTCCATGATCGGCGACGGCCTCTCCCATGTGGGCTTTGGCGCCCTGTCCATCGCCATGGCCATGAACGTGGCCCCCCTGGCGGTGGCCATCCCAGTGGTGGTGGCCGCGGCCTTCCTGCTACTGCGCCTAAGCCAAAACGGCAAGCTCCGGGGGGATAGCGCCATCGCCTTGATCTCCAGCGGGGCTTTGGCCGCCGGCGTGCTGGTCACCTCCCTGTCCAGCGGCCTGAATGCCGACGTTTACGGCTATATGTTCGGCAGTATCCTTTCCATGGGGGAAGGGGATGTGATCCTTTCCCTGATCCTGGCCCTGGTGGTGCTGGTGATGTTCATCCTTTTTTATAACAACATCTTTGCCATCACCTTCGACGAGAGCTTTGCCCGGGCCACCGGTACCCGGGCCAACCTTTACAGCATGATCATCGCCCTGTTGACCGCCCTCACCATCGTCATCGGTATGCGGATCATGGGTACCATGCTGATCTCCGGCCTGATCATCTTCCCTGCCCTCACCGCCATGCGGCTGTGCAGCAGCTTCCGGGGGGTGGTCTTGCTCTCCGCCCTGGTCTCCGTACTGTGCTTCCTCATCGGCATGGTGCTTTCCTACGCCATCGCCACCCCTGCCGGCGCCAGCATCGTGATGACCAATGTGGTCGCCTATTGCATTTTCTGGGCCATCGGCAAGCTCAAGGCCCACTTCCATGCCGGATAGCCGTTCTCCACGGCCATCCCCCCATTGACGCGCCCCCCTATCCTAAGCCCCCCAGGTCGCCCGGCTGCGGCCCTGGTCAACCCCGGCCAGCGGGGGGGCGGCGGCCTTTGGCGGCGG
>OGYF01002670.1_pt1 | contig 13020 bp, 9 predicted proteins | sample 1576451 | NCBI WGS metagenome assembly OGYF01 (sample SAMEA3541505, study PRJEB24748) | human gut metagenome | biome: human gut; feature: human-associated habitat; material: faeces | place: China | collected 2012 | reverse complement strand
CCCGAGTCATAGGAATCTTTGGCCCCGGTCCACATACGGGCTCCTTTGATATCTACGCCGATAAAGTTCTTGTCGGGGAACAGGCGTGCCAGTCCCACCGTATATTCACCTTTACCGCAACCCAATTCGAGCACGATCGGGTTGTCATTCTTGAAAAACTCCTTATGCCAGTGTCCTTTCAATTCAAATCCTTTCTCTTGCAGAACGGCAAACGGATACTGGAAAACATGCGGATATCCCGCCATATCGTCAAACTTTGCTAACTTATTTTTTCCCATGCTGCAAAGATAATACTTTATTCAAACAATGCCGATACCGACTTTTCTCTTTCCCGTACGATCCTGTCGAATTCGTCTTCCCGTTCTTTCGGTAACCGGGCTTTTTGTATCCATTCATCACTTCCGTAGACACCGGCTTTTTCGTAATCGAACGGTTTGAACCTGATTTTCCGGATCGCTTTTTGATTCTTGAAATGGAAATCCAAGCGATAAGGGTCTTTGAATGCAGGATCTTGTATGATAGAATGTTTGTCTTTGATACCTTTCCAGGCTTTCCAGTCGTTGTCCAGGAACTTGGGAGGCATATTGTTACGCAGGTCCCAATAGCAATTGTAGTCCATATCTATGTTTGCTTTGTCCCAGGGACCTGACAGATATACTCCGTGATCCATCAGTATGATATTGGAAGTAAAGCTGAACGACTGATGTTCTTCGACCCGCGTAAATTGAAGTTGCTGATGATGATTGAAGGCGAAAATATTGTTTCGTATGTAATTCTTTTCTCCGTAATGTTGATGGAAACCTCCGCTTTTACAACCGTATACCAGATTGTTTTCCATAACGACACCGGTACTTCCCTCATCAGTATAAAGTCCCCAGCCGCCATAATCATAAGAATAAATATGATGGATTACATTATTGTGGATACGGGTTCCGGGAGAGATACCCAATGTGTAAACGGCTCCCATATCGGACAATTCTCCCCAACCGATATGATGAATATTATTGTAAGCAATTTCATTATTAACGGCGTAGCTCTTACCATATCCCCAGACCCAGCCGACGGAAACTCCTGAATACAACAAATCGGATATTTCGTTATGGGTAACTTTGTTGTCGGAAGAATTGAAAATGGCGACACCGACCCCGCAGGGAAAAACAAATCCGGTTTTCTGTATGATATTGTTATCGACTGTAATCTTTTTGGTGAGAAGGTTCGGATCGGGAGTTTCATATTCTCCGATCTTTACAGCCCCGGCTCCCAGGTCAGTCAGATAAGAATGTTCCAGATTACAGTTCGTACAGGCTTTTCTGAACCATATAGCGTAGTTTCCTGTATGTTTGATTTCACAGTTTTCAAAACGGATATTATCCGCAAAGTCGAGATGGATTGCGGCATCGATAGGGGAAGCGGCCTGGGCCGGATTATTACCGGTCTTCGGCATGACATACCCTGAATGTTCAAAAGAGAGGTTACGGAATGTGATGTTTTTGACCGGATAGCCTTTTTCTCCCTTTATTGTGAGTAGCCTGTTTAAAACCGGGGCATGGGCCGTGCTTGTTTCTATGATTTCTCCTTTACGGGGAATATAATATAAGTCGCCGGAAGGCTCCATAAACCATTCCCCTTCGGCCGTCATGGCTTGTTTGTAGTTTTCGAGGATGAAACGGCTTCCTTTTTGTATGGGGTTCCAGGGTTTCATCCCTTGTCCGTTCAGGAAAAAATAACCGGAGTCAGGTATTGCCATGGAGAGATATTTACGGGTATTATCCCATTTATGATAGCACATAACCATTACTTCGTTCAACTCTTCTTCGGAGAGACCTTGCAGGGATACCATATCTTCCGGCTTTGCCTGAATACGTTGTGTGGCATATTCCGGAGAACGCCCCGTCCCTTTATAATGAATGGTCTCATCTGCTTTTTCCACAAAGAACCATCCGGTATCGGGAGTCCGGGCCCGGGTGGCTCTGTTTCCATTGACATACAGTTGCTCGATCTTTAATCCGTAACGGGCAACTTCATCGACGTGCGTTTTCCACCATCCTTCGGGAGTTTTCTCCCAGGAAGTGAGAGTTATTGCCCCGCTGATTACCGGCTTGTCTTTCCCTTCTCCTTCAATGACAACCGGTACGGAGGGAGATTTATCTATCCGTAGTGTTTGGTTCAATGGATAAAAACCGGATTGGATGCGGATATGAACCGTATCGTTGCCGGTAGTATTAAGTCCTTGTTTCAGGGCTTCTTCAATTGTCCCGTAAGGAGATTCAGAAGTCCCTTTTTGAATGTCGGTCGTTCCGGAAGATACATAAATCGTATTCTGTGCAATGATTGCAGATGAACAGACGGATAAAAGATATAAGAATAAATGCCTTTTCATGATTAATAGAGCTTGTCGTTAAACCTAACAAAAATAGCATTTTATTTTAACTTTATCCGTCAGCGGGTTACATTCTTCCCATCTTGGCAACAAATTCGTCGAAGAAGATATCCCGGTAGTTGTTTCCGATGGCTATTTCGTATTTGTCGATATAGATATCATTATTATCGAATGAGGTAATCTGCCGGGTATTGACAATATAGGAGCGATTTACCCGCAGGAATATTTTAGGGAGCAGTTCATGGATTGCTTTCATACTGGTCTTGGTGATGATACGCTGGTCGGGAAGCTGAATAATGACATAATCTTTAAGCCCTTCGATAAAAAGTATATCTTTGAAATTCACTTTGAAGAAACGGCGTTCGGACTTGACGAACATGAATTCGCTTTCTACATTTTCAATGTTTTCCTTTTCTCCGGTCAGCAGAAGGGCGTGGTAAGCCATCGCCTTTTCAACTGCTTTCTGAAATCTTTCGGGAATGATCGGTTTGACCAGATAGTCGACGGCATCCACTTCGTAACTGTCGATGGCATATTCGGCATAGGCCGTTGTAAATATGACCAAAGTACTTTTCGGGATGGTACGGGCAAATTCCAGTCCGGTAACCTTTGGCATGCGGATATCCAGAAAGATCAGGTCGACAGGGTGCTCATGGATAAACTTTGCTGCTGAGGCGGCATTGTTGAAAGAGCCGGCCAGCGTCAGTTGTCCGGTCTCATTTATCAGCATCTCCACTGCTTCACGGGCCAGCGGTTCGTCGTCTACGATTATGCAATTCATAGTTCCAATTGTAAATTAATGGTGTAACTTTGTTTCATTTCAATGATTTCCAGCGAGTGACGGCCGGGATATAATAATTCCAGGCGCCTTCTGATATTCTTCAGTCCCAGGCCACCGATACGTGGCTCTTTTACTTCCTCTTCCGGGAGCGGTATGGAGTTTTCGCATCGGAATAGCAACCGATTATCCTGTACGATGAAAGAAAGATGTACGAACGAAGCATTTTCGCTGTCCGTATTATGCTTTACTGCATTTTCAACGAAAGGAATAAACAGGAGCGGAGGAAGCCATACCTTATTTATATCACCTTCTTTCGATATGATATAGTTGAAATTATCCCGGCGTATCTTTTCCAGATTCAGGAAATCATTCATAAAATGAATATCCGAATTGAGCTGTATCTTTTCCTGCGAACTGTCGTTAAGCTGGTAACGCAGCAGGTCTTCCAACTTGAATAAAACTTCTGCCGCTTCGTCGCGTCCTTTTTTTATCAATACGTAGACATTGTTCAGCATATTGAAAAGGAAATGCGGATTGATCTGGCTTTTCAGGAATTTCAGTTCCGATTGCAGGGTGGCGGCTTCCAGTTCGTCTATGCGCTGGTTGTTGCTGATCCAGTGTTTAAAAAGGACGAGGGCGGATGAGGCGGCAACCAGTAATCCGCAGGAGACTGTCGAAGAAATGATATTCAGCCACATCACCGATGGGCTGGGCGGAATGCTTTCGAACCGGGTATCTTCGAAAAGGGTTTGAAGTGTACCGAGTATGATGATGCATAACAGAATCAGGGTCGTTGAACTGAGCAGGTAACGGAGAAACCGGCCTTTGAGCAGGAACCGTGGTACCAGTACATAGGCATTGACATAGATCAGCATGTCGATCATCAGGAAATAACCGATCCAGGAGCGGATTCTGGGCGGGGTGATAATCAGTTCATCCGGTGTATCCCAGAACACATTGATCGTAATAAAGAAGACGATCAGTTGCAGCAGGAGATGCCTGTAAACCCTTTTCTGAGGACTTAGCAGAAAATCGGGTACTATATGGTCTGTCTTAGTTGCCATGTGTATTCATTTTTAATGTAACAGTACTTGTACCTGTCGTCTTTTCCTGCGTGACGGATAAAGAATAATTCTCCGGATAAAGAAGTTCGAGGCGGGTATTTAAGCTGTCCAGTTCTTTCATGTCCGGTTCTGTCGAATCGTCGAATCGGCAGGTGATATGTATCTCTTTTCCTTCCCGGTCGGCTTGCAACAGGATGGAAGGACGTTTTTCCTGTTTCACCGTCCTTTTCAAGGCATACTGGATGATCGGGACAAGCAGCAGGGGAGGAATCAGGACGCCTGTCAATGCTTTGTCGGAAACGATCTGATAGTCGAAGGTGTCCGAATAAAACTTTTCCAGAGCCAGGTAATGAGTCAGGAAGTTGATCTCGGAATTAAGCAGAACCTTATCACGTGCCCCGTCATACAGTTGATAGCGGAGTAGCTGGCTTAGCCGGAGCACCATATCGGCAGCCTTTTGGGGTTCGCTTTTAGATAGTACCCCTGTGCGGTTCAGCGTGTTGAACAACAGGGAGGGATTCACCTGCTCTTTCAGGTTATCCACTTCCGATTGTATCTGTTTTCTTTCCAATTGGTTTACACGCTGGTTTTCTGTCATCCAATGTTTTAACAGGACAGTCATGGATATACCGGTAATACAGATCATGTTCAGCATATAATCCGATAAACTATCCAGGATGCTTACCATATTAAGGTAAGAACCTCTGACGGGAGGAATACCGGATGAGGTGAATATCCAGTATTCCTGTACATATCGTAGTAAAATGAGCAATAAGACGGACACGGAAGAGCAAAGGATATAGGCCAGATACTTTTTCTTCAGCAGCAATTTGGGAACTAACAGATAAAGATGCAGATAGCCTACAATGAAATAGGAGATCAGGGTACATAGCCCGGCCAGGTAGACCTGATTTCCCAGTTGTTCTATTCTGGCCCCAAAGGTATAGATGTTCTGGTTGAGCGATACGGCTGTTACAGCCGCGAGCAATAAAATATGACGGGCTATCCTGTATCTGGGTTCAATCAGGAACTGGTATAAGAAAGTTTGTTTATTCATTTTGTTGTCGACCATACAGCGGCTTACTCTTTAGACTGTCCGAAATTACTATTTTATTTGGTATCTGTTTGCATACCGGTTAGAATTCTAGTTTGTAACTGATATTGCTGATAGGAATGCTGTTCCCGTTCCGTTCCATCACACCGCTTTTCAGATTGTAGTGATAACCGTAATATTCTTCCGTTCCGGTTACATTCAATGCCTTGATGGCGAACTCGTGTGCTACTTTCTTTCTGTTTATTTTGTAGCTGACCGTAAAGTTTGCGATAAACATGACCGGATACTGTTCGGAATAAGCCCTTGTTTCGTCATATAGTGCTTCCTTGTCGGGATGTGCCAGGCTTGCTGCATGGTCGAGGGGAGAATAACGCTCTCCTCCTTGCAGGGTGAATTTGGCGTTGGCACTTAATATGTTCTGTCTTTTGGAACCTACCATCCACTCTTTGCCGATCAACGTATTAAGGATAAATCGGCGGTTAAACCGTGTGTTGTGCCAGACGCCGTCTCCTCCTTTGTCTTTCGAATCGAAAACAGAGGCTGTGACCAGGTAATAGAATCCGCGGTTCAGATATTGTTCCAGTGTGATGTCTACCCCGATATTACGTCCCTTTCCTTTGTTTACGAGAGCCTCTTCCACATAAAACTCTCTTCGGTTCAATACGGAATAGGAGCTGTCTGCAATAACCGGAACGTCGTACAGGAATTGTGCATAAGGTTCGACTTTAAGAAGCAGATTGTCGGATAATTTATAGCCGAATGTCAGCATCAGATGGTGAGCCTTGGTAAAGTCGAGGTCTTTGTTTACGGATTCCTTTCCGGTGCTTTTGGAATTGACAAAGTAGACATCCATCTTTTCCATCCGGCTGTGCAAGCCATATGCCAGGGCAAACGAAGACTTAGTGGTCGGAGCCCATTTTATTCCCAACCGGGGTTCGAGAGTCCAACTATTATTAAGCGTCAGAACCTGGCTGTTCAAGCCGGCATTTACCGAAAGCCGGTCTGTGATACCGAAAGAGGAACTGGTGTAGGCTGAGATCAGGTCGGTCTGTCCTTTTCCTTTTGAGAGAGTATTTAGCGGGGCCGTTTCAAAAGGAGCCAGGTTTAACCGCATATTATAGAACAAACGGGTATAGGTGAAACCTGTCTGGTTGGTATGGCGTGCACTGAATTTCCGGTTGTAGGAAGATGTCAGGGTCAGGTTCGTCGTGTTGTTCTTCTGATAGGTGAATGGAGTGACGGTGTGATCGGCTGCATGGGCATCTTCTGTCGCATTCATACCGGAATAGGTAGCTGCTAAAGTTGTTTTCAACATCGCATTGTTTGGAAAGAAGTACCGGTGGCTTATCCCTCCGGCAGCCATATATTGTTTGGCTGTCGACTGGAAATTATCCCGGGTATGTTCCCATTCCAGCGGATCGTCCTCGAAATCATTTTCGTATTTGTCGATCAGGCTGGTTCCCCACACGGCAAAAGTACCGGCTTTACGTGTCGGAATGTTGAATTTGAAATTCAGATCCTGGTAATTAAGCGTACCGCCCATGTCGAGGCCGGGATAAATGCTGTTGAGAAGTCCGGTGGTAGAATAGCGGTAGTTGAAGATGTAGGAAGCCTGGTGGTTCTTGCTTAGAGGGCCCTCCGAAGCGACATCTATCCCCAATATACCAACCTGAAAGGTGTTCTCCATTTTCCGGTTGTTCCCGTTACGCAGCTTCATGTCGAATACACCGGAAACGGCATTCCCGTATTCGGCGGGAAAGGCACCTGTGAAGAAGTCGGAATTACCCAGAACCTGGCTGCTGAGTGATGATAAGATACCGCCGCCCAGTATGGATATATCGGCAAAGTGGTTCGGATTCGGTATTTCCACATCTTCCATTCTCCATTGCAGCAGGTGAGGGGCATTCCCGTGGATGGATATTCCGTTGCTGGACAGGTTGGCTGCTACTCCGGCAAACGAACTCACCAGGCGGGCAGGGTCATCCAGTCCTCCGGCATAGCGGCTGGCTTCTTCCACACTGAGCATACGGGCTCCGGTGACAGCCATCTTATTGAGAGGCTGTTCTTTGTTGATCTGTGGGCGGATAACGACTTCGCTTAATTCGTTGACGTTTTCTTTCAGTGAGATGTCCAGATATACTTCCTTCGCGGATGTTACCAGTATTTCGCTGAAGATACCAGGTTCGTATCCAAGAAAAGAAGCCTGTACGTTATGCCGTCCTACCGGGATCTCCGGCAAAACGAATTGTCCGCGCTCGTCGGTTGTAGTGCCTGTGCCCGGCATATCTGAAAGCATGATCGTTACATCAGGCATCGGATGACCGGATGCTTTGTCGATAACTGTTCCGCGGATAGTCTGCGACGGCTGGTTGCCGGTTGTTTTCTGGCTATACGCTTTGCCCTGCGATAACAGGCTGATAAAAAGGAGTAAAAAGAGTATTGTACGATACATATATTAGTTGTCTGATAGGTTTGTTACTTACTATGAAAGGTTGCTTTGTTTATTGTTTTTCTTTTCTTTGATAAGACTCAACAGGCCGTATATCTGTTCAAAGACGGCATTTTTCCATTTGCTCCCGGTTATCTCTTCCGTGAAAACTTCTTCAAACGAGTCTAATACCCTGGCGCAATCCTCCGGGTTGACTCCCGACCTCTCTGCTACTGCTGAAATAACTTCTCTCTTGTTCATCTCTTTTTTTTGTTTTTATGATTATGCCACGAAGGTAGCCTGCAATGGAAAGTGCTTTTCAATTTGTAGACGGAAGTGCTTTTCCAGTATACGGAATCCTTCTTATCGTCGACCAGACCGGTTTACATTATCATACATCTTGCTTTTAACTACCGTTATCTTAGGCACAAATTAAACCAAAGGTTATAACAAACTAATTGTTAACACCTTATTTAGTATAATTACCCTGTACAGGATAACCGACCAGCCTGTACACCTTGGCGAATTAACCTGTACACCTTAATCGGTTACCCTGTACACCCTGGCAATAATGAGTCCTTACTTGTCAATTAGTTAGTAGGGAGGAATAAATTAGTATCCCTGCTTTCGCCGGTTAGTTTGTGATTGTATCCTTTGATGATGTAATAAACACTTAGAATGCAGAGAACGGGAAATGAAGTGTTGGAGATAAAATAGTATCTTTGTCTCATTCTTATCAGTCGATAGCATTATGAAAAAAAAGATTAGTTTGTGTTTATTGGTTCTTGGTGCAATTTATACTTCCTGTGGCTCAGTGAAAGACCGGTCGGAGGAGCAACAGGCCCTTTCTTCTTATGTAAACCCTTTTATCGGGGCATCCACCAGTATGGATGCCGGAGGTTCTTATCATGGTCTGGGGAAGACTTTTCCCGGGGCAACGGCACCGTTCGGTATGGTACAGGTCAGTCCTAATACGATTACTGGAGGGGATAACGGTTCCGGGTATAGTGACGAACATACTTCTATCGAAGGTTTTGCTTTTACACAAATGAGCGGGATTGGCTGGTATGGCGATCTGGGAAACCTGCTGGTTATGCCCACGGTAGGGAAACTGCATACATTTTCGGGTACATCGGACGATCCGGATAAGGGATATCGGTCCCGGTACGACAAGTCTTCGGAAGAAGCTTCTGCCGGTTATTACACTGTGATGCTGACGGATTATCAGATAAAAGCGGAGGCAACGGCACTTCCTCATAGCGGAATGTTGCGTTTTACATTTCCTGAAAGTAAAGAATCGCATATCCAGATAGACCTGGCGAGAAGGGTGGGGGGAACTTCCACCTGGCAAGCCGTCGAAGTGATCAATGACCATACGATCCGCGGAGAGATGAAATGTCCTCCCGAAGGCGGTGGTTGGGGGAATGGCGACGGTAAAGCAGATTATACCGTCTATTTCTATGCCGAGTTCTCGAGACCGTTCCGGTCGCATGGCGTATGGTCGGCCGATATACCGGATGACTGGACGCGCAAACGTGGAGATATAGAGAGCGAACGCTATCAGGAAGTAGTGAGGAATGCCCGGATCATTCCGGACGTGACTTCTTATGTAGGCAAACATCTTGGATTCTATGCTGACTTTGAGACGGAAACCGGAGATCAGATTCTGATGAAAAGCGGTATCTCTTTTACCAGTATGAGGAATGCGGAAGAGAACCTGCATTCGGAAATGAATGCGTGGGATTTTGATGCGACACTGGCATCCTGCCGGCAGTTATGGAATGACGCACTTTCCAAAATATCCGTGTCTGGTGGGACGGAGGATGAAAAGCATATCTTTTATACAGCCCTTTATCACACGATGATCGATCCCCGCGTTTGCAGTGATGTAAACGGAGAGTATATGGGAGCGGATAAACAGGTACATGTAACAGACCAGTTTTCTAAACGGACGATCTTTAGCGGCTGGGATGTTTTCCGGAGCCAAATGCCTTTGCAGACGATTATTAATCCGACCCTGATCAATGACCAGATTAATTCGTTGGTTGAGATTGCGGACCAGAGCGGAAATAACTATCTGGAACGTTGGGAGTTGCTGAATGCTTATTCCGGCTGTATGCTGGGAAATCCGGCTATCTCCGTGCTGTGTGACGCTTATTCTAAAGGAATCCGTTCGTATGATATAGACAAGGCTTATCAGTATGCTTTGAATACATCCCGGATGTTTGGAAATAATGAGAACGGATATACACCGGGTTCCATTTCCCATACATTAGAATATGCTTACAACGACTGGTGTATGGCCCGTTTGGCCGAATGGCTAGGGAAAGAGGCGGATAAGGATGTTTTTGATCGTAAGGCAGGAACTTATACGACCCTGTACGATCCGGATTACGGATGGTTCCGTCCCCGTAATGAAAAAGGGGAATATTTGCCGTTGCCGGAACAGGGAAGACTGGCCGAAGGATATGGCTGTGTGGAAAGTAATGCCTACCAGCAAGGCTGGTTTGTACCTCATGATGTGGAAGGTATGATCAAGCTGATGGGCGGACGGGAAAAGGTGCTGGCCGATCTGACGGATATGTTTGAACAAACACCAGCCAACTATTTATGGAATCAATATTATAATCATGCCAACGAGCCGGTACATCACGTGCCATTCCTGTTCAACCGCCTGGGTGCTCCAGAAATGGACGCGGGATATTTGCCGGAATGCTTATAAAAATTCGGTGTTGGGATTGGTCGGTAATGAAGATGTCGGCCAGATGTCTGCCTGGTATGTGTTGGCGGCTAGTGGATTACATCCGGTTTGTCCGGGCGATCAGCGGTATGAACTGACGAGTCCGGTGTTTGAGAAGGTTGTCTTCAATCTGGACCCGGACTATGCTGAGGGAAAGACATTCGTGATTGAAGCTCACAATAATAGCCCTGAAAATATATATATCCAGCAGGCAACTCTAAATGGAAAGCCTTACGATAAATGTTATCTGATGCATGCCGACCTGATGAAGGGGGGAACTTTGGTATTGCAGATGGGAGCAAAGCCTTCGGATTGGGGGAAATAGATGATCCAGCGTTTCACCATTCGATGGGTATAAAGCGTAGATAAAACAAAAGCGGTAGACACAGTTTGCCGCTTTTGTTTTATCTGCATTCTCCAATATAACGATTAATTTTCGTCAGCAAACATCGGGTCCCAGGCCGGAAGACGGGTCGGTGTTTGTTTGAGGATGTCTTTTACTTTGTCGGTGATATATTTCTTATCTACTACCAGACGGAACATATATTCGTTGAACCATTCGTCGGTCATGATCAAATGTCCGTTGTTGGCACCCGGTCCCCAACTGTTTTCAACCATCCATTTTTTCGGTTGGCCGTTGGCATCCAGGTCCACTGCCATTAAGGTCATGGCATGCGACGAACCGCTGGCGAATGTCTGGATGCGTTGTTTCTTATCCATACCGAAAGTGGTGCCCATCAGTGAGCCGTAATCGTAATAGTTCACGTCCAGCAGGCCACGTTCACGATCGAAGAATTTACCCACGTCGCAAGAGAAGTACATCATAGTGCTGTCTTTGATAGAGGCAATAGCCATTTCCTTGATGTCCTCTATCGGCAGGTTAACGTATGTCCAGTTCTTGCCGTCATAGCGGTGGCGGTCGAAGTCGATTTCATATAACTTATAGTATTCGCGACTCGGATCGTTCATCAACATGACATAATTGTTTGTCAGATCCTTTCCGATATATTCGTCGAAGAATGATTGGGGCGTGTATTCTTTCGTTTCAACCGGATTGCCTTTGACGTCTTTGCGTGTCCAGGTAAATTTCGTAGGCGGTTCACCCAGGTTGAGGACCAGCATCCGGTAAATAGTTCCCAGCATTTCGGTTTTATTCTTTTCCAGTGCGGCTACTTTAGCCCCTTTGGCTGACTGGTCGCGTAGTTGCAAGCCAAATTCTTTCAATTTGAGACCGATCAGGTTTGCCATTCTTCCGGTACTCTCGCTACTATTAGTTTCTACCATTACGTCGGAAGGGACAACGCCGTATTTTCCCAGGATATCGGATATTCCGGTAAACTGTCCTCCGTCGCTGAGCGGATTTTTAAATAACCATTCCACCATCTTGTCATCCATCGGTTTTTCCCGGGTATCAATGATACCTTGCAGGAAAAGGTTTGCTTTTTCAAGTTGGTCCCAGAAGAAAGAATAGTTTTGTGAGAACTGGAAATCTCCCATATTATATTTAGCGATTGCCTGTGCACGGAATACGTTCAGTCCGGTGAACAACCAGCAACGTCCGGAAGATTTCTGGTTGGTGATGCCTTTACCGTTTACTTTGTGAGAAAAGTAAGTGTCGAAATTGTTTTTGCTTTCAGCGTTTACAGCCAGTTTGTTGATGTCGTTATTACTGATCGCATTATGAATTGCTTTATCAGTCGGTGTTCCTTTGTAAGATTGTTTGATCTGTTGCAGCATCTTCGCGGAAATACCTCCGTCGGCTTGCTGTCCGTAGGCGGATAACGCGATACCCAAGGCCAGGGTGGTTATCCATAGGTTGTTTCGTTTCATGATATAGTTCGTTTATGTTATGTATTTAATCTGTTGCAAAGATAAGGGATACAAATTGGAATGGCTAAAATATGGTAAAAGAAAAATAAGGGATATCCTGGGACAGGAATACCTCACCTGTTATGAATTATTTTTATCTGTAATTGAATAAAGTTTATCTCGTATTGAATTTTATTCAATATAATTCATATATTTGTCCGGATAAGTTATTAGAAAAGCAATAATATGAAACAAGTAAAATTATTATTCAGCATTATCTTCTCTTTTATTACCGTTGTTTGTTTCGGGCAGTTGATGCCGCTGGCCGATGAGGCGGTAACCCTGAATACTCAAAACGGAGCCATTCATGGAAAAATACTTCTTCCCCCGGGAATGAAATCTTCTCCTGTAGTCTTGTTGATTGCCGGATCAGGACCGACCGATATGGATGGTAATTCTGCGATCGGACAGATGACGAATAATTCTTTAAAGTATCTGGCCGAAGATCTGGCAGAGCAGGGTATAGCTTCTTTACGTTTTGATAAACGGGGAATAGCATCCAGTGCACCGGCAGGAAAGAAAGAGTCTGACTTGCGTTTTGAGGATTATGTCAACGATGTGAAAGGCTGGATCGATTATCTGGGAAAGGATTCACGTTTTACCGGTATTACGGTGATCGGCCATAGCGAAGGTTCGTTGATCGGGATGCTGGCATGCCGTAATAATCCGAAAGTAAAGGCTTTTGTTTCTTTGGCTGGGGCGGG
>OGYF01002669.1_pt1 | contig 13021 bp, 10 predicted proteins | sample 1576451 | NCBI WGS metagenome assembly OGYF01 (sample SAMEA3541505, study PRJEB24748) | human gut metagenome | biome: human gut; feature: human-associated habitat; material: faeces | place: China | collected 2012 | reverse complement strand
GATCTGTTGTGTCGAAATAAAAGATGTGTTCATGTCGAATTCCTCCTGATAAGATCGTTTATGCATCTTCATTCTTACCTGTTTTCAACTATTTACACATCTTTTTCTACATTCTCCACATTTGATTTAATTCATACGATTACTCACACTTCATCAGAATAATTTTCTATCTAAAGTTGCAGGACTAGTCAAATATCAGTAAAAGTGCTATGATATTTGAGGTTTTGTTACCATATGGTTTTTTGCTAGAATATAACCGCCAAGCGTAGTTTTATCATGAGTTATGCGTTTTGTTACCATATGGTTTTTTGCTAGAATATAACATCCTTCACTTGCAGTCAATGTAGCAGAATGTTTTGTTACCATATGGTTTTTTGCTAGAATATAACTGAACTCTTTTTCCCCTGTCACTCCGACTCGTTTTGTTACCATATGGTTTTTTGCTAGAATATAACTTGGCATAACGCAGGTTGGCACCACTCAGGGTTTTGTTACCATATGGTTTTTTGCTAGAATATAACGCACATTCACGGCGTTCCGAGGCACTACCGGTTTTGTTACCATATGGTTTTTTGCTAGAATATAACCATAAAGACAAGTTTGGCATATCAAGCATAGTTTTGTTACCATATGGTTTTTTGCTAGAATATAACTCCAGCGGTCCGTCAACGACGTTACCGTTCGTTTTGTTACCATATGGTTTTTTGCTAGAATATAACGGTACGTGACATACTGCACCACTGCCGGCCGTTTTGTTACCATATGGTTTTTTGCTAGAATATAACTGAATTGATCATCTGCAGCCGGCGTTATTAGTTTTGTTACCATATGGTTTTTTGCTAGAATATAACTCATGGCTGGCGCAAGAAGCTTCCGTTACAGTTTTGTTACCATATGGTTTTTTGCTAGAATATAACTATCCTGTCCGTTCTCTTTTTTAACTCTTTGTTTTGTTACCATATGGTTTTTTGCTAGAATATAACTCCGCGTAGGTGAAGCTATTGACCAGCGGCGTTTTGTTACCATATGGTTTTTTGCTAGAATATAACGCGTCGTGCCTAACTCTATCCTTGCAGACAGTTTTGTTACCATATGGTTTTTTGCTAGAATATAACTGAGCGTGAGGGGGCAACCACCGTTTAGCCGTTTTGTTACCATATGGTTTTTTGCTAGAATATAACAAAAGATTGTGCCTATGTTCAAGGATATTTGTTTTGTTACCATATGGTTTTTGCTAGAATATAACTGAGCGTGAGGGGATGACCACCGTTTAGCCGTTTTGTTACCATATGGTTTTTTGCTAGAATATAACGGACAAACCAAGTATTCACGTACGAGTTGGGTTTTGTTACCATATGGTTTTTTGCTAGAATATAACATGAATGGAACACGACCATCCCAGAGCATGGTTTTGTTACCATATGGTTTTTTGCTAGAATATAACTTATTTCTAGGCTTGACCCTGTGGAAGTTAGTTTTGTTACCATATGGTTTTTTGCTAGAATATAACCCGCGCCGTATGCTGTATCACGCATTCCAGAGTTTTGTTACCATATGGTTTTTTGCTAGAATATAACTGATGTCTACTTCTGATTTTCCCGTCTATAGTTTTGTTATCATATGGTTTTTTTGCTGGAATTAGTCATTTTAAATCGTTAAATACGTTGTAAATCGAAGCATCTTAATTATCATGTGATGATGGTTAACGCTCAATGCAGATAGCTCGTATCACATTATGCTGCTTCCCAATATGACGGCTTTTTGATGGCCATATGACGAAAATGTTTATTTTTACATATGTTTTGTGTTTTTTATTATTGAAATTGCGCTTTGAAAATGATATCCTGTAGCTAGAAAGGGCTTTCATTTCGAAAGTGAAGGATGAGAACATGAAAAAGAGAATGAAGAGTGTGCTCTGTGGCGCGCTGGCATTGTCAATGTGCATTCCGATGTCCATGACTGCCATGCATGCAGAGGCGACATCCCGCGTGGATGAGATCTTGGCCGGCATGACGATCGACCAGAAGATCGGTCAGATGATCATGCCTGATTTCCGTAAGTGGCAGGCTGAGGGCGAAGACGCGCAGTCTGACATGACCGTGCTCAACGACGAAGTGGCAGAGATCATCGATCAGTATGATTTCGGCGGTGTCATCCTGTTTGCGGAAAACGTTAAAGAAACAGAACAGACGCTGAAGCTGACGACGGATATGCAGAATGCGGCGATCACCAATGAAGCTGGCAACGGCGACATTCCGTTGCTGATCACGATCGATCAGGAAGGCGGCATCGTCTATCGTCTGGGAAGCGGAACAGCGTTGCCGGGCAATATGGCGATCGGTGCCACCAACAGTGAGGAGGATGCGCGTCTCGCCGGTGAGATCATCGGCCGTGAGCTGAGCGCACTGGGCATCAATGTCAACTTTGCGCCGGTATTTGATACGAACAATAACCCGAACAATCCGGTCATCGGCCTGCGCTCCATTTCCAGTGACCCGCAGCGGGTAGCGCGTCTGGGCGTACCGATGATGCAAGGAATGCAGGAGTATAATATCGCTACTGCAGCGAAACACTTCCCGGGACATGGTGATACGGCTACCGATTCCCATACCGGACTTCCGCTGGTAGACAAGTCTTATGAAGAACTGAAGAACCTGGAACTGATTCCTTTCCAGGCTGCAGTGGATAATGGAGTGGATATGCTGATGACGGCACACATCCAGTACCCGCAGATCGAAAAGGATACAGTGATCTCCAAGGCAGACGGAAGCGAAGTATATGTTCCTGCTACGCTTTCAGACGATATCATTACGGGCGTCGTCCGTGAGGATATGGGCTTTGACGGTGTCGTGGTGACCGATGCCATGAACATGGATGCGATTTCTACTAATTTTGGCGAATCTGAAGCAGTCATCATGGCGATCCAGGCGGATGTGGATATCTGCCTGATGCCGACCATCCTCAGAAGCAAGGCAGATATGGCGAAGATGGATCAGATCATCGCTGATGTCAAGGCTGCGCTGGAAGATGGCACGATCACTGAAGATATGCTCAACGATTCAGTCAAGCGTATCCTGACGCTGAAAGAAAAGCGCGGCATCCTCGATTACGCATCTGATACGAGAACATGGGAAGAAAAACTGGCCAACGCCAACGAGCAGGTCGGCTCTGATCTCAACCGTGATCTGGAGCGAGAAATTTCCGCGGATGCCGTGACCGTGGTCAAGAATGACGACATGGTCCTGCCGCTGAATCCGAAAGCAGATGAAAAGGTACTGCTGCTGGGCGCTTATAACAATGAGCTTCCAGGCATGGAGATCGGCATGCGCCGCTTGATCTCAGAAGGCGTCCTGCCGGAGAATGTGCAGTATGAGAGCATCCGTTATAACAGCTCGACGACGATCGACGATCTGAAGAGCGCCATTGATTCTTCAGACTATGTCATCGTTATCTCAGAAGTCGGCAGCGCTTCTCAGCTGCTGATGAGCAGCTGGCTGACCCGCGTACCGACAGAGGTCGTGAACTATGCGAATGAAACAGGCAAAGACTCTGTCGTCATGAGCATTTCCAAGCCATATGATGTCGCAAACTATCCGGATGCCAAGGCCGTTATCGCCGTATATGGCAATAAGGGCATGGATCCGACCGAATCCCTGCGCCCAGATGCTGCGTATGGACCGAATATCCCGGCAGGCATCGATGTCATCTTCCGCGGACATGAAGCAGAAGGCGAATTGCCAGTCGATGTTCCGGTCATCGTCGATCATGTGATGGATACGACGCAGACGGCTTATCCGGTCGGATATGGACTGGATTACAATGCGCCGGTATCTGGCATCGAAGTCGTTCTTCCGGAATCTGCGAAAGCAGGAGAGACCTTTGAGGCAGTCGTTGAACTGAAGAACCTCGCTGGTGTGGAAAACGAAGCATATGATGTGCAGATCACTTACGACAGCGAAAAGATGAGCGTCGTTGCCAGCGATGCCTACACGGTAGATGGCAATGTGATCACAGTACATAAGGATGCCGATGATGTCGATCCGATCACGATCTCCTTCAAGGCAGATCAGGCTGCAGAGGATGTTGCGCCGATCACTTCGATCAGCGTGCTCGACAGCAAGGATCGTACCTTCACCCTGGGAGAAGGCGCCTATGCGGATCAGGTAATGGATATTACCGCTGCACAGACCGAAACGCCGGATCAGCCGGATGAACCGGAAAAGGAACCAGGACAGAGCGATGATGCGGACACAGGTCTGAACAAGGATTACACGGCGATGCTGTCGCTGATGGGGGCTTCCCTGACAGCCGGCGCTGTACTGCTGGTGATCCGCAGACGCAGAAGAGCATAAAGGATTGTACGGTCAGGACGATATTCCTGCCATTAGATGAAACAAAACACACGCTGCAGCTGATGCGGCGTGTGTTTGTTGTTTAGAGATGATGGTGTGGGTCATTTTTGCCCGTGCAAATTACGCGTTTTTTCAGTTGTTAAGCGCATACGCTTTTGGTATGCTTGAATTGATGAGGAGCCGCACAGCTGTGCATTGACCGGCTGATCCTGAGTGGCAAAGCGATGGGAGCGGATCTGAACGCACTCACCATGAAGATGGCAGATCCAACTGCATCGCGCATGCCGAAAGAAGGACAGCGTCTTTTTGCGTGACCTGTGCGGAACGCGTGCTGCATCTGCCCGGCAGCGGCAATGGGCTCATCGAGCGAAAAGAGATATAGACATGCCGTATGCAGGCAAAGCGATCTTCGGGCAGGGATGTGATGGCCGAGGTGAGGGAGCGCTGATCAGACAGCAGCGCGCTTCCATGTGCCTGACATCATGTCTGATGATCAGATGAGATATCATGAAGCTGAAGAGAGGATACAGAGAGGATGTGTTGATCATGAACAGCAGCTGGAAGGGCTGGTTTCCGCCCGGGACATTGGAAAAAGGACTGGATCATTATGAGTCCGGAGCCGTGAGCGATCTGAAGACGACAGAATGCGGCTATGAAGCAGTCGTTCTCGGTTCAAGGGAATATCATGTGGAAATCGAGCTGAACGATGGGGAGATCAGCGGGATGTATTGCGATTGTCCTTTTGCGGATGACGGCAGCTTCTGCAAACATATGGCAGCTGTCCTTTTTGAGATAGAGGATCAGGAAGAAGACGAGACAGAGGATGAGCGTGAGCCATCTGGAACATACGGCATTTCCCAGGCGGTCGGTGCGCTGCCTGAGGCATATCTGCGCAAATTGGTGATCGAGCTGGCTCAGCGGGATGAAGCGCTCAAGGATCAGCTGCTCAGCGAATATGAGGAACGGCGGCAGCATCGCAGGAAGGAAGACATACGCAGAGAGATCCGCCGCATCATGATGCGTTATGCCGACCCGCAAGAGGGCGTCGCACATGAGAGCTATGTGGAGGCGATGAAGCGGATCTTACGCATACATATGGAAGTGTTGATGGAACGCGGCGATTTTTTGAGCGCGTTCGAACTGGTCTGCGCGGTATTCGTGCAGAGCGGCAATCAGGAGCTCTCTGAGACAGACGGCGAGGAGCTTGCCCGTGTCTGCTGCGCGTGCTGGGAGAAGGTCGCGTTCCGCGGCGGCAGCGGGGTCAGGCTGGTGATGAGAGAATGGCTGAGCTTGCATGGAACGGACGGAACGGTCAATGCGCTGTTTGAGGACCATGCCAGGACATTTTATCGCCAGCTGCTTGAGATCGAGGAAGCTCAGGCAGGGTCAGCCGCATGATCTATACGGTGACCGTCGATCCATCGCTGGATCATCATCCGGGTCGATGACTTCGCTGAAGGGACCATCGATCATGCGGTGTCTGAACAAAGGCTTCCGGGCGTAAAGGCATCAATGTATCGATCGTGCTTGCCTATCTTGACCATGAGAATGCCGCGCTTGGCTTTGTGGGCGGATTTACCGGACGAAAGATCGAAGCGCGTCTGAAGCCGCTCGGCTGTGCGTGGAGCTTATTCATGTCAGGGGCGGAGATTCCAGGATCGATATCAAGATGAAGTCAGCGAAAGAGACACAGATCAAGCATATCCGCGATAGTGAGCCGGATCGGCTGTTCATGTGCCTGGATCATCTGCAGGATGGTGATATGCTGGTGATCTCTGGCAGTGTCCCTGCTTCGCTTTCCGCTGATCTGCATGAGCGGATCATGAAGCGGGTGCAGGGAAAAGCAATCCGGATCGTCGTGGATGTCGCCGGAGAGCTGCTGAACAGGGGGCTGAAGCACCGTCCGTTCCTGATCAAACCGAATCATCACGAGCTGGACGATCTGTTCGGCGTACGGATCGATGCGCTCCAGGATGCTTTCCCTTATGCCCGTCAGCTGCAGGCGATGGGCGCGCAGAATGTCCTGGTTTCCATGGGCGCATCCGGCGCTTTGCTGATCGGGGAAGATGGCCGTGAATACGTCTGTGCCGCTGCGCAGGGCGAACCGGTCAATACGCTCGGGGCAGGCGATTCCAGGGCGGTCGGCAGTGCCGGTGCGTTTTCAGAAACGCTGGCAGAAGCTGCCGGAGTGTCTGCCCTGCTCGCTGAACTGAATGAAGAGAAAAGAGATCCGTGGGGCTCACCTGCAGATCTCTTTGTGTCTATTTGCGCTGCGCCAGCGTGTCTTGCAATGAGCGGCGGATATGCCCTTGTCTGCCGATGACGGTCTGCGCATGATCCAGTGCGCTGCGCACGGCTTCTTCGCAGGCTTCGATCCCGGCGCGGAACACCTCATCCATCTGATCTTCATGTAGGACGTTCATGGTGCGGAAGGCTCGTGTGGAAAAGTGCGGGATCGGGTTTGCGGTGGAAAAGGCGATGACGACATCGCCACTGCCGTTCCCCAAATAGCTTCCGGTCCGGGCGAGCGCGGCAGGCATGCGCCGGCACAGCCGCTTGAGCTGACGAGATTCCATCGGGATGTCCGTCGCCAGCACGATGATGATCGAGCCTTGTTCACGGCCTTGCCGTTGGGCCTGGGAGAAATCTGCTCTGGCATGGATGAAGTCCGCTTTCTGACCGAAATTGGCAAGCACCAGCGCGCCGAGCGTGAATGCCTGTTTGTCCAGTTCCACGATGCGGGAAGCAGAGCCGATCCCGCCTTTCATCTCAAAACAGCTCATGCCTCTTCCTGCCCCGACCGCACCCAGTTCGAATGCTTCGCTGGCATTTTGGATGGCCTGCCACACATCCTGCTCCGTGATGGCGCATGCGCGGATGTCATTGAGGTAAGCATCATTGCATTCGGTGACCACGACATTGACCGTCCCGCTTATCGTGCCGATCTCCGGGTGTTCCTTCAACATATATTTGACCAGCGCCTGCTGCACCGTGCCTACGCTCAATGTGTTGGTCATGGCGATCGGGCTTTCCAGCGTGCCCAGCTCTTCGATCTGCAGCAGGCCTGTCGATTTGGCAAAGCCATTGATCACATGGCAGGCCGCGGGCAGCTTGCTGCGGAAGATGGAGCCGGGACATGGCATCACCACACTGACGCCGGTCTGGATGTCTTCACTGCTGATGGTGGTGTGTCCGACCCGTACGCCGGGCACATCGCTGATGAGATTTCGCTTTCCTGTTTTCATGCTGTGTCCTACCTGGTATATCGCAAATGCCTCGTCTGTCGGCCATCGCGATATCCCTTTTCCTTTCTTCGATCTGTATAGTGTAAGCATAACAGAAAACCGGCTTGAAGAGAATGCGTGAGCAGGCTGTTGGACAAAAAGCGCTCAGTGTGGTTCCTTGATTTTCGTTGTGTCATCTTATATGATTATGCTGTTGAACATGAGGGCGATATGGAAACGGCTGACTTTTGCGCATGCCATCCAGCGCCTGAGCAGTGACTATGGAGGTGGGCAGTATGTCTGAAACAAAACAAACCGCACTCATCTTGGAAGGCGGCGCACTTCGCGGTGTATATACCAGCGGCGTGCTTGATGTGCTGATGCTGCATCATGTGAAGATCCCCAATGTCGTGGGGATCTCTGCCGGTTCCCTGAACGGCCTGTTCTATGTGTCTGGCCAGATCGGAAACGCGGCAGAGCTTAATCTGAATTATGTCCGGGATTCGCGGTATATGGGATTCTCCAATCTGGCGAAGGAACGGAATTTCTTCAACTTTGACTTTGTGTTCCGGGATATCTTTCATGATCTCATTCCATTTGATTTTGCGGCGTTTCATGATTCTGACATCCGGTTCTGGGCCGGTGTGACCGATTGCGAAAGCGGGGGTATCCGCTTTATCGAGAAGAGCGAATACGATGATTTCCTGAAAGTCTGCCGCGCCAGCAGCAGCATTCCGGTGATGAATACGCCAGTGGAGATCGAAGGCAGGGAGTATGTCGACGGCGGGATCGCCTGTGCCGTGCCGCTGTTTGAGGATATCCCATGTGAGAGCGACCGCCTTGTCTTGGTGCTGACGCGCCACAAGGGATATCGGAAGAAGCCTGTGCCGGAGACGGTGCAGCGGATCTATCGGCGTCATTTCCGAAATGCGCCGGGGCTGGTGGACCGTCTGGTGACCGCGCCGCAGCGCTACAATGAGCGGATGGACAAGATCGACGCCCTGGAGGAAGAAGGCAAGGCATTCGTCATCCGTCCTCGCAAGCCGGTGACCGTATCCCGCATCGAGAAAGATGTGGAAAAGCTGAGCGCATTGTATCATGAGGGCCGAAGAGACGCGGAGTTCGCCTACCAGGACCTGCTGGCATTTTTGGGCTGATCTGCGCTTTTCCTGCGGCTCGTGACAGGTTTTGCCTTTTTTCCATGCGATCCATGATACAATCAGAGAGAGGACGGTGATCGGATGAAGAAGCTGTATCTGTTGCTGCTGGCCATGCTGCTGAGCGGCTGCTCCCTGCTGGATGTGCTGAATGAGCCGGCAGTGGATCTGAACGACGACAGCGTGACGGCAGAATTTACCCCTTCTGCCGAAACGATGAACTATCATTACCATCAGCTTGATGAAGAGGGACAGCGGGCATACGGGCTGCTGCTGTCTGGCCTGGAAGAGATGAACAGCGAGATCGAGCTGGGCAAGGTTGACGGACAGACGCTGGAAACGGCATTTGTCGCCGTGATGAAAGATAATCCTGCGCTGTTCCATGTGCAGAATGACTATACGTATGAAGAGTACAGCGATGGTTCGATCACGATGAAGCCGCAGTATTATTTTGATGCGCAGGAAAAAGCAGACATCCAGCGGCAGATCGATGAGCGGACGCAGGAGATCCTCAACGATCTGCCATCCGGCACAGAAGAGGCGGCATGGTATCTGTATACATATGTGGCAGAGCATGCGGAATATGAAAGCGGACCGCAGGATCAGAGCATGGTCAGCTTTTTCCTGGATGGGCGGACGGTCTGCGCGGGATATTCCAAAGCTTATCAGTATCTGATGGAAAAAGCCGGCATTCCGACGACTTACATCAGCGGCGTGCTCAATTCGGACGAGGCCCAGATGCGCTATGGGACGAATGCGCATGCCTGGAACATGGTAGAGATCGATGGGGATCACTATTACATGGATGTCACCAGCGGAGATGTCACCCAGTACGGCCCGCATGTCTGTCATCAGTATTTTATGATGGCATCGCAGGAGATGCAGGAGATGTATACGGCAGAAGGGGCGATGGAGGAAACCGCAGACCCGCAGGGCAGCTATGTTCATCGGCACGGGCTGTATCTGGAGTCTTATGATGAAACGGTGCTGCAAAACGCCATCGATGAGATGATCGAACGGGGCGATCAGGTCCTGGAACTGCGCACAGCGCCGCATCAGGGCGAACAGCTGCGGGAAGAGCTGCTCCAGGACGACCGGATCTTTACGCTTCTGCTGCGCAGCGGGATCGTTGTCAATGAGCTGGGCTGCGCGCAGCAGCCGGCACTTGGCAGCATCGAGTTTTATTACGAATGATCAGGAAAGCAGGGGATGGGATGAAGAAGACGGAACTGCTGGCGCCTGCCGGCACGATGGCATCGCTGCACGCGGCCGTGCAATGCGGATGTGATGCCGTATATCTGGGCGGAACGATGTTCGGCGCCCGCGCTTATGCGGGAAACTTTGATGATGAAGAGATGAAGGAGGCCATCCGGTATGCACATATCCATGGCGTAAAGGTGTATGTGACCATGAACACCCTCCTTCATGAGCAGGAAATGGATGCGGCGTTCAGCTACGTCCGTTTTCTGTATGCGCATGATGTAGATGCGCTGATCATCCAGGATATCGGGCTGGCGGACCGTGTGCATCGCCAGCTCCCGGATCTGGAGCTTCACGCATCCACGCAGATGCATATCCATAACCGCGCCGGGATAGAGACTGCACGCAGGCTGGGCATGAAGCGGGTCGTCCTGCCGCGGGAAAGCACCATCGAGGAAGTGCGCGCTGCCGCACAGAGCGGGATGGATCTGGAAGTGTTCGTCCATGGCGCACAGTGCATGAGCTATTCCGGCCAATGCCTGATGAGCGCGTCGATGTTCGGACGCTCCGGCAACCGCGGGGAATGCGCCCAGCCATGCCGGATGCGTTATGCGCTGTATCGGCAGGAAAAGGGACAAGACAGAAAGATCGCTGCAGATGGTGAATATCTGCTCAGCCCGCGCGATCTGATGACGATCGATGAGCTTCCGGCATTGATCGATGCCGGTGTGATGTCTTTTAAGATCGAAGGACGGATGAAGAGCCCGGAATATGTGGCACAGACGGTCTCTTTGTACCGCCGTGCCATTGACGCTTATCTGGCTGGGCGTCCCTGGAAGACAAGCAAGGAAGATGTGCGCAGCCTGGAACAAGTGTTCAGCCGCGGGTTCACCAGCGGTCATTTGTTTCATCAGTCCGGGCGGGCGATGATGAATCCGGTGCGCCCCAATCATATGGGCACGCCGCTTGGCATCGTGGAAGGCGTGAGCAAGGAGCGGATCCGCATCCGTCTGCAGGATGATCTGCGTCAGGGGGATGGCATCCGCGTCTTGCGCGATGGCGAAGATCAGGGCTGTATGGTGAACCGCATCTGGAAAGACGGGCTGCTGGTCAGCGGCGGCACGGCCGGTGAAGTGGTCGAGATGGACCGCAAGATCAAGGCGGCTAAGGGAAACCGTGTGGTCAAGACGCAGGATGCGCAGAAGCAGCGCGAGCTGCGGGCGCTGGTCGAACAGGAGGGGCGCAAGACAGCGGTGGATCTGCAAGTGACGCTGTGTCCGGGCAAGGCGCCAATCTGCCAGGCCAGAGATGAAGAGGGGATCGAAGCACGGTTCATCCCTGACGATATCATCGTGCAGCCGGCCCAGAAGGCGCCGCTGCAGGAAGAACGTCTGCGCGCGCAGTTTGAAAAGATGAGCGATACGCCATTTCGTCTGCGCGGCTTCACCTGTGTGATGCAGGGGCCGAGCTTTCTTGCGATGAAAGAGGTGAACCTGCTGCGCCGAAAGGTCCTGGAGCTGCTGCAGGAAAAGCGTGCGGTCCGTCATGAAAAGCATGCGCCGCTCCCGTATCCTTCTGCCGCGCAGGGAACTTCTGCCGAGCCGATCGGCATCCTGGTCAGCGTGCAGGATGAGGCGCAATATCGGGCATGCCGCAGCCGGGGCATCCGCACCATCGTGACGCCGGTGCGCACATTGTACTGCCAGCTTCATCAGGCGAAAGAGCCGATCGGGTTTCATGAAGGAAACATCGTCCACGCGCATGGCGAAGCCGTGATGGGCGGTGAAAACGGCGCGCTTTCCGCCGGGCGCAGGATCGTCGACAGGACGTTGAACCTGACCAATTCTTATGCGGTCGCCGCCGCAGCTTCTTTCGGCGCAGAGACGATGGTGCTCTCCGGGGAGCTGGATGTGCCTGCGGTGGAAGCGCTCATCCGCGGCTGTCATGAACGAGGCGGAAAGCTGCCCGATCTTGCCTGCATGATCTACGGTCATGAGGATCTGATGACATCGCGCACTTGCGTGATCAACACGTGCCTGCGGGATGGGACAAAGAAAGGCTGTCACCTGTGCCGGGATCACCAATATTATCTGCTGGATCAAAAGGGACGCCGGTTCATGTTCGAGAATGATGAGCAGTGCAACATGCGCATCCTCAGTCCGGAGCCGGTCGATCGGATCGGCAGCGTGTATACGCTCAAAGAGGCCGGTGTGCGTTCATTCTATCTGCGCTTTACGCTGGAGGATGCGGATGCGACAGCGCATGTGCTGGATGAGGTGCTCGGTCAACTGGCTTGAGCAATGAGAAAATTCCTTTATAATATTAAGAAAGGAGGAATGAAACATGTTGGATCAAAAAGTCGCCAGTCTGTTGAATGAACAGGTCAACAAGGAATTCTATTCCGCTTATCTGTATCTTGATTTTTCAAATTTCTACAAGAGCCGTTCTCTGGATGGATATGCCAACTGGTATGAGATCCAGGCCAGGGAAGAGATGGATCATGCCATGATGATGATCCGCTATCTGCAGGATAACGATCACGAAGTGGTGCTGGAGGCCATCGACAAACCACAGTGCACGCTGGAAAGCCCTGAAGATCCGCTGCATGCCGGTCTGGAGCATGAGCGCTATGTAACGAAGCTGATCCATACGATCTATGATGCGGCGGATGAGGTCAGAGACTTCCGGACGATGCGCTTCCTGGACTGGTTCGTCGAAGAACAGGGAGAAGAAGAGAAGAACGCTTCAGATATGGTCAGCCGCTATGCGTTGTTTGGTCATGATCCGAAAGGACTGTATGCGCTGGACAGCGAATATAAGTCTAGGACCTATGTTCCCTCTACGCAGGAATAACAGACAGGGCGCCCTTGATGAGAGGGCGTTTTTTCATGGGATCATACACCTTTTGCGGCGTGATGAAGAAAAAAGGTTACTATTCACAGCAGGAAATGAAAGGGCACGGAAAAAACACGATGTTAGAATCAGTCTTCTGATTCTGCATCGTGTTTTTTCATTTCTGCAATTGTGATATATCTTTCTCCTAACGCCCTTTTTATCAATTCGCTTACGTGATACCCATGCCGCTTTC
>OGYF01002668.1_pt1 | contig 13024 bp, 12 predicted proteins | sample 1576451 | NCBI WGS metagenome assembly OGYF01 (sample SAMEA3541505, study PRJEB24748) | human gut metagenome | biome: human gut; feature: human-associated habitat; material: faeces | place: China | collected 2012 | reverse complement strand
GCCATTTTTATGCTTACGGGCTGGAAATCTCCTAAAAATGTGGCGCAGCAGAGTGAACGTCCGCATATTCCTATGCCGTTCATCATCTTTGCTTCGTCTCTGACGCCTATCTGTCTTAATTCTATTCTTGTTCTGAATACGGACGCCAGTTCCTTTACAAGCTCACGGAAATCCACACGCTCATCCGATGTGAAATAGAAAATAAGCTTATTATGGTCAAAGGTTATTTCCACATCTATAAGTTTCATATCAAGACCGTGTTTTGCTATCTTTTCTTCACAGATGCCGAAGGCTTCCTTTTCCTTTTCTCTGTTTTCCGCTTCGCAGGCATCGTCTTCCGGTGTTGCCTGTCTTATGACTTTTTTAAGGGGCTGAATGACTTCGCTGTCATCTACCATTGTATTGCCCTTTATTACCGTACCATACTCAATACCTCTGACCGTCTCCACAATGGCGTGGCTGCCTTCCTCGATTTTGAGTCCGTCCGGGTCAAAGTAATAGAGCTTTCCGGCTTTCTTAAATCTGATTCCTATTACTTCTATCATTAAGATAACTCTCCTTTTATATTTATAAACAGCATCTCAAGGGCAAAAACAAAATTTACGTTCTGCCTTATCTGTTTTTTTGTCTCGTTTATAAGTTTCGGTATTTTGTAAAGACCTTCAAAGGATGCCCTGTCCGCTTCCGTCTTTATGGCCGGCGTCAGGTCCTTTTCTATTATAAGCCCTTCATTTTGGGTAGTCTTATACACAAGCACATCTCTGTACCAGAGATATATCATATCCGTTATATCCGCCAGTTCCCTGTATTCCTCAAGGCCCGCTGCCGCGGCCGTCAGGTCGAACCAGCTCATTTTTGAAATGTTTTTAAGTATTTCCCTTACATTGTCCCTAAGTTTTGAAAATTCTTCCGACCCTGCAAAGGTCAGCGCCTTTCCTATGCTTCCTTCGGAATATTCCGCAAATATTTCCGCATCCTTTTCATCGGCCCTATTGTTAAGAAGCAGATAGTTTTTTACCTTTTCATCGGACAGCGGCTTTATATTGAACACAACACATCTTGAAAGTATTGTTTCCAAAAATGCTCCCGTATTCTGGGCAAGAAGTATCAATACCGCATATCCCGGCGGCTCCTCAAGGGTTTTTAAAAGGGCATTCTGCGCCTGATTTGTAAGAGTGTCAGCCTTCGGGATTATATAGATTTTATATTTATGATTATAGGGTTTTATATTTACATCAGAAGTTATCTGCTCCCTTACGTCGTCAACGGAAAGAGCCTTCGTCTTTTTGGGGTACACATATATGACGTCGGGATTGTTTCCTGCCTCAAAGGTTTTACATGATATACATTCCCCGCAGGCGTCCCTGCCGCCCCTTTCGCACAAAAGTGTCTTTGCCAGAGCCGATGCCAGAAGCTTTTTTCCGCTTCCTTCCGCTCCGCTTATTATATAGGCGTGGGAAACCATTGCATTAGCTATGGCGCTCTGCATACTTTTTATTATCTGTTCATTTCCGATTATGTCTCTGAAATTACTCATAATATTTTCCCTTAAGCAGTCCGTCTATGACTTCAATTACCTCCGAATGTACCTCGTCAATGCTTCTGTCGGCATCGATGGGCTTTATTCTTTCGGGATACTTTTTACACAGATTTTTATATCCTTCATAAACCTTCTCATGGAAATCCATTTTTTCCTTTTCAAGCCTGTCCAATGCTCTCTCGTTTTTCTTCCTCAATATGCCCTTTTCGGGAGAAAGGTCAAAAAACAGTGTCATATCAGGTATTATTCCATGGAGGGCAGCTTCGTTTATGCCCATTATTTTTTCGGCTCCAAGCCCCCTTGCGGCTCCCTGATATGCTATGCTTGAATCCACAAATCTGTCGCATATAATTATTTTCCCTGCTTCAAGGGCAGGTATAATTTTTTCTTCCACATGCTGGCTTCTGGCGGCGGCATAAAGAAGGGCTTCGGTGATGCCCGTCATTTCCGAATTATCCACATCAAGTATTATTTCCCTTATTTTTTCGCTTATTTGTGTTCCGCCCGGCTCCCTTGTAAAAATTACATCGGCACCTTTTTTTCTGAGATAATCCATAAGAAGCTCTATCTGTGTGCTTTTACCTGAACCGTCTGTTCCTTCTATTGTAATAAATTTTCCCCTCATCTTAAACACTCCTTAATGCTTTATTATAGCATATATAAATATTTCATTCAATTGCTTGATTAGGCTTAAACTCTTCCTTTTTCCCTCTGCGTACCCTGTATCTCCCCTTCGGTTGCCCTATAGTTGCCCTGTAGTTGGTTGCTAAATATGCCATTTAAGGGTATGATTTAAGTATAAGGAGGCGTTAATTATGACTTTAGGCGAAAAAATAAAAAGTTTAAGAAAAGGACTGGGTATGTCCCAGGAAAAACTGGCTGAGCTTATGGGCATAAGCCGTCAGGCCGTAGCCAAGTGGGAAAACGGCCAGTCTGCGCCTTCCACCGCCAATCTTTTCAAGCTGGCTGAAATACTTAATACAACAACAGCATTTCTTCTTGCCGATGACGATGCAAAGGACACCGGTACAGAAGAAAATACAGACGAAACAAAAGCAGTCTTATCTCAAGCCGAAGAATTTTACAGGGTATTCAAAGCTGAAGAAGAGCGGAAAAACAAAGAGAAAAAACAAAGGATAAGAAAAAACATTATTTGGGCTTTAGTGGTAATTCTCGCCTACTTAGCCGTATACATTATCGGCAGGCTTATATGGTGCAGGACGAATTCTTCTTTAACGGGACTGCTGTGGGCTTCAACACCTGAGGGCGAAAACAGCTATCTTTACGGCTGGCTTTTAAGCAGCGGACTTTTTTGGGTATCCTTAGCCATATCCGCTCTGCCTGCCCTATTGGGAAAGAAATATTTCTCCGCCATAACCTTTGGAGGATTTATTCTGGGGCTTATTCTTGGTATCATTTTCGGCCCCAATCCCGAGGGCGTTCCCTATGGGCACGGTCACTACGGCTGGGCCATATGGGGAGGCATATTTATACTGTCCGTTATTTTGGGCATTATATTTGAGGTTTTAAAAAAGCGTTCCCCCAAGGACAAATGATATATTTTAAAACCAATTAAAATTTTACAGCAAAACCAAAAAGACCTCTGTTCAAAGAACAGAGGTCTCTTTTAAATAGGTGGGTTTATAATGAATTTTAGTTCATTTTTTCTTCTTTAACTTTCTTGAGCGCCTCAATAAGTTTAGGAAGGATAACTTTAACGTCTCCTACTACACCAAGGTCTGATACGCTGAAGATAGCTGCGTTGTCATCTTTGTTGATTGAGATAACAACTTCTGAGCTTTCCATACCAGCAACGTGCTGGATAGCTCCTGAAATACCGCAAGCAAGGTAGAGGTTAGGTCTAACTGTCTTACCTGTCTGACCAACCTGACGCTCTTTGCTGAGCCAGCCTGCTTCGATAACGGGTCTTGAACCTGTAACTACGCCGCCAAGTACGTCAGCAGCTTCCTGAAGTGTGTTAACGAATTCAGCTGAACCGATTCCACGTCCGCCTGATACAAGGATCTTAGCATCTGTGATATCAACTGTCTTCTTTGTTTCTTTAACTTCCTCGATGATTTCTACGTTCATATCAGCGGGTACGAAGTCAACTTTGAAGTTAACAACTTCGCCTTTTCTTGTCTCGTCTTTAGCAAGAGCTGCCATAACGCCGGGACGTACTGTAGCCATCTGAGGTCTGTGGTTCTTACATACGATAGTAGCCATGATGTTACCACCGAATGCAGGACGTGTCATATGAAGAAGTTTTGTTTCTTCGTTGATAGCAAGTTTTGTACAGTCAGCTGTAAGACCTGTATGTACTCTTGCTGATACACGGGGAGCAAGGTCACGTCCGATTGATGTAGCTCCGTAGAGTACGATTTCGGGCTCGAATTCTTTGATAACAGCTGTGATAGCCTTTGCGTAAGGCTCTGTAGCATATTTCTCAAGCATAGGATCGTCAACAACGATTACTTTGTCAGCACCGTAGCTGATAAGTTCCTGTGCTCTATCTGTAACGTTTGAGCCAAGGAGTACAGCAACAACCTGCTCGCCTAAATCTGCAGCAAGCTTTGTAGCCTCACCAATAAGCTCAACTCCGACTTTCTGGATTTTTCCGTCTCTCTGTTCTGCAATTACATATACATCTTTACTCATCTTAAGCTCACCCCTCATCAAATAATATATTTCTCTTCAAGTTTAGCGATGATAGCCTTAACAGCTTCGTCAGCTGAAACGTCTTTAAGAACTGTACCAGCGCCTTTAGCCTGTTTTGTAAATGACTGAACAACGTTTGTGGGTGAACCTTTAAGACCGATATGTTCAGGGTTAAGTTTATCTTTGAGATCTTCAAAGCCAAGAACCTTAACTTCTTTAGCGTAAGCGTCAACTGTTCCGCCAACTGACATATATCTGGGCTCAGCAAGCTCTGTAAGAGCTGTGATTACGCAGGGAGTTTTGATTCTAACTTTCTGATATCTGTCTTCATACTGTCTCTTAACGATAAGGCTGTTTTCGCTTTCAACCTGGATATCTTCAGCGTATGATACCTGGGGAAGTCCAAGGTGCTCAGCGATCTGGGGACCAACCTGAGCTGTGTCTCCGTCGATAGCCTGACGTCCTGTGATGATAAGATCGTAGTCAAGAGTCTTAAGACCTGCAGCGATGATTGTTGATGTAGCAAGTGTATCTGATCCACCGAATTCTCTGCCGGAGATAAGAACACCGTCGTCACATCCCATAGCAAGTGCTTCTCTGATAGCAACGTCTGCCTGAGGGGGTCCCATACATACTACTGTAACTGTACCGCCAACCTGCTCTTTGATCTTTAAAGCAGCTTCGATACCTGACTTGTCATCAGGGTTGATGATGCTGGGAACGCCGTCTCTTATAAGTGTATTTGTTTTAGGATCAAGTTTTACTTCCGATGTATCGGGAACCTGTTTTATACATACAATAATTTTCATTGTTATTTTCTCCCTCCGCTATTATTTAACTTTCATTGCACCTGAGATAACCATCTTCTGAACTTCTGATGTTCCTTCATAGATTTCAGTGATCTTAGCATCTCTCATCATTCTTTCAACGGGGTATTCTCTTGAATATCCGTATCCACCGAATAACTGTACGCAAGTTCTTGTTGTCTCGTTAGCTACGTCTGAGCAAACAAGTTTAGCCATAGCAGCGTATGTTGAAATAGGCTCGTGGTTGTCTTTAGCGCAAGCAGCTCTCCAAACGAGAAGTCTAGCAGCGTCTACTTTAGCCTGAAGCTCAGCAAGTTTGAATTTTGTGTTCTGGAATGAACCGATTGTCTTACCGAACTGTTTTCTTTCGCCTACATATTTGATTGTTTCGTTGATAGCGCCCTGAGCGATACCAAGAGCGATAGCAGCAACACCGATACGTCCTCCGTCAAGAGTAGCCATAGCGATCTTGAAGCCTTCGCCTTCTCTGCCGATAAGGTTTTCAGCAGGAACGATTACGTTGTCAAATGCGAGCTCGCAGTTTGAAGCAGCGCGGATACCCATACGAGGGATATCGTTTCCGATTGTGAATCCGGGCATACCTTTTTCAATGATGAAAGCTGAGATACCCTTTGTTCCCTTTGACTTATCTGTCATAGCGAATACTACGAAAATATCTGAGAAACCTGAGTTTGTGATGAAGATCTTTGATCCGTTAAGAACATAGTGATCTCCTTCTTTTACAGCTGTTGTCTGCTGACCAGCTGCATCTGAACCAGCGTTGGGCTCTGTAAGACCGAAGCAGCCGTATTTCTTACCGCTTGCAAGAGGTCTGTAGTATTTTTCTTTCTGTTCGGGTGTACCGAATGTTCCGATAAGAGTTGTGCAAAGTGAAGTATGTACTGAGCAAGCTGTAGCTGTGCTGGCATCTACTTTTGCAAGCTCTTCGACGCAGAGTGCGTATGAAAGTACGCTTGCACCTGAACCACCGTCTTCTTTAGGGAAGGGGATTCCAAGCATACCGTATTTAGCCATCTTGTCCATGATGCTTACATCATACTTTTCAGCCTCGTCCATATCAGCTGCCTTGGGTTTTACTTCTTTTTCAGCAAATTCTCTGTATAATTGCTGCTGAAGTAATTGTTCTTTTGTTAAACTGAATTCAACCATTATAAAATCCTCCTATTTAATATAATAATGAGCTGCGCGTGAATAATACGGCTGTACAGAATACCAAGTTTACTTGGGATTCTGTATCTGACGGATTAGACACATGGGGCGAGTAGCCCTACCGAGACTTGCCTTGTCAAGTCGAGGTATAGCAGCGATTAGATTACTGGTTTAGCTTCTTTGCGTTTTCACGCTTTATATATCTACCGCCGTCTCTTAAAACAGCAGTCAGATTACCTGAGTTTTTCCTTCTTAACAGAAGTACCTCCCTCCCGTGTCGCAATTCGGGAGGAGAGAAGCTTCCGTATACTGAGGAAGTAATATATATCCGTTAGGATATTACCACAAGACTGCGGATTAACAGTCCCGGGTCATTATCGGCAATCGGTTGTACCTGATTTGCACATATATTATATACAGCAAAAACCGTGCCAACTTCTCTTTCAATCACAAAATAAAACATAATTTGGCAGTTTTGATATTTTTTAAACAAGCCTCGACATTTCATTTGTAATTATTTTAACAATATATCTTTTTTTTAAAAAAGTCAAGTATTTATATACTTAATTCCATAAATTTATAGCTTTCAGGCAGTCTCAAAAATGATACCTCATATATTTTTCCATAAAAAAGCCTCTTAAAAACAGCCGCCGTAAAACCAGGCAAAACCGGGCATCAGTCTCAATTTGGAGACACATTCTCAAATCAGAGACTTTTGCCACCTTTATTTCAAAGGGCTTTTCTCCTATATCGTTCATTTTATGCCTAACCTTATTTATTATATCATAAAAATTATAATTTTGTTGTTAAAATTAAGTCAATAAAAAAACTTTGGTAATATTCACAGTCATCAAAATCCGCCATATTTTTAATTATCCCGTTTTTGCTGATAAAACCGCCGTTTTTGCTGCATAATTCTTTTGACGGCATTTATTTATATTTGTCTTATCATGTATAAATATGCCAAAAACTAATATTATAAATATTAGGGCATTATTACCTGCCCCCTGATTCAGGGCATTTCTGCACAATAAAAGACCTCCCTTAAAGGGAGGTCAAATAAAAGATAAGATATTATTTAGAAAGATGGAATTCAGCAGTTCATTGTGATGTCCCCGTTTTCATCGAATGTCCAGGGCACATCTTCTTCTATAAGGTCAACTTCATCCTTAATTTCTTCATATACTGCCTCACTTACAAGAAGGGTGCTTATATGAAGGGTATTTTCACATACTATAACCTTTGCTTCTTCGGGCTTTGTTTTTCCAAGGGTCTTGAATGCAACTCCAACCGTCTCTTCCTCAGTAGCAAAATGAGGAGGCACCTTTCCTCTTTCGAGATATGTGGTGGGTACAAGATTTATATACATTGCTTCATAATCTATGGAATCCACAAGTTTCTTTGTCGTAAGGTCCGCCAGTCCAATTCCTACGGCGTTTCCGTAAGAATTGGGTGACAGTCTTAATATGGCAAGCTTATTTATTTTAGGAGTTTCAGGCTCGGGAACACCCTTTACCATTATTCTTCCTACAACCTTTGTGTCTACGCCCGTTCCGCTGAACATTTTTCCCATTTCCTTTACTATGAGCACATCCAGCTCGTCAACGGGGAAGTGGGGTACCTGTTTCTGCGCAACCTTGAGAAGTTCGGCTTCTTCCTCAAGGAAGTTCTCGGGTTTGAGAGCTTTTATTATGTATGTTTCGTCAATGGAATTTTCTATTATGGCAATACCCGCAAGATAGGGAGCTTTTTCAAGAGAGACTTTAAAGGAGAGAGGTATTGTCTCTGCCAGATTATAGCCGTGCATGGCTGTAGCTCCCTTTTCTTTTCCCAGACCTACAGCGCACATCTTTACGACGCCGCTTTCGTTTTTAGCCAAAAAGTCTGTGTGGGGTTTTACCCTGTTGACTACTATTATGCCATCGGCTGCATAGGCGTTTTTGTCAAAGTATACGGGCGCTCCGTTCTCTGCCTCGCCAAGCAGAACGGGTTCCATATCCGATCTTACCTCGCATCCCATGGTCTCTTCGTCAATGCCGTACTTATGAAGTACTTCTATCTGTCCCTCTGCCGTTGCTCCGCCGTGGCTTCCCATGGCAGGAACGATAAAGGGTTTTGCCTGGCAGTCAAAAACATAATCAACTGCGGCCTTTACTATTTTATCTATGTTGTTTATGCCCCTTGAACCGGCGCATACCGCTATTTCACTGTCTTTTTTTATTTTTTCCCTTATGCCTATACCATCCAGCTCTTTCCATACGGCTTCTTTGATGTCTCCTATTTTTTCGGAGTTAAGATGCTGGCGTATTTTATACATTTTGGGATATTTGAAATTCATTTCAACATGATACATTCAAAATTCGCCTCCGAATCAGCATTCAGCATATCTTACCTGAACAAGATCAGCAGCGTTATACTCTGTATAGTCCTCACATCCGGGTATGAGTTCGTCTGCCCTTGCGATTATTTCTTCAGGTGTGAGCAGAGGAAGTTCTGTGTGGAGCCATTCCTTTGTAAATCCTACGCTGGCAAGCTCTTCGTATGCCTTCTCTGTGATGTTGTCAAAGTCGATCTCTTTGTGGAGATACTTGGCAACGGTAAGAACTGCGGGTGATCCTCCGATTGTACGTCCGGGAACCATTCCGCACTCAAGCGCCTGAATGATGTACTTAGCAAGCACGGGTTTTGCTGCGCAGATGATGGGGATATGTTTTTTAAGTGTCTTTGCATATTCGCCTGAACCATGGGCTGTATCTCCGCATCTGTACTGGCACTTGGGAACGATACGTCCGTACTGTTCGGGAACTACCATACCGATACCAACCGAAATAACTTCTCCTGTCATTCCGAGAAGAACCTTGCCGTCCTTGAGTATTTCAAGCTGGCCAAGGATAGGAAGAAGTATTTCCTCCATTGTAACGATGTTCATCATCTCTGTTGCTGAGTTGTTGTTTGATGCACGTCCTGTTATAACTACGTTATGTACGGGAATTATTTTCTTTGTATAGTCGGGGCCCATGTAAAGTGTATGTCCGGGATATTTTTCCTTCCATACTTTAAGATGGGGCTCTCTTTTAAGGTCTTCCTCGCCATAGTCAAGGGGAATCATTTCAAGATATCCGAAGTCCTTGTTGATTTTTCCTCTGTCTGACGCTGCCATTCTCATAATTGAACCTTCAACAACGATACCGTCACTGGTTGTTGTGCAGGCATCAAGGTCGATGATGTTAAGTCCCGCAGGTCCGTCTATTGTTGAAGCTACCAGGTCAAAGGCCTCCTTGGGCTCAAGGCCGCAGGCCTTAACGTCTTTTAAGTCTATAAGTACAATGTTAAGAGGGATAAGCTTTCCGTTTAACATTCCCTCCGGTATCATTCTGTATTTTAACTGTGCCATAATATTTCCTCCTTAAATCAACAAATCAATGGTTTCCGATGGCGGGTCTTCTGTCTTCAACGTCTTCGTGGGCGCAGTCAAGAAGATACGCTTCCTCTGTGGGGTGAAGAACATTGATGATCTCAAGAATAGCCTTGCGGCATTTTCCGTCCTTGTCTATTCCCTTTACAATAACCGTCTGCATTGTCTCGGGAACACGGGGAATCATTATAAGCTCAAGTTTTTCTACGTCTTCAATGGCAGCTATCTCGCCTACAGCATGCTCAATACGTCCTGTACGGAGACTCTGCATCTTTGCAGATCTTAAATTTTCAAGACCTTTGATATCTATTTCCTTTGGCACGTTTCCTTTTTCTGCCGCTGCTACCTGCATCTTCTTGATGAACTCCGGTAACTTTGTGTGTAATAATTTCATATTATTCATCCTCTCTTCTTGAAAAAAAGTTTTTCCCAGTCAATTTATTAATTAAGCAAAAACCGTGCCAAATTGAAAAAAGCCCGAAATCTCGGGCTTTTTTCATATCAAAAATATTTATTTTCTTGTTTTCACGACAGTTTTTGTCCTGTTTTCACAACCTATGTAGCGAAATCAAGACCTCTCATCCTTTAATTTATATTTTTCCATCTTCGTATATAAAACAGACCTGTGTATTCCCAGACTGTCGGCGGCTTTTTGTATCTTCCAGCCGTTTTCCTCCAGCACCTGCTTTATATAATCCTTCTCAAATCTTTCCTTGGCGCTTCTGAGGTCGTCGGTGCATACTTTTTTGCCCGAACTTTTTGACCCCGACATCATTTTAGGCAGCGAACTTGCCATAAGTATGCTTGTCCTTCCGTCGGTTATGACATAACGCTCAACCTCGTTTCTCAGCTCCCTGATGTTTCCCGGCCAGGAATATTCCAAAAGCCTCTTTCTCTGGTCCTCGCTGAATTTTACGCTGTGGCCGTATTTCTGGTTGTATTCCTTGAGATAATGCTCCGCCAGGGCCTCTATATCATCGGGTCTTTCCCTAAGGGGCGGTATATAGGCGGGTATTATGTTCAGCCTGTAATAAAGGTCCTCCCTGAATTGTCCTTCTCTTACCATCTTTACCAAATCCCTGTTGGTGGCCGCTATTATCCTGACATTGGTATATATTATATCCGTACTGCCGACCCTCTTTATCTCTCCCGAGTCAAGGAATCTCAAAAGTTTGGCCTGCATAAGCGGTGGAAGGTCACCTATTTCATCAAGAAATACCGTTCCTCCGTTGCCCATCTCAAAAATACCCTTTTTGCCGTTTTTATCCGCTCCCGTAAAGGAACCTTTCTCATATCCGAAAAACTCCGACTCCATAAGCTCGGAAGGAATGGCACTGCAGTTGACGGGCAGAAAAATCTCACCCGAGCGCATACTGTTTGAATGTATGTAATTGGCCAAAACGTCCTTTCCTACACCCGATTCTCCGTAAAGAATTATGGTGCTGTCCGTCTTTGCCAGATAACGCATACTGTCAAAAAGATTTTTCATCTGGGCGTCAGCCGTAATTATGGACCTGTACTTATTGTTGGCCTGCTGTATGAAAAGAAGGGTGTCCTTCATCTCCCTGCGCTTTTCCTTCTCTATGCGCAGTTCGTTTTTCATCTCGTCCATAAATATTTCGTCATGGCTGAAGGCAATTATATATTTTATTTCGCCGTTTTCATATATGGGCTTGGCCACGCAGTCAATGGCCGCTCCCGATGACTGTATGCCCAGCTTTATGACAGCTTCCATGCCCGTCTTAAGCACCTCTATAACCGCCGAGCGGTCCAAAACCCCTTCGTTTACCAAATCATATACGGTCATGGAAAGGGCCCTCTCCATGGATATGTTATACATCTTGGGCAGAGTTGCATTCACATACAGTATCTTTCCCTTTCCGTCGGCTATGAGTATATTTCCGTAATAATAGTCCAGACAGCTCTTGAGCATCTCAAGGGTCTTGGAATCTTCATTGTCTTTACTGTCTTTATAAGTTTTAGGCTCCATTACCAGCGCCTCCAAACATCTAGGTTATCACTTCATTCAATGTTTACTTATATCAGCTTTTTAAGAAGTCTCTCCCAGCTTCTTTCGTCTCCACGCTCCGCTCCCTTATAAAGGCCGTGAAGGCTAATATATTTTTCAACGGCTTCGGGCATAAGATATTTTACCGACCTGCCTTCCGCCGTATTCTGTCTTATATTAGACGAGGATATATCTAAAGCGGGGCCTTCCACAAGTATTATGTCCACGCCCCTTTTCAAAAGCCTGTCCACAGCTTCTCCCGCTTCGTATCCCGGCCTTGTGACCGCCGCAAAGGAACATATCTTTGAAAGGGCATCAAAATTTTTCCAGCCGGCTATATCTTCCAGCACATCGGCTCCCGTTATGAAATACAGCTTAGCGTCTTTATCGCAGCGTTTTCTTATTTCCTCCACCGTATCGGCCGTATAAGAAAAGCCTCTTTTATCTATCTCAACGGAGGATACACAGAAACTTTCATTGCTTTCTGCCGCAAGACAGGTCATAACGTACCTCCTTAATCCGTCAGTAACTCCGTGCTTTTTATAGGGTGTGTGGCCCGTGGGTATGAATACAACCTTATCCAGCCCCAGCCTGTCCCTGGCAGTCTCCGCCGCTATGAGATGGCCGTTATGTATGGGGTCAAAGGTTCCTCCCATTATGCCTATTTTCTTTAAACCCCTGAGGCCGGTTTCCTCTTTGGCACGCCTCTTTGTCTCGGAAAGAAGGACTATTTCTCCCCTTACGGCGGCGGCTCCCTTTCTTCCTCCGCTTCCGTCGGAAATAAATATAAATTCCCGTCCGCTCTTTTCCAAAGCATCATACAGCATTTCCGTATCCTTGGATATGCCCGTTAAATCTTTCATATACTCCGGCATATTTTGTGCGTTTTTCACGCTGCCCGTTATTTCCTCCGCAAGGGACATATCCTCTCCCTCAAGGGCAAAGGCATATTCTCCCGGCCTTGTCACAAAGGTAAATCCGTCTTTTGAAAATATTTCCCTTTCAGCCGATACACACTCTCCGCCCATTGTGCCAAGCAGTCCTCCCGTGGGACAGTCCGCTTCCGCCGTCTCCACCGAAGCTCCGAAAACAATGACATCATCTTTAAATGGAGAAAGCAGTGTTTTCAATATATCCGAAAGCCTGTAGTCTATGGTATAGGCTGACCTGTATTTTCCAAACTCCATGGCATCAAGGGCCGAAAGGGCTTCTTTTATTTCTCCGCTCCTGCCGTCTTTACATAAAACACATACCGCCAGGGGCGTTTTATCCGCCATAAGTGAGTCATATACAAAGGACTCCATAATATCACCTTACAACTCGTGTTTTTATAAATTATGCTCCGTACTTGGCCTTAAGGGCTTCAAGCATATTTTTATTTATAAGCTCCAAATCTTCCTCTGACTTCAAATAGCTCTCCTTAAATG
>OGYF01002661.1_pt1 | contig 13040 bp, 10 predicted proteins | sample 1576451 | NCBI WGS metagenome assembly OGYF01 (sample SAMEA3541505, study PRJEB24748) | human gut metagenome | biome: human gut; feature: human-associated habitat; material: faeces | place: China | collected 2012 | reverse complement strand
TTCGTGCGGAAGCATCCGGTTACAGCTTTGACCAATTGGCGGCAAAGGCTTCGGATACCTGGAACAAGGAGCTTTCCTGTATAGAGGCAAAAGGTAACAACGACCAGCTGGCTATGCTTTATACCTCTTTGTATCATACCATGATTAATCCGTGTGTCTATACCGATGTCGACGGGCAGTACCGCGGCTTGGACGGAAATATTCACAAGGCCGACGATTTTACAAACTATACGGTCTTCTCTGTCTGGGATACTTACCGTGCCTTGCATCCGTTATTCAATATCATCAACCGCCAGGTAAATACCGATATTGCCCGTTCCATGCTGAAACATTGCGAACAAAGCGTACATAAAGCGTTGCCGGTATGGAGCCATATGGCAAATGAAAACTGGTGCATGATCGGTTATCATTCCGTATCCGTACTGGCGGATGCCGTGGCAAAAGGATTGCCGCTGGATAAAGAGGAAGTCCTGCAAGCGATGGTCAGCAGTTCTACCATTCCTTATTATGACGGAACGAAGGAATATATGGAAAAAGGATATGTTGCACTCGACCATAATGGAAGCGCCGGTTCCTTAACGCTGGAATACGCTTACGACGACTGGACGATTTATAATACCGCCCGCCTGGCAGGAAATGACCGGGTGGCAAACCAATATAAAAAACGGGCGGTCAACTATATCAATGTGTTCGACACAAGTATCGGTTACGCCCGTCCCCGTTATTCGGACGGACGCTGGAAAGAAAACTTCAGCCTGTTGAGTACGCATGGTGAAGGGTTTATCGAAGGAAATGCCCTGAACTATTCTTTCTATGTTCCTCAGGACGTCAATAATATGATTCAATTGATGGGAGGCGACAAGTCTTTCATTTCCAAACTCGACTCGCTGTTCACAATGCATCTGCCGGACGAGTTCTTTGCCGAGACGGAAGATGTTACCAAAGAAGGACTTTTAGGCGGCTATGTACATGGCAACGAACCGAGCCACCATATCCCGTTCCTGTATGTCTGGACTACCCAACCCTGGAAAACCCAATACTGGCAGCGTGAAATCATGAACAAGATGTACCGAAATAATATCGACGGCCTGTGCGGTAATGACGATTGCGGCCAGATGTCGGCCTGGTATATCCTGTCGGCTATGGGATTCTATCCCGTTTGTCCGGGAACCGACCAATATGTGTTGGGGGCTCCCTACCTACCTTATATGAAGGTATCGCTTGAAAACGGGAAGACTTTTGAAGTCAGGGCGGATAAGGTCAGCGACAAGAACCGCTATGTCAAATCTGTCCGTCTGAACGGCAAACCGTATACAAAAGCCTATATCACGCAACAAGATATTATGAATGGGGGAGAGCTGACTTTTGAAATGACCTCTTCACCGAATAAGAAGCGTGTATTTACCGGGGACGACAAGCCCTATTCGTTATCTGCTAACTAATCATTATTCTATATTCCATGAAGAAGTTATTTATTCTGGCTATTGCCTTTTGCAGCAGTCTTCTTACGATGAAGGCTGCGGATAAGACCGAACTGGTGGATTACGTGAATCCCCTGGTCGGCTCCCAGTCGAAAATATCCTTGTCCACAGGAAATACCTATCCGGCGATTGCAATGCCATGGGGTATGAATTTCTGGATGCCTCAAACCGGAAAGATGGGAGACGGCTGGGCCTATACCTATGATGCCGACAAGATACGGGGTTTCAAGCAGACACACCAGCCCAGTCCCTGGATAAACGATTACGGTCAGTTTGCCATCATGCCGATAACCGGTAAGGTGGTGTTCGATCAGGATAAGCGTGCCAGCTGGTTTTCCCATAAGGCGGAAGTGGCCAAACCGAATTATTACCGTGTTTACCTGGCCGATCATGATGTGGTAACGGAAATCACGCCGACAGAACGTGCCGCCATGTTTCGTTTTACTTTTCCCGAAACAGATAAATCGTATGTGATTGTCGATGCTTTCGACCGTGGCTCTTATATCAAGATCATTCCCGAAGAAAATAAGATTATCGGTTATACCACCCGTAACAGCGGAGGTGTTCCCGAGAATTTCAAGAACTACTTTGTTGTCGTGTTCGATAAGCCTTTTACTTATAAGGCAACGGTCGGCGACAGCGAAATCCGCAAGGGTGAAACGGAAGCACAGGAAAACCATACCGGTGCCATCATCGGTTTCTCAACCCGTCGCGGGGAAGTTGTGCATGCCCGTGTCGCTTCTTCTTTTATCAGTCCCGAACAGGCAGAGTTGAATCTGAAAGAGTTGGGCGGACGGTCTTTTGATGAAATAGCGGATGCCGGTCGTAAGACCTGGAACGAAGTGCTGGGACGTATCCGTGTGAATGACGATAATGTAGACAAACTGCGTACTTTCTATTCCTGTCTGTATCGTTCCGTCCTCTTCCCGCGTAGCTTCTACGAAGTGGATGCCAATGGGAATATCGTGCACTATAGTCCGTACAACGGGGAAGTATTGCCGGGTTATATGTTTACCGATACCGGTTTCTGGGATACTTTCCGTTGCCTGTTCCCGTTCCTGAACCTGGTGTATCCGTCGATGAATGTGAAGATGCAGGAAGGTTTGGTGAATACGTATAAGGAAAGCGGATTCCTGCCGGAATGGGCGAGCCCCGGCCATCGTGGCTGTATGGTAGGAAATAATTCGGCTTCGGTTGTTGCCGATGCTTATCTGAAAGGTTTGCGCGGTTACGATATAGAAACCCTTTGGGAGGCTGTCGTACACGGAGCGAACAATGTTCATCCGAAGGTGAAATCGACCGGCCGTTTGGGTTACGACTATTATAATAAGTTGGGGTACGTGCCTTATGATGTGAAGATCAACGAAAGTGCCGCCCGTACATTAGAATATGCTTACGATGACTGGGCCATCTATAAACTGGGAAAAGCATTGGGTAAACCGGAATCGGAAATAGCAGTCTTTGCCAAACATGCCATGAATTATAAGAACCTGTTCGATAAGGAAACCAAGCTGATGCGTGGTCGTAATGAAGACGGTACATTCCAGTCTCCGTTCAACCCGCTGAAATGGGGGGATGCCTTTACGGAAGGAAATAGCTGGCATTATACCTGGTCTGTCTTCCATGACCCACAGGGATTGATCGACCTGATGGGAGGGAAGTCCGGTTTCAACGCAATGATGGATTCCGTATTCAATGTGCCGCCTTTGTTCGATGACAGTTATTATGGTGGTGTAATCCATGAGATACGCGAAATGCAGATCATGAATATGGGTAATTATGCTCACGGTAACCAACCGATTCAGCATATGATCTATCTCTATAACTACTCCGGTGAACCCTGGAAAGCGCAGTATTGGGTACGCGAAGTGATGGACAAGCTGTACTTCGCCACTCCCGACGGCTATTGCGGTGACGAGGATAACGGACAGACTTCTGCCTGGTATGTGTTCTCTGCACTCGGCTTCTATCCGGTCTGCCCGGGAACTGACCAGTATATCCTAGGCTCTCCATTATTCAAAAGCGTGACGCTGAATCTGGAAAACGGCAAGAAGGTAGTGATCAATGCCAATAACAATGATGCAGCGAACCGTTACATCTCGACCATGAAGGTAAACGGCAAGAATTACACCCGCAACTACCTGACACACGAAGACCTGTTGCGTGGCATGACGATCAACTGCACCATGTCCGCCACCCCCAACAAAACCCGTGGCACAGAGGAAAAGGATGCACCTTATTCATTCTCTAAAGAGATAAAAAACTAGAAATATTTGAACTATCCCGTTCCCGTGCTCGACACGGGATCGCAAAAGCACAAACCGTATCCTATATGTATCTTTTGATACTGCCTGTTCTTCTGCGGCCCCGTGTCAAGCACGGGGACAGGATAGTTCATATCTGATAAAATATGAAACTACGAGTTTATACATTATTAGCCATGTCTTGTTTTGCCCTGACAGGCATGGCCCAAAACGAGAAACTGACCGACTACGTTAGACCTTTGGTCGGAACAGACGGATACGGGAATGTCTATCCCGGTGCACAAATCCCGTTCGGTGGTATCCAGATCAGTCCGGATACAGACTCCAAATACTACGATGCGGCAGCCGGTTATAAATACAACCATACTTCCATCCTCGGATTCAGTCTGACGCACCTGAGCGGAACAGGCATCCCCGACCTGGGTGATTTCCTGTTTATCCCCGGTACCGGCGAAATGAAACTCGATCCGGGAACCCGCGAAAATCCCGATGAAGGTTACCGTTCACGCTATACCCATGACCAGGAGTGGACTTCTCCCAATTACTATGCCGTCCTGTTGCAGGATTATGGTGTCAAAGCCGAAATGACGGCCGGACTGCGTAGTGGAATGTTCCGCTTCACCTATCCCAAATCGGATAAGTCTTTCATTATGATCGACCTGAATCATACCTTATGGCAATCCTGTGAATGGTCGAATCTCCGTATGGAGAACGATTCGACCTTGACCGGCTATAAGTTGGTGAAAGGCTGGGGACCGGAACGCCATGTCTATTTCACCGCCGTCTTCTCCAAAAAGCTGAAAGATTTTCGCATCATGCAGGATAAGAAGCCGGTCATTTACAACACTTCCCGTTTCAGAAGCACGAACGAAGCCTGGGGAAAGAACCTGATGGCTTGCCTTTCCTTTGCTACGGAAGAGGGGGAAGAAGTGATTGTAAAAACTTCCGTATCGGCAGTCAGTACAGCCGGGGCACAACTGAATATGCAGGAACTGGACGGCATGACCTTCGACGGCCTGAAAGAAAAAGGTATCGACTTATGGGAACAGGAACTGGAAAAGTACCGCGTGACAGCCGATCGGAAGACAAAAGAGACCTTTTATACGTCTGCTTATCATGCCGCTTTGCATCCGTTCATCTTCCAGGATGCTGACGGTCGTTTCAGAGGCTTGGACAAGAATATCGAACAGGCCAAAGGCTTTACGAATTATACTACTTTCTCTTTGTGGGACACCTATCGCGCCCTGCATCCCTGGTTTAACCTGGTGCATCAGGACGTGAACGCCGATATCGCCAATTCCATGCTTGCCCATTACGATAAGAGCACGGAGCGAATGCTTCCGATCTGGTCGTTCTATGGCAACGAAACCTGGTGTATGATCGGTTACCATGCCGTATCCGTCCTGGCCGATATGATCGTTAAAGGTGTCAAAGGATTTGATTACGAACGGGCTACGAAGCCATGAAGACAACCGCAATGAATAAGCATTACGATTGTCTGCCGGATTACGATCGTAACGGTTATGTTCCTTTCGACAAAGAAGCCGAGTCGGTTTCCAAAACATTGGAGTATGCTTACGACGATTATTGCATTGCCCGTGCTGCCCAGACTTTAGGAAAGACAGACGATTATACCTATTTCCTAAACCGTTCCCTCTCTTACCAGACTTTGATTGATCCGGAAACCAAATACATGCGTGGCCGTGACAGCCAGGGTAACTGGCGCACCCCGTTTGCCCCGATCGCTTACCAGGGACCGGGTTCGGTAAATGGCTGGGGAGATATCACCGAGGGCTTTACGATGCAGTATACCTGGACCGTTCCGCACGACGTACAGGGATATATCAACCTGGCGGGAAAGAAACTGTTCGAGAAACGGCTGGACGAACTCTTTACTGTCGAGTTGCCGGACGATATTCCGGGCGCCCACGATATCCAGGGACGTATCGGGGGGTACTGGCACGGCAACGAGCCTTGCCATCATGTCGCTTATCTGTATAATTACCTGGGCAAGCCGTGGAAATGCCAGAAATGGATACGCGAAATAGTAGACCGTTTTTACGGCAACGAACCCGGTTCGCTGAGCGGTAATGACGACTGCGGGCAGATGTCGGCCTGGTACATGTTCAACTGTGCCGGTTTCTATCCTGTCGCTCCTTCCAGTAATATATATAATGTAGGTTCCCCTTGTGTTGAGGCGTTATCTATCACGATGAGCAACGGCAAAGAGATAAAGATGACGACCGAGAACTGGTCGAAGGAGAATGTCTACATTAAAGAAATGTATGTAAACGGCAAGAAATACAACAAATCTTACCTGACATACGATGACGTGAAATCCGGTATATCCCTGCATTTTGTGATGAGTGACAAGCCAGCCTTCAAACGTGCAGTGTCGGCTGATGCCTGTCCGGCTTCCCTGTCATTGCCCGGTAAGACAATGCTTTACCAAAAGCCTGCCGACAACTAAGCAGATGGTTTTTCAATATACACATATTATTTCAATTAACGATGAGAGAGTTTTTTCCCCTTTAGGTGAGGGGCTGGGGCGTGTGATATGGGAATACCACACGCCTCTTTATTATGACCTTCCTTCCTATACGGGAAAGAGATGGTAATCAGGCTACTTTTCCTGTAGCCAATTCTCTTTCAAGATACTCATATACATAAGCCGTACTTTGGCTGTAGAGTCCCGTGTTAAGGTTGATAAGCCGTGCGTATGTATCTGAAGTATAGAGTGCGCGGAGTGCCTCATCCATATCCATCTGGTGTTCTTGTATCAGCAGCCAGACGATTTCCTTAGAAATCTCCTCTATCATAAATGTCTCTTTGGTCATAATGTATTTGTTTTTGTCAGATACTTAATAGCTCTCTCCGTGCCGAAGAAATACTGTATGGTCACACCTTTCATATATTTCAGTTCGTCCAGGAATTTATTCATATCTATCAGTCCGGAAGTAAAGCGGCGTATCTGATAACCCACCGCATCATTGGCTATGGGACCGATTACAATATCATAACAGTGCGATGACACACGTGTACGGTTACGGCGGTTCATCAATACAAACTCAGCCCATTCCTTGCTATATTCCTGAAACTCCAGTACTGATAAGCTGGAGTTCTGAAGGCAACTCTCATCAAATCTATATGTATTTAGTGTTGGGGTACCTACTCCTAACTGCTCGGTCTTTCTTTCGGCCAATTCCAGAGCCTGCGCTTTGTCCGCCGAAAGGTAAAAACCGCAACCGAAGTCTTTTCCCACCTTAGATATCCCAAGGTCTATTTCTGTTATATTAATATTAGAACCGTGATATAGTATCATACCAACGCCCCTCCTTTCTTGTGGCAATAGGCCGTAAGGTCTTCTACTACGTCTTCAAACGAAAGCGTATGTTCCACATTGTAGAAACGGTTTACAAAGTCAATGCCTTTAAACCTTTCCAGATAGCGATAAGCCTGCGATGTATTGAGCGAATGGGCTGCGGCAAACTCGCTTATTACGGCGATAATGTATTCTATCTTGTTTTTAAGCTCCGAATCTGTATTTTTCATCTTCCTTGCTGTTTTTAAGTTACATCAAGTACAAAGATATATCTTTTTTTCGGAAGTTTCCCAATGCTCACACGTAGTCTGGATACTCTTATTGTTCTTCCTCTTCTTTGGGTGGCAGCGAATAAACCCTGTGCGTCCTGTATCCCATCTTGATCACTATGCCGTCTTTTACAAACAGTTTCATGTCTTCAGTTGCCCGGTAGCGGCTGCAATGGTTTATTCCTGCATAATCCGTCAGATTGATATACGGATTGTTTTGCAGGAATTTAAGCATCTTATTTTTCCTGTCCGTCAGTTCATTAGAGGTGACATTCTCTCTTTTTATTTTCAGTGGGCGGTCCTTGTTGACCAGTTCCCTCAATCGTTTGGCGCAGCGGAAGTTTACTCCGTCCGCCCTGGCAAAGAAGACGGTTTTGCCCTTCTCATCCGTTTTCTGTAACGTCTTGAGGGCAGGGGAGAAGTGCCCTAATCCCTCCAGTTCCACACAATAGCCGTTCGATAAGTTCCGACCGATATAGGTGGTCAGCGCCTCTATCGCCCCTTTCACATCGGCCGAAGTTAGCGAGCACGAATCCGAGAGGTATTCGCAAATATCTTCCATCCGCATCGTGCCTTTGGATATAAGGCGGGCACAAGACTGTTGCTCCTTGCCGCTGGTGTTTGGTGCCTTGTATACTCCGAATTTAATTCTTCCCATGGTAGTTTAATTTTAATACTGGTATAATTATTATTACCTCGGATGTATCTTTGACAAGGTGCGTCCGAATCTTACTTTTCTGCTTATGTAAGTTGTTGTCGACGTTGTCGGCAATATTGTTGACACTGTCGAAAACTTTGCCGACACTGTCATTTATTTTGCCGACAGCGTCGGCAACAACTTACCTGCCTTCCAAAGATAATACATGTCCGGGGTAAAAGCAAGTAATATAAGGGATAAATGAAACTATCCCGGTGATAATTTTATCTTTTGCACGTGAACATTACCGTTTCTTCCTGGAATCATGTACTTTTGTATTCTTGCAAAACGAGCATCATGATAACACTATCGAATTTTGAAAATTATGCGCTTCCTCAGATATGGGAGCGCGGTATATCTTATTATAGGCAGGGAGCAGTGAGAAATCTGGAAGAAGATTCTCCCGAGGAATGGGTTGCAACAGTTCTGGGTACTGAGGATTATACAGTGGAAGTAACCCTTGAAGATGATAAGGTCATGGATTATATCTGTGATTGTCCTTATGAAGGAGATATGTGTAAGCATGTGGTTGCCACATTGTTAACGATCAGAGAAAGGAAAAAGACGGAAAAATATTTTATCCAGGCAGAAGAGACGGAGAGTAAGAACAGTGGCTTTTCTTCTGAGACAGTCAAGGCTGAAATCGACGAGATACTTGCTATCGCAGATAAGAAGCAATTAATGTCGTTTTTATCGGAATACGCTGTTCATCATGTTGATTTCAGGAATGCTTTGAAACAACAATTTATTCCTGATCGGAATACAGAGAGCCTTGATACGGATTATTGTCAGGAAGTGGAAAGGTGTTTTCTATCCTCACCGTCCGGCAGTGGATATGGGAGAACCGGAAGATTTGTTGGAGCGTTTTAGTTCACATGTTCAGGTTTATGCCGAAAAGAATACAGACCGATCGCATTATGAATACGTGGCAAAAGCACTGAAAGAAATGCTGAAGCTGAAAGGAGGAGAGCAGGAAGTCCGCCTCCTTGTGGATGTTTTCCGTCAGACGTATAAACGGAGAACTGCCATGATGGGGATATTGAAAGATTTCTAGGCGGTTTTTCAATAAATCTCAATATCTTTGCATGAGACATTTATCAAGTGGTCTTAAATAGCTAGAGCAGGCAATAATAAGGACTGACTTATATAATCCGACCAATTTATAATTGAAGAAAATAATGAAGAAAATGATTTTGGGAGCACTGGTTTTCCTGTCGATACAAATGACGTCTGCACAGACGTTGGAAAAGATGCAATGGTTCAATGAACCGGCAAAGTGGGAGATAAATGATAAGGCTTTATCCATGTTTGTCACTCCGCAAAGCGATTACTGGCGTATCTCCCATTATGGGTTTACGGTCGATGACGCACCTTTTTATTATGCCACTTACGGCGGCGAGTTTGAAGTAAAAGTGAAGGTGACAGGCGAGTATAAAGCACGTTTCGACCAGGCCGGACTGATGCTCCGTATCGACCATGAGAATTATATCAAGGCGGGTATCGAATTTGTAGACGGTAAATTCAATCTGAGCACTGTCGTTACCCATAAAACGAGCGACTGGAGTGTGATCTCGCTGGATAAGTCTGTCCCGTATATCTGGATCAAAGCAGTCAGACGCCTGGATGCGGTAGAAATATTCTATTCGTTCGACGATAAAACATACACTATGATGCGTAACGCCTGGTTGCAGGATAATATTCCGGTAAAGGTCGGTTTTATGGCTGCCTGCCCCGACGGGAACGGCTTCAATGCGAAGTTTGAACACTTTGAAGTAAAGCACCTGCCCGATATGCGCCGGTTGGAGTGGTTGAAGAAGAATGCGGAATAATTTACTTGTACGCCTGTCAACAAAGAACTAATGATTATTCCGGGAGCAAATCATACTGATCTCTATGACTGCATGGATGTAATCCCTTTCGACAAATTGGCGGTTTTCTTCGAGGACAACTTAAAATGAAACCTTAATCCTTGTTTTACTTGGTTTTAAACTTTATCTTTGCCGTATTGAAATCTACCAAAACTTTACTATGTAGTAAAAAGTTAGTAGATATTTCTTTATGGAGTTTATTAACTGAATGTATGTGCATAAAAAAACCCGGATTCTTCACCAGCATCTAATATCTGGGAGAGGAATTACCGGGACTGCACTGCAAAGATAACCTTATTACTATGTATAACAAACAATTTTTTGAAAAAGTTTTTTCTAACAAGAGAATGGAAAGGTATTTCAAAGCTCATCAGAATGAACAGAAAGCAATTTTGCATTATCAATGCAATGTTGAGTTGGCTGAGGCTTTCTATGTTTCGCTTTCCACGTTTGAAGTCGCTTTGAGGAATGCATTAAGTAGAGAATTGCAAACAATGGCAGGAAGAGAAGATTGGTATGCCATATTTCCTACAACACCGGGACTTATTGGGTTAAACAGATATATTACTCAGGCACAAAAACAGATTGCGGGACGTAATGAGACGATAACAGCGTCGAAGGTTATTGCAGAGCTTACATTAGGTTTTTGGGTGTCGTTACTAAATAGTGAATATGAGCGTATATTGTGGAAAGATCTTCGTCGTGCTTTCCCTTATCTTCCGAAACATTTACGACAAAGACGAAATGTTTCAGCTCCATTAAACTCTTTGAGGAGTTTTAGGAATAGGATATTCCATAACGAGTCTATTTGTTGGAATATAAATAGAGTTGAAGATATTCATGATAAAATTATTCAGGTGATGGGATGGATCAATGAAGATATTCCTGTTTGGATTGAACCTTTTGATAGGTTTGCTTCTGTTGTGAGCAAAATAAGAAAGGTAATGAATTGGAACAATTATTGTAAATCTTCTATCAAAGAAAAAAGTTATACGATTGCAGAAAAGCAGAAGGAGAATCCTAAGGCATATCTACCTTGGGATGCAGAAGCTGATAATGCGTTGAAAAAGCTTTATGAAGATGGATATGCAATTGATGAGTTAGCAGGTTTGTTTGAACGGACACAAGGTGCTATTAGGTCACGATTGAAAAAGTTAGGGTTAGGTGGAGAATTTGATCCTGGAGTATTTATCTAAGAAATATAAAATGCGGCCTATTTCCGCTTTCAGGAATAAAGAAATATTTCTATATTTGCACCGCTTTAGATAAGAATCAGATAATATCTATATAAATCAGATTAAGAAATGACAAAGAGCGCATTACAAATTGCAAGAGCAGCTTACCAACCTAAGGTACCCGCTGCATTGAAAGGTGCTGTAAAAGCCGTAGATGGTGAATACACAGAATCAGTAGCCGATCAGGAAGACATCAAAAAATTATTCCCTAACACGTACGGAATGCCGATCGTTACTTTTGAAAAGAGCAACGAAAAGAAAGAAATGCCTGCTATCAATGTAGGTGTAATCCTTTCCGGTGGTCAGGCTCCTGGTGGTCATAATGTGATTGCCGGTATCTTTGACGGTGTGAAGGCTACAAACAAGGATTCCCGCCTGTATGGCTTTATCCTGGGTCCCGGTGGTCTGATCGATCACAAATATATGGAACTGACTGCTGATATTATCGACGAATATCGTAATACAGGCGGTTTCGATATGATCGGTTCAGGTCGTACTAAACTGGAAACAAAAGAACAGTTCGACAAGGGGCTGGAAATCCTGAAAGAACTGGACATCAAGGCACTTGTTATTATCGGTGGTGACGACTCTAATACAAATGCTTGCGTACTGGCTGAATATTACAAAGCTATCAACGCTGGTGTACAGGTTATCGGTTGTCCGAAGACTATCGACGGTGACCTGAAGAACGAACAGATTGAAACTTCTTTCGGTTTCGATACGGCTTGTAAAGTTTACTCGGAAGTTATCGGTAACATTCAACGTGACTGTAACTCAGCTCAGAAATACTGGCACTTCATCAAACTGATGGGCCGTTCAGCATCTCACATCGCACTGGAATGTGCTTTGCAGACTCAGCCGAACATCGCTATCGTTTCAGAAGAAGTGGAAGCTAAAAATATGTCTTTGGACGATATCGTGACTTACGTTGCTGAAATCGTTGCAAAACGTGCAGAAAATGGTCAAAACTTCGGTACCGTACTGATCCCTGAAGGTCTGATCGAATTCGTTCCGGCTATGAAACGTCTGATCGCCGAACTGAACGACTTCCTGGCTAAACACGATGCTGAATTCAAGATGATCAAGAAGAGCGAACAGCGTGCTTATATCATCAGCAAGCTGACTAAAGAAAACTCTGACCTGTATGCTTCTCTTCCGGAAGGCGTTGCCCGTCAGTTGTCTTTGGACCGCGACCCGCACGGAAACGTTCAGGTTTCTCTGATCGAAACAGAAAAATTGCTGTCTGAAATGGTTGGCAAGAAATTGGACGAATGGAAGAAAGCCGGTAAATACAACGGTAAATTCTCTGCATTGCACCACTTCTTCGGTTATGAAGGACGTTGCGCTGCTCCGTCTAACTACGATGCAGACTATTGCTATTCATTAGGTTACACTGCTTCTTGCCTGATCGCAGCAGGTAAGACCGGTTATATGTCATCTGTACGTAATACGACTGCTCCTGCTGAAAAGTGGATTGCCGGTGGTATCCCTGTAACAATGATGATGAACATGGAAAAACGTCATGGCGAAATGAAACCGGTTATCCAGAAAGCTTTGGTGAAACTGGACGGTGCTCCTTTCAAGAAGTTCGCTGCTAACCGCGACGAATGGGCATTGACTACAAGCTATGTTTATCCGGGTCCGATCCAGTACTTCGGTCCGACAGAAGTTTGCGACGAACCGACTAAGACATTGCAGTTGGAACAGGCAAAATAAGATAGAGAGATCATATCTTATATAATAGAGGTAAGGCTTAGGCTTTACCTCTATTTTTTTGGTAGTGTTTATATGCTGACATCTATTGTATACTTGCTCAGTGGGGCTTCGCCTGCCTGTTTCAGTATCCTGTTTGCTTTCTTGAGGCAGATGTCGTTGAAGTCTTTTTCCATGCAGACGAAATTGTG
>OGYF01002660.1_pt1 | contig 13042 bp, 9 predicted proteins | sample 1576451 | NCBI WGS metagenome assembly OGYF01 (sample SAMEA3541505, study PRJEB24748) | human gut metagenome | biome: human gut; feature: human-associated habitat; material: faeces | place: China | collected 2012 | reverse complement strand
ACGACTCATAAATCTACCCTTAATCGTGTATTGGATGATAGTTGCGGATTTTAGGGTAAAGAAAACTTTAATAATACATTTATCGACAATGTACTTTCCATCATCCATAAAGATGATTCTTTACTATGCGTAACAAAAGGCTGTGATCCAAAGAAAATGAAGTCTTTATTAAGCAAATTTTTAAAAAAATCAAATCCTATTATGCTATTATTAAAAGCTATTGATACAAAAAAAGGAGATAGGTTTGATGATATGATTAATAAAGGCATTTATGATATAGAAGCAGAAAATGCTTTAGAATCTGCTGACATTAGATGTATATATTCACCCATTTATTATAAAACTGATTTTTGCAGTCCAGTGGATAAGTACGAAACGTATAATTTGGATGTTTCAGAATTTTGGCTCAATCACAACTTCTTTAAAGAAGTTCAAGATGAAGAATTGAAAGAAACAGATAAAATCTTTTGTTTCTCAAGTAAAACAAAAGATTCTATTTTAAACTTTGATGGCATCTGCCTAAATAATTTGATTATTCCACTAGTTAGTGACTTTAAAGAACTATATCCACAAAACTTGACTGCTATTTGGCGGGAATTGAAAAACGGTGTATATCATCACAAATCAGAAAGTTTAGACAGTCCTAATTTTAAATGTAACGAAGAGCAAAAAGCATTTTTAGAATTAGCAAAAAATGAAGATGTAACAAATAGATTGTCTTATTTGACTAATAACCTGTTTATTCCTCAAGAATACATCAGTAAAATAGATGGAATTGAAAATTGTTTTAATGACATTATGATAGTTGATGGACTATCTGAGTTAGAAAACTATGAATTTTTTTCCTCTTATAACGATAATGACAAACCATTCATAGGAATACATAAAAAAGATAAGGCTGGTTCTAGTGCATATAAATTACTTCATTACATCTATAAAAAGGACAATAAATTAAATAATATTCGTGGACATAATCAGATTAATAAGTGCAATGGTAAAATCGCAAAGGTTTTGAAACCCAATTTAGCATTTTACTATTTATTGAGGTATTACGAAGATTTTTTTACTTTAGCACTCAATGAGATAAGACAAGAAAACGAAAGAATTGACTTTATCGTAAATCAAAATTTATCTATTAATAATAGCAAATATGAGGTTGATGTTATTGCATTTAATGGTACTGATATATATATAATTGAATTAAAGACAAATTTAACAATAGATTACATTGTTTCTTATCAAAAAAAATGCAATAAATGGTTACAATATAATCCTGAAATAGCAGATCACTTAAAGTTTATGATTGTTGGAAATTTTGGTTCAGAAACATTAAATGTTTGCGGAAATAAAGAAGAAAGCGATGGATACAATGTAGCTAGACCCAATATGAAGGGATGTGCATATAGTTTTTCTGTGCCACTAGATAGTAATCAAGAGTTACTATGTTTTACAGAATCTTGTTTTGAAAAGCTAAAATTTAAATTATCTAAAATTCTAATAAGAGATGAAGCTCCCAATAACTAGATATTATGGTTCAAAACGCCGTTTATTGGATAAAATATGGGATGCTTTAATGGCTTACCAAATAAATTTTGACTCTATGTTGGATTTATTTGGAGGGACTGGTATTGTCTCATACTATATGGCTCAAAAGGGTAAGAGCATAATATATAATGACATTTTATCTTTTAATTGTGAGATAGCAAAGGCACTATTGTGTTCTCCTCGTGGTAATTTTACAGAAGCTGATGCTTTGAGCCTTCTTCAACGGGTTAGTGGGCGAGAATATCAAAATATCATAGCAAACAATTTTCACAATGTATACTACACACCTGATGAAGATGAGACTATTGACATTGTTGTTCAAAATATACAATATCTAGAAGAAGAAAAAAAAGCAAGTGCATTCTATGTCTTGTTTCAGAGTTGTATGATAAAACGTCCGTTTAACTTGTTCCATCGTAAGAATTTAAATTTGAGAACAAATTTTGTAAAAGCGAACTTTGGTAATAAAGTCACATGGGAGCAATCATTCAAAGATTTATTTATCAAGTTTACTAAAGAATTAAATGAATTTCAATTTGAGTTGTTACCTAAAGTAGAAATTACTAATACTTCTGCTTTAAATTGTTATAGACATGCGGATTTAGTATACATAGACACTCCGTATTTTCCTAAAAAAGATAGTAGCGGAATAACTTATCATAACAGATATCATTTTTTAGAAGGTCTAATGAATTATGGTGAAATACCAAATTTTATAGATAGAGGAAAAGTAAATTTAGAAATTAACATTGGAAAGAATCTGGAATTTGAAAAAAGAAACAATTACATCTACGAGTTAGATAAACTAATACATAGACATCGAGATTCAATAATTGCACTATCTTATACAACGGAAGGATATCCATCAATACAGGAGTTGGAGGAGGTTATACATAGATATAAACAAACAACACATATCTGTTTTCTTGGAAAACATGGATTTGCATTAAATAAGAATAATGCTGAACGACAAGAAGTTTTAATAATAGGCATTTAGCAAAATATACTTTGTAATTTAATAGGAATCAATATGGAAGTCAAAATACGTAAATTAAAAAAAAATATTGGAAGAAACTGTAATCCCAGAGATTATGCCGTATGAAGAAAGAGTGCCCTTGTTAAAGCCTTTGGTAGAATATGCACATAACATAATTCCACAAAAATTATTCAGATATCGTGAATGTTCAGAAATACAATTTGATGCATTTAATAAGAACTTGATATATGCTGTTAATGCACAAAAATTCAATGATCCATATGATTGTCTTATAAGGTATGATAAACAATATATATATGACTCAATAAGTAAAGGTGCTTCAAAAGAAAAAATAAAGCAATTAAGAGATAGTCTAAAAAAAGGTGAATCTTTTCCTGATTTTATAGCATCATTATATGGTGAAGAACTTACAAAAATAGTGAAAGAAACCATTATAAATGCTACTGATGAAGAACTTGACAATAATAATTTGATTTTTGGGATAAGTAAAGAGGAGTTCTTTGAGAGAATCGATAAATATATATTTCGTGAAGCAGAATCATTCTCAAGAAAAAGTACATTTATTGCTTGTTTTAGTGAAAATGTCAAATCTATAACAATGTGGTCTCATTACGCAAACTCTCATAAAGGTTTTGTTTTAGAATATAACCTGAAAGGTCAAGAAATCAAATGTGATAATTGCAGTAATAAATTTACATGTAAGGATCGGATTGTACATAATCTATATCCAATCATTTACGACAATAAAAGGTATGATGGAACATTTTTTGTGAGTTGCTTTTTAGGACGACATATGGGATTATTCTCAAAACTGGATGATGTATTGTTTAATAATAAGTCAGCATTATATAAATCCCCTCAATGGTCATATGAAAAGGAATGGCGCTTATTTCTTGACAAGCCCAATTCATATGGGTTGCCATATTTGACTGCGGAAATACCACCAGTTGCAATATATTATGGAAAAGATATATCACCAATAAACAAAAAGATATTACATGATATAGCTAAAGAAAAAAATTGAAGGAATATCAAATGTATATAGATGTTCAGTCTGAGAAGTATGCTATGAAATTTAAGGCAATATAATATTCTCAATTAAAAACTTTCAAACAAATATCCGTATTGAGGTGGAGCAAAAATACAAGGCATCTGCTTGTATTTCAAAATAAAGCGTTACCTTTGTCGTATAATAGGAAATCGACTCCGCAAGACACTGCAAAATATTGCAAGCCTCCGGTGGAGCAATAGCGGGAGATTACTTCTTTAGCTAAAAGATACATCAAAGATATTCAGCCACTTATCGTTAGATTACGATTCCTGGTGGCACCACTTTGAAGAAAAGCAAAAGACAGTAAAATCCTGATTTCCAAGTGAAGTCGGGATTTTTTGTTTTCCCCAAGCACGCAAAAAACGGCAAAATATTACCGTTCGAGGTGGAGCAAAAGGTGGAGATAAAAACTTTAGGAAAAAAGAAAAGAAGTTCATTCAATGTGTTTTCCATCTTTAAGATGATCTAGCTGTTGAAAATGGAGAAGCATCCTTTGCTATTTCTTACTTCAACTGCATAAAGATAAGTCAAAATGCTTTAATCAATTATTCGATACGAACTCTATTGTATATATGTTTTGTTTGTGACCAACCATATGAAATACTTACTATATAGTTTGTGATATGATCAGATAGATTAATCATTAAAAATAAAATGTTGCAGAGCATTGTAAATACCATTTTCATCAACTGATGATGTTATATAGTCTGCATGACTTTTTACTATTTGATTGGCATTGCCCATAGCAATACCGATTCCTGCCTTTTCAATTATTGAAATATCATTTCCTCCATCACCAAAAGCCATTGTTTCTTCTATGTGAATACCTTGGTGGGCTATCATATCCAAAAGACCATTTCCTTTATTTGCATTTTTAGCAGTAACATCAGCAAATGCTGGATACCAACGACAAGAGATACTTCCAGTGAGATATGGCATGATTTGTTGTTCCACTGTTTCTGGAATGATAGGGGGGAGCTGCAAGATCTTTTGATTGAGTATTGTTTCTAGTTGGTTATCTTCTTTCAGATTTTGTACATTTAGCATCTGCCGGAATATTTGGTTTGTACTTTCATTGCTATTGTACATCGTTAGGTCATGTTCTCCTACTATCATACATGGAAATTTCATTTCGTCGGAAAACTGTATCATCGTTTGAACATCTTTGATTGGTATTGGGGTACAGGAAATAATTTCTTCTCCTGAAAAGCAATAAGCGCCATTAACGGTTATATATCCGTCTATTAGTTCTTCAATTTCCGCTAAGTTGTTAATTAAAGAAAAAGGCCTTCCTGTAGAAATATAAATTTTGATACCTTTTGCTTTTGTCTTTCTGATAGCGTCTATTGTAGATGGAGGAATATGATGTGTTTTGAAACTTACTAAAGTCCCATCAATATCAAAGAAAATAGCTTTTATCATTTTATCTTTATTTGTTTTATTCATCACATAATATATTTTTTATATGGAAAAACAGATCGGTGTTCTTTATGATGCCTTGAAGTTTTTCAGCTCCAACTCCATAAGAGAATATAGGAACCATGGTACTTGTATGAATCATACCTGGCATAGTCCATTTGGCTATTGGTTCTTGTTTTTCATTTCCTCCAACAAGTGTCATGCCTGATGCTTCAGGACCGCCGGCTACAATCACAAGAGTGTTTCCGTCTTTCTCTGCATAATCTAAAGCAATGCCGATGGCTTTGTCAAAATCTATGGTTTCCAGACCAACTAACTTGGTATCTCCATTGTGGGAAGCCCGATCCATAAACATATCACCAATCAACAAGAAAAATCCGTTATTACTTTGATTTAGTAGATTTATAGCAGAAGAAACAGACGCTGTTAATGTGTTCCCTCGTCCGTGTAAAATATCGGGTAGATTGGTTTCTGAAGTAAATCCTGCTAATTTACCGGATTTAATGTTTTGTATTTCACGGATTGATTTTGCAACATGATAGTCTTTTCTTTCCAGTTCTTCCAACAAATTTCTCCCGTCGTTGCGTATAGAAAAAGAATTCATGCCTCCTCCAATAAAGACATCGGGTGTTTGCTCTACATATGCTAAAGCGATGTCTTCTTTTTGCATCCTGCTTTTTACATGGGCAATGAAAGGAGCAATACTACCTTCAAATAATGTATTTGCTGAGACTATACCGGTCATAATTCCTTTTTCAGCGGCATATTCAATAATTGATTTTGTGGGTTGATTGTTTGAATCGACGCCTACTGCTCCTTTTCGGGTATTTATGCCTGAAGCAATAGCTGTTCCATGAGATGGACCATCTCCATTGAAATCTGTTAAAGAGTTTGTTTGCATTATTCCTACGGAATGCATTCGTTCGATGTTCAGAGGAGAATGATTCATAATCATTCCTGTTTGCCATTGGGCGATACTCATTCCATCGCCAATGAAAAGAATGACTTTCGTTCCTTTTTTGTTTGCATTCGTAGCTCCAATGTATATCGGAGCAATAATGAAGAAGCAAACTAGACACAGAGTTTTTAATAAACCAGAGTTTGTCATAATGTGTTTTCTTTTTAATGATGTACAAAATAACAAAGGTTATTGGCTGAGTACTCTACCAAATATGGAATAGTTACTACCATTTTGATAAGAGATTATTTAAAGAAAAACCTTGGTATATTTTCTTGGAGAGGCATAATCGGTCAGTATGATCAGATAAATATTTTTGTCAATAATCAGGAATCTCAGCAAAAGGACTATCTTTGTTAGAAAACAATATCTATGGAATATAAAGAATTGGGTATTTATCCTGAAAAGAGAACTGAGCATATTTCCTTGTTGAAATATTCCAAGAGCTCTTGCGGAGTAGACTTTTTACTCAATACGGCAGAAAGCTCGGAGAAAACAGGTTGGTTTAATCTTGACAAGCGATATAAAACAGATTTCTTTGAATTCTATTTCTTCCGGAAAGCCGAAGGATATATGTTGCTGGCTGGAAGGAAAATAATATTGCATCCTAATATGGTACTTGTTATTTCTCCTTTCCAATTACAAGAATGGCATGTGGATTTAGATAAACTGGACTATACCTTTCTTATTTTCCAAGAAGAATTTATAAACAATTTCCTTTCAGACAAATATTTTATGTATAGGTTACTGTATTGCTATCAGCATGATTATCCTACATTTTTTGATATGAGTAGAGAAGAGATGGCTCCACTTCTTAGCCAACTGTTACAAATGAAAAAGGAACTGAGGAATCCAATTGCCGATAGTTATCACATGATCGTTGCTTGTCTGTATCAATTCTTATTGTTGCTTAATAGGTTTTATGCAAATCGTTTTGATTTGCCTTTTGATCCGCCTTTGAATCATTATGCCTATCAGTATAAAGAACTGCTTGAGAAGAATATTTCTGAAAAGACGCGTGTAGCTGACTATGCGGAGATGATGAATATTAGTAGAGTTACCTTAAACAAAGCTGTGATGCGCGAGTTTGGCTTGTCGGCCGTGCATTTGTTGAAACAACGTTTATTACAGGAAGTCAAGAGCGATTTGCTATTTACAGGTTTATCAGTTAAAGAAATTGCTTACCGTCTGCACTTCTCTGAGTCTAACCATTTGATGCGTTTCTTTAAACAGATGACGGGGCAGACTATCAGTGAGTTTTTAGCTTCAATCAAAACGGCATGATAATGAGTGAGTAAGTATTATGGCTTGGTTATTATATCCCTTAATATTATAGGTTTAAGCCTTATCTGCTCTTGATAGTAGTTTATGTAGATCTTTAATTTGATATGTAAGTAAATCCCTCGTATTTCTGACTAAAAATAGCTTTTTTCTCCTTTTTGCTGACACGATAAAATGGATTTCTCGTACATTTTAGGAGAAAAAGGAAGCTTTTTCCCTCTTTTTCGGTACATTTTCATGAAAAGCCGGTTCGTTTTGATCAAAAGCCGGCGTGTTTGGGTAAATTCATGGTAAGCTTTTTGGGAAAAAGTAACGAGAAATAGAAACAAAATCAGTGAGTTTTGTCTGAAAAACTCGTGATATCTTGCTAGAAAGTTCTTTTAAACAGGAATAGATTGTTAAAATCTGTTTTAAATAGAGGCGATTTTTCCTTTTCTCGTTTTTAAAGACGGATTTTTTTGTCAAAAATGATTCCAAATCCGTTCTATTTTTGAATGATAAAAAGATCGTTATACAGGCAAAAGAGTGACAGTTGGTCGATTAATCTTATAAGGAATGTTTTTTCTTTCGTTTTATTGTCAGAAAATATCGGGATTGAACAGCTTTTTGTTAAACCTTAACTCGCTGTGTGTCGCGTATTCCCGATCATCTGTACGAATCTTTTGAAATATCGCAGAAATAAGAGGGTAGTTTTGACAAAATGTCAAAATGAAAAAGAGAAAATATCCTCACCGGATACTTTCTCTTTTCCATATATATACTCCAAAGATTTTTAGTCTCTGTTGGAGAAATATTTCATGAACTGTGAGCGTTCGTATAATGCCGGGTCAGGAATATTGGCATAATTCAGTTTTCCGATAAACTGATCCAATGATTCATAATGAGCCTGATGCATCCATTCTTCTACGCAAGTCGTGATTTGTGAGATGATTTCTGCTCCGTGTGTATAGATAGCGCTACACATTTCAACAGCAGATGCTCCGGCCAACAAGCATTTAACAACGTCTTCCCAGTCGTGTACTCCGGTAGAAGAAGCAATGCTGATATTCGGAATCTTACCGGATACGATGGCTGTCCAGCGAATCGTGTCGCTCAAATCTGAATGGCTGCTGAATACATTGCCTGATACCAGTTGCATTGTATTCAGATCAATATCCGGCTGATAGAAACGGTTGAACAGAACAACGCCGTCTGCACCGTTAGCCTTCAATTGATTAACCAAAGCCGGCATATTAGAGATGTATTTTCCGAGTTTGATGATAACCGGAATAGTAACCACTTGCTTTACTTTCTTCAGAATCTGGGTATATAACTGATACAAGTCTTCACAGCTGTGATGGATATCGGTTTCAAGGAAGAAAACATTCAGTTCGATCGCATCAGCTCCGGCATCTTGTAATTGCTTGGCAAACTCAATCCATGTATCTGCCCGATAACAGTTGATGCTGGCAATGATAGGAATGGTACACAATTCTTTGGATTTGCGGATCAGTTCCAGGTAATTTTCCACTTGGTTTGCCTTTACATAGCCTCGGATATAATCGGCAGCCTCCGGATAATCGGATTCTTGCAACATGGCATCGCTTTGCATTTCCATTTGTTCTTCAAACAATGATTTCAGAACGATGGCACCAGCGCCGGCTTTTTCAAATTCCTTGTTTCGTTCCGCATTATTGGTTAAACCGGAACTACTGACGATAATAGGAGACTGAAGTGTCAGTCCCGCATATTGTGTCTTTAGGTTAATCATATTTATTCTGTTTTTTATTGTTTATTAGACTTATTGTTGGTCAACCGTTTTGTTGACCAGTTATTAATATTCTCTTTCTCCAAAGATATAAGTTCCCACACGTATCATGTTGCTTCCTTCCTCGATTGCCAGTTTGTAGTCGTGCGACATTCCCATGGAAAGGATCGAGAAAGCTTCTGATTGGCAGAATACGGTTCCCTTTAATTCCGTGAAAAGCGCGTGCAAGGTATGGAATTCCTTGCGGATCTGGCTTTCATCGTCTGTCAAAGTAGCCATACCCATGATGCCACAGATTTGTACATGGGGTAATTCCGGCAAATGATTTACCAGTTCGCGACATTCATCGGGTGTAAATCCATGTTTGGTTTCTTCAGCTGCCACATGGATTTCCAGCAAGACGCGGATGATTCGCTCATGCTTGGCCGCCTGTTTTTCGATTTCATTCAATAACTTCAGTGAATCAACGCTATGAATGAGACTGATGAACGGGGCAATGTCTTTTACCTTATTGCTTTGTAGCGGACCGATAAAATGCCATTCAATATCTTTGGGGAGAACAAGCTGTTTGGCTACCAGCTCTTGAGCTCTGCTTTCTCCGAATACACGCTGTCCGGCCTGATAAGCTTCTTGCAAAGCTTCAACCGGATGAAACTTTGAAACAGCAACAAGCGTCACTCCTTGTGGAAGTGAAGCCTGTAATTCTTGAATATGCTGAGCTATATCCATAATGATATGATTTAGATCGTTGTTTCTGCCGCTTTCTTTTGTTCAGCAATCAGTTCTTCCTTTGATTTGGGTTCGGAAGGAATGCTGTTCGGATCAAACGGGAATACATCCATCAACTGAGTTTCTGTAACCGAAGCGATCGTATAGTCAGACAATGTTCCTTTCATACCTTCTTCCAATACGGCGATAGCCTCTTTTAAAGTAGAAGCCTGAGCCAGCATCTGAGCGGCTGTTTTCTTTTCGGCTCCGCTTTTTTCGTCGAGCGTAATGAAATATACTTTTATTTTATAGTAACGGTCTCCGTTTTCATTGAAGAATAGTTCTGAAATACGTGCACGCTTGATGTCTGTTACCGTAAACTCGCCTGTAATGAAAGGACGAATTTCTTCGATAATACGTGATTCAGCTTCTGTAAATGACAGAGCATCTACCAGATAAGGCTCTGTTACTTTCTTCTGCATACCATTTTCAAGCATCTTCTCGAAAGAGACTTTACATTCAAACCAGTTGTGCATCTTTATTCTGTTTATATTAATTATAATCTTGTTTCTTCCGACAAAGGTAATAGCAATTTATAAATAAAACAATTGATAGCTATTTTTTCGGAAATGTATTTTCATGAATAATTTGTACTTTTATCGCCTTATTGAAAGAGAATAAAATCAAGATAAATAGAATTACATGAAGACATTACTTTCATTGCCACCTAATTTGGTGGACTGTTTTCATCAGATAGAAAAGGTATCAGAAGATGCTTGGTTTTGTACATCCGATCCTGTAGGTGCCCGGCTGGGTTCGGGAGGCGGAACTACCTGGCTGTTGGAATCGTGCTGGCAGAAAGAGCATAAGCCTGTTGATTTTGCTTCTTGGCTGGCTTTGGAAAAGCGTATCTTGTTGCATGCCGGCGGACAAAGTCGGCGTTTGCCTTCGTATGCGCCTTCGGGAAAGATTTTGACACCCGTTCCGGTGTTTCGTTGGGCTCGAGGGCAACGGTTGTCGCAGAATCTGCTTTCGTTGCAGCTTCCGTTGTATCGGGAAATCATGCAGAAGGCACCGGATTCTTTGCATACATTAGTGGCCAGCGGAGATGTTTATATCCGGAATAGCGAGCCTTTGCAGGAAATTCCCGAAGCCGATGTCGTTTGTTATGGCTTGTGGGTTGACCCGTCACTGGCAACCAATCATGGTGTTTTTGTATCAGACCGGAATTGTCCGGACGAACTGGATTTTATGTGGCAAAAGCCTTCTTTGGAACAACTGGCTTCTTTGTCGGGGTCGCATTTGTTCCTGATGGATATCGGTATTTGGTTGTTAAGCGATAAAGCAGTCCGGCTATTGGCAAAACGCTCCAAGAAAGCCGACGGAAGTTGGAACTTCTACGATATGTATGGAGAATTCGGATTGGCATTAGGACGGAATCCGCAGGTAAAGGATGAAGCGTTGAATCAGCTGAAGGTGGTTATTCTGCCATTGCCGGGAGGCGAGTTTTATCATTATGGGACGAGTAGGGAATTAATCTCTTCTACGTTGGCCGTACAGAACTTGGTGCGCGACCAGCGGGCCATTATGCATCGGAAAGTCAAACCGCATCCGGCGATGTTTGTACAGAATGCAATCCTGGATAGGCCTTTGACGGCTGATAATTCGGAAGTATGGATAGAGAATAGCCATGTGGCAGGAAAATGGCAACTGGCCAACAGACATATTATAACCGGTGTGCCACGAAACGACTGGAGTCTGACTTTGCCTGCCGGTGTTTGTGTAGATGTTGTTCCTTTGCATGAATCAGCATTTGTGGCTCGTCCGTATGGTTTTTATGATGCCTTTAAGGGAAAACGCGATGATGCTTCAACACAATGGATGGGAAAACCGGTACAGGAATGGATGCAGGAACGCCAGGTTGCATTGCCTGATTTCTCGGATTTGCAGGAAGCGCCTATCTTTCCGGTTTGTACTTCTGTCGAGGAATTAGGTCTTGTATTGCGCTGGATGATATCCGAACCTGAGTTGATCGCCGGTAAAGAAGTCTGGGAGAAAGCCGAGAAGTTGTCGGCAAACCAACTGTCTGATCAGGCCAATCTCTTGCGGTTGGTAGAACAGCGGGATTCCTATTGTCGGGAAAACTGGCCGATGTTGGCCAAGAATCATGCGAAAAGTGTCTTCTATCAGTTGGATTTGGCCGATGCAGCCCAAGCCTTTGCGCATTGTCGGTTGCCATTGCCGGATATATTGCCTGCTGATGAACCGGTCATGAAGCGCATTCATAATTATATGTTCCGTTCGAAAGCCCATCAATTAGCCGGACAACCTTGGGAGGCTGAGCAACAAGCTGCCTTTGCTTTACTGCGCGATGGTTTGTTGCAGACGCTTGATTCGGATTTGCAGCGTCCGCATCGGCAAGTTTATCCCGACCAGATTGTATGGGGAAGAAGTCCTGTCCGGATTGACTTGGCTGGTGGATGGACGGATACGCCTCCGTACTGTCTTTTCTCCGGAGGAAATGTGGTAAATGTGGCTATCGAACTGAATGGACAGCCTCCTTTACAAGTTTATATCAAGCCTTCTAAAGATTATCGGATTACCTTGCGATCGATTGATCTGGGAGCGATGGAACAGATTCAGACCTGGGAAGAATTGTCCGACTTCAATAAAGTGGGTTCGCCTTTCTCAATCCCGAAAGCGGCATTGGCTTTGGCCGGATTCTTACCCCGTTTTTCAGCGGATAAGTTTACTTCATTGGAAGAACAGCTGAAAGACTTCGGCAGTGGTTTGGAGATTACGTTGTTGGCTGCTATTCCGGCGGGTTCAGGCTTGGGAACAAGTTCAATTCTGGCAGCAACCGTTTTAGGATCTTTGTCCGACTTCTGTGGCTTGGGCTGGGATAAGAATGAAATCGGTAGCCGTACCTTGATTTTGGAACAGTTGCTCACCACCGGCGGAGGCTGGCAGGATCAATATGGTGGCGTTTTCTCCGGAGTTAAGTTGTTGCAAACAGAATCCGGATTTGATCAGACTCCGTTAGTGCGTTGGTTACCCGATCAGTTATTTACGAATCCTGAATATCGGGATTGTCATTTGCTTTATTATACTGGCATAACCCGTACGGCAAAAGGTATTTTAGGAGAGATTGTCCGTTCTATGTTTCTTAATTCAGGGAATCATCTTGCTTTGTTGTCAGAGATGAAAATACATGCTTTGGATATGAATGAGGCTATTTTACGTGGTAACTTTGCAAATTACGGTAAGTTGGTAGGAAAGAGCTGGATACAGAATAAAGCACTTGATGCCGGTACAAATCCACCGGAAGTGGAAAAG
>OGYF01002659.1_pt1 | contig 13042 bp, 9 predicted proteins | sample 1576451 | NCBI WGS metagenome assembly OGYF01 (sample SAMEA3541505, study PRJEB24748) | human gut metagenome | biome: human gut; feature: human-associated habitat; material: faeces | place: China | collected 2012 | reverse complement strand
GGAACGGTGGCCGGCGTATAGCCGGACGCGATGCTTGCCCTCCCGAAAGGGAGGAATCTCCGTCGACGGAACCTCCGCTTCTCTGTAACCGTTATCTGCAGAGAAGGAAGAATGCAAGATTGCAACACCCTTATACCATTACATCCTTACAGCCTTGCTCCGGCAGAAGCCAATACCACTGACCACCCCGCTTCTCCGAGATGATGCCCAGGTTTTTCTTGGCGATCATCAGGGTGCGTTCCGACACCCCCAGTTCTCTGGCCCGGCTTAAGACGGCCTCGGCGGGCATGGCCTTTGTGAGTATCCGCTCCAGTTCCTCCTCCATCTGGGTGGTCTTGGTCTGGATTCTCCCTCCGCCGCTGAGCACATCGTCCACCAACAGGTCGCAGGCTCCCTTCCACTGGAAGCCATGCTCCCCGTCCAGCAGGAAGACAATGGACTTTCCCTCGGGGGCAAGACTGTTCTTGTCCTGAGCAACCACGCGCACTGTCGGATCATCCTTCATCCGTCCAACCACAAGGACACTGCGAGCTGCTGCCCGAAAGTCGATGGAACCCAGTCCCCGGTAGCCGGACTTTAGCCCTTGCGCCTTGTTCATGTGCCCGATGAGGATTACGGCGCAGCCAGTGCGCTCCGCCATTGCCGCCACCCGTTTCAGAACGGGACGCACCTCGTTGGCACGGTGCATGTCCACACCATCCCCCAGGTATGCCTGGATGGGGTCCAACACGATGAGCTGTGCTCTGGTCTGCTGGACCGCCTGCTCCAGCCGGTGGTCACAGAGGGTCAACTCCCGCTGACTCTCGTCGATGACCAGCACCCGGGAACAGTCCGCGCCAGCGGCGTCCAGCCGTGGCTTGATGGTGTCCGCCAACCCGTCCTCCGCCGTCTGGTAGATCACATTCAGCGGTTCCAGCGTTTTTTCACTCTCCGGCAGAGTCTCGCCCCGGGTCAGGGCGGCGATCACCGCCAGCACGAAGGTGGTCTTGCCCTCGCCGGGGTCACCCTGGACAATGGTCAGCTTCCCGCGCGGGAGATACGGATACCAGAGCCATTTCACCTCCTCCGTTTTGATCTCGCCCATGGAGATGAGTTTCAAATCAGATTTCATTTCATCCACATCCTTTCCGGTGTGTTCGCGAAAGCGACCATTCCCTTCCCGTCGTTTTCATGATAAAATCAGAAAAGGAAAACTTACATGGGAAAGGAACTTCCCGATTTTTTGAAAAAGTCGATGCGACGGAGGGGAGGCGGCTCATGGACAGAAAAAGAAAACCCGGCATCTATCTTCTGACAGATGCCGGGGATGCCGTTGAATTGATCCTGGTTTGGCTGGATGGCCGGGAGACGCGCCTGCAGGGGCAGTCACCCGCCGAGGAGCTGGTCTCCTTTGTGAACTTTGATTTCTCTGCCTATCGGGCCTCCGTGGAGCGCCTGTGGGAGGAGCACGACGTGTTTGAAGAGCGCCTTGAAGTGCCCTACGAGGACTATGTGGACTTCGCGCGGCAGGCGCTCCCCCTGGCGGAACAACTCTCGGAGATCGCACCCGTGGCGTATTGGGACGTTCTGCACCACCTGGACTCCGCCATAAAGATGCTGTATGACGGCAAGCCCATCTTCCCATCCCGGAAGGCTTTGGCTGTCCTCAACGCGCTACGCCACCCATATTTTATCCAGAACCGGCTGAGAAACCTGTTTGAGATCGGCTTCGCGGACTTCGAGCGCGGGACCCAGGAAGACCGTTTCCGCACGCTGGAGGATACCTGGCCGGGACTAATCGACCGGGCGTTCTCCATCCGCTTTCTGCCGGAGCCGTCCGGTGCTCCCGTGGGCACAATTAGGGAATATGCTCTGGGCGATCTGTATGAGCTCTGCCTGGCGGAGCTGTCCCTCTATTTTCAGCAGAACCGGCGGCGGATCGCCCGCTGTGAGAACTGCTGGCGGTATTTTGTGCCCAGGACCGAGGCGGGGTCCCGGTATTGTTACGGGAAGATGGACGGGAAGCCCTGCAAGCAGGAGGGGGCCAAGCGTATGCGCCGGTTCCGTGCGGATACGGACGAGGCGCTGGCGGCCTATGAGCGTCTGCGACGGCGACTGGAGGAGCGGGCCAACCGGCTGGAGCTGGCGGATCCGGGAGGGGAAAACCACCTGATCCCCTTCGGCAGAACACAGTATGAGGCGTGGCTGGACGGAGCGCGGGAGGCAAAGAAAGCATATCAGGCGGGCGGTATCTCCGCCGAGGAATTCCTACGGCGGATCGACGTGGACGGGGAACTGGACGGCTATCAAGCCACGCGGGACACATTCCCCGCGCCCGGCCAGACGCCCTGGCGGGACTACATCAAAAGAGATATGGACTTCGTTCCCGGCAAGCAGTTCACGGACATGCTGTACCTGGATTTGTCGGCGGATGATCCCGCCTGGACCATGATTACCGCCGAGGAGCAGATCCGAAAGGCGCGGGGTGGACACGCCAGCCTCCACGACCGCTACGGCGTGGAGGACCCGGTGGACCCCAAGGCCCACGCCAAGGAACTGGAGGAAATGTTTGCCCCTCGCGAGCCTGATCCACAGGTGGAGCTCATGAAACGTTTGATCGCTGAGGCGGCCAGGATCTCCATGGAGACTGTGTGGCCGGAAGAAGATGGTACCTGAGTAACATCATGACTTTTGAATTGAATTTCTCCAAAGGTTTTTTATGGGAAATCTATCAAATAGTTTTCTCTCATCTTCACTCATCTGCTTATAGATCAGTTCAGCCTCCTGAAAGCTCTCCAGCAAAATACTTGCTGCAAGTTGGTATGGAAGGACTATGCCTGGCCTTTCAAGCATGAAAAGATACTCTTTTTCTTCTGCCGATAGAGCCCGCCGCCGTTTCTCAATCTGAAGACGATTGACTATGATGACTTCTTCAGGAATATCGTGATGTTGCTCAACAAAGGATAACAAGTTAAGACAAATATCTAAAACTTCCGTGCTTTTGGTTTGATCATAAAGTTTTAGAAGTTCTAAGGTAAGGTTAATAATTCTGTCTCCATATAGAGTAGAGTATGGTTGCTTTTCTACTGACCGTACAATTTCATTTAAATCGACATTGTCGAGTTCAGACAACAGAGTTATATCCATTAGGATGTAGGGGCTGATTGCAAAACCGTCATCAGGGGACTGGTCTGCCTCGGCAGTCATTTTGAGATTTTCCATGTCGAAAAAATTCGACAAGTATACGCCTTTACCATCTTCTGATTTCTTTAAGTTAAGCAGAACAGAGATGCCGCCAAACTCAATTTTACCATAAGCCAATGCACCATCAAAGGAAAAAGGAACAGGAACGCCCTTATCAATTCCGATTACCACATTTCGCAGTTTTTGATATTCTTCATCGGTCATCTTTGCCAGATTCAAATCTTTGTTTACGTGAAGTTGCTTTAAAACCCTTGCTATTGTCTGCAACCAGGAAAGTCTCTGCTCCAGTTCTTGTTGAGTATGCCCGGTAAGTTTGAAGTCTGAACAGGGCAGTACCAAAGGGCCTATTTTAACAGGCTCCCCCCGCATTAGAGCTGTCAGCAATCTCAATTGGCGTATTTGCTCATGTAAAGTATCACATGGATGATATTGAAAATTGAGCTTGTTTTGGGAAATCGACCCGACAATCCCCGTCCCCAGTTGAAAGGACTTTATGTTTCCGGGCTTCCGAATAATATCTATCTGGTCATATAACACTTCACCGTTCACTGTGACCCGTATGTTTTGGTGGGTGACAATGACTTCCGGCTGGATGAGATCAACGGCAAAGTTGGCTTCAACTCCTGACGGTTTTGCATAGATGCATATTTGATGCTGTAGCAGCTCATCAACTACATCGTCAAATCTTTTTAAGCCAAACCCTGGCACAGAAAACCCAAAGTGGTCTACTACCATTCCGCTTGTTTCCAAATCGTTGAGGCTTTTCACATTTGGCAGCAGCGTCCACTGCTTTTCACGATTAGTCAGGAAATCAGATAAGATGCGTACAATCCTGCTTTTATCTCCGACCGGGAACGTTTCCAGGGATATCTGTTTGGTTTTTTGATTGCCGGCCTGCTCAAGCAATCTTCGTAACTGAAAACGCAATAATGGCGCATAAAAAATCCTATACTGCTCATTCGCTTTTATTTGAACCACGAAAAAGATGGCACCGCCATCTCGGAAAAAGTTGCGCAGATCAGCTACCTCGACTTGATAAACTGCCTTTTCCTGAAGCTTTCTTACATAGGTTCCCTTCACCTGGACTGGAATTCTGCCGACGAGCTCTCTTTTAGGGAATGATGTCTTTGACGAGTACAGGCGTATTTCACCATCCCAAGATGGCCCTTTATCTTCTGTCGGGATAGTTGGCACAACAAGTCCAGTGCTTAAAAGGGCACTTTCCAATCTATTGACAGCGGTTCTTTCAACCCATTCAGTATTGACCGATTCCTCTGCCTTTTGCTTTCTCATATCATATCTCCCACACCGTCTCATCCCCACAAATATTGCGGATCTTCAGCCGCAACGGTTTCTTCTCGCTGTGGATCGTGCCGTCCCAGAATTCCTTGGTTTTCTCGCCGTTGCGGATGACAAAGCCGTTTTTGTCGATTTTGATCTCGCTGTCGGAGTGCCACTCGCCCTGGGTGGCGGTGCAGTCCAGACTCAGGTATTCGATCAGCTCCAGGCCGGTGCCGCTGATCTCGATGGGCTTGAAGGGCTTCTTGGCGGTGGCGTTCATGCGGGCCTTTTGGTTGAACTCGTCGATCTTCTGGAGCACCCGGTCGCTGACAAAGGTGTCCACCACCACGGCGTAGCGGCCGAAGAGGTCGTCTGTCCGCTCCTCCACATGGAATTCCGCCCAGTCGCCGATGACCACGCCGTCCAGCACCGCTTTCAGGTCCCGCAGCTCTATCTCCACATCGGTGCTGTCATCCTGGGCGATGAACTTGCGGATCTCTTCCTCACTGGTGATGTCGATGTAGTAGACGATGACCTTTTTGATGCTGCTGTCCAGGTCGGGGATGGCCTGGTGGATGATGCGGTTCATGGTCACCACATCCAGCAGCTTGGAGGAGCTGTCCATCAAGTTGGGGACATAGACCGGGATAGTGCCCAGCTTGCTGTCGGTGATGGCCCCCTCCCAGAAAGAGTCCAGAGAGTCCTCGTTTTTCAGGCCGGGGATCAGGGTCTTGATTTTGTCCATGGTCTGGACCGGGTTGCGGTAGAGCTGGACGCCGTCCTTAATCTCCAGCACCTGAAACTGGGCACCGTCCGTTTTCAGGCGGTCCCGGGTGGTCTGGATGGAGTTAAGGCCGATGTCACAATGGATGAACCGGCGGCCCAGCTTACTGGACACCGCCGCCGTGACGCCGCTGCCGCCGAAGAAGTCCGCCACCAGCATCCCCTCGTTGGAGGAGGCTTTGATAATTCGTTCAAGAAGGGCTTCTGGCTTTTGAGTTGCATATCCTACGGGTTCTGATTTGTCTGCTGGCTGCAACATTGATATGCGCCATACATCATCAACAATCCGTTCGGTAGATTCCTGATACATTACGTTGCCGTTTTCGTCCTTGGCATTTATCATTTTCCCATCGACCTTTTTTCTTACCAGTTGCTTAACTGACTGTTCCCTTTTCTCTTTTTGCAGATTAAAAATGTAATCGGAATCCTTATTTTTTGCGTAGAAGAAAATTGTATCATGAGAGCGAGTGAAAACGGGTTTTCTCATATCCGGCATTTTATTGTAGTAATACCAAGATATTTCGTTTCTGAAATTTTCTTCACCAAAAACTTCATCGAGTAGTATTTTAATATAGTGCCCAATGTGCCAATCCAAATGTACATAAATGGACGCCGTCTCGCTCATGACGCTCTTGATGGCCATGAGGTTCTCATACATCCAGTTGAGGTACTTCTCCTTGTCCCACACATCGCCGTACATCTTCTCCTCAAAGGCTTTCAGCTCGTCGATGTCCAGCTCCTGCTCCGCCTGGGCGATGGCCTCGGCCACCTTGGGATTCCGGCGGATGTAGACCTTCTTGGCGTAGTCGGCGCCGCTGGCAAAGGGCGGGTCGATATAGACCAGGTCCACCTGGATGCCCCGGTCCTTCAGATAGGCGCAGGCGGAGACGCACTCTCCCCGGATTACCAGATTGCCGTCCGGATTCTCGCCCACTGTCTCCTGTTTCTCCATCTCATACAGAGGCATCCCTCGCTGGAGCACCATGGACACATCGTCCGCGCCCTTATATTTGAGAATACGATTGAAATTACCCAGCACGGCCTGTCCCTCGACGGGTTCGGGGATAAAGGGGATATATTTAATCGGCATGGTTGGATTCCTCCTGCTTTAGGGTAATGAGCAGCCGAATGATATTTCCGGTTTGGTACATTATGTATTCAAGCACCCTATCACTGGTTGCATCTCGGTGCTTGGCATAATTGTTTATAAACAGGGTATAGGACTGCAATATGGTTTCAAAGTTTCCACTGATTTCTTTTGGAATCCCCTGGCTTTTTAAATATGCACCATAGTCTCTTTTGAAATTTTCGAGTGCTCTATTTCCACCAAGAAATTCTTGGAAAAATGTCTCCAATGCTTTTCGGAACAAATCAGCGATATCGCTGGCTTGTTGTGATGTTGCTTCTGAATATTGCTTTAACGCTTTTATAAAAGCTACATGAGACCTGGGATAGACTTTCAACCATTCGAGGGGGGCCGACACAAGTGATTGATCCAACTCAGAAGCACCGCAAGGGAAGATAAAAATTCCATCTTGATCGCTTATGATTTCAAATTCAATATTCAGTTCACCAAGGCAATCTTTCAAAAACTTGATGATATCTTTTTTCATGATAGGATGACTGCCGCATGTGCAAAATAGACCTCCAAAGGGGTCTTCATATGTATTACAGAAAGCAATGTATTTTGCAATAAGTTCTTTGCAGGATTTACACATTTCAAAACTTTTGGATAACCTTTGACATGGTCTCAGATAATCGAGGCATGGTTCTCCGACCATCATAAGATATTTTAAGCAAGCTCCATCTACATATATATCACCCAGTAGATTATTAACAAAGTTTTGAATTTTGGCAGAGAGCATCTTAAATTTTTGATTATCATTAAACCCTACGCCCAATTTTTCTCTATAATCAACCCATTTCATAAAATCATCCTCCAAAGAACTCACAAATTTTTCTCTGTGTCAGCACAAGCCTCTCCCGTTCCGGCATACTGTCCTCTAAGTACAAATACTCGAACCGCTCATAGCCGAAGGCGGCGTTGTTCTGACGGAGGAACTCCGTCTCCATAAAAGTCCGCTTGTCCTTAAACTTGGGATCGCTGGCATAGATTTTACCCTTAGTCTCTGCAATCAGCACCTTGTGGATCACGCCGTCCTTCCGCTGGAGGATTAGAAAGTCCGGGGTATACAGCCCTACATACTCCCAGCGGCTCCCGCTACGCCGGTAGCACTTGATCTTAAACTCGGTCAGCGCCCGGTCACCGTTATAGTAGACCTCCAGCCCCAATCCTTCCACCTCCGGGAAGGTGAGTACTTCATTCAGGAAATCCTGTTCAAAGGGGCTGTCCGTGTGGTAGGGCAGATAGTGGAAGGTACGGTTCTTCTGGGGGTGGGAGGTAAACTTCTTCCGGAGCGAGGCCAGGATGTCCTCCTGCCCCAGCTCCTGGGCCAAATTCATTAGCTCCTGGGCTTTCTTGTCCAGTTTCAGCTTGCCCTGGTCATCCAGGATGATCTTCTCCACCTGCTCCTGTTTGGGGCAGTAGTCATCCGGATTCGTTGTCTCAACCACCGGCGTGAAGTTCGCAATATTCAACAGACTGGCCGACTGGGGGATGCACTCCTCCTTTGTCTCAAAGGAGCGGCTGTCGCAGAAGGCTTTTCGGATATTGGCCTCCACCGCGGCCCGGTCATACCTGGAGCTGAAGCATCGGCCATCGCCCCGCTGGTAGGTAATGGCCTGGAACACCTTCCGCAGGATATGGTCATAAGGCAACATCTGTTCCATGGTGAGGGTCTCCAGGGAGCGGCGGACGATTCCGCAGAGCCAGGAGAAATAGCTGGCGGGGGTGTCGCCGCGCTCCGCGTCGTCCACCGTCCGCTCCAGCACCTCCATGGTGAGGTCGGTGGTCTTGATCACTCCGGCGGCTGTTCGCGTGTTTTCATAGGCGACGGGCAGGCTTTTCTCTGGCTGAGCCTTCTCCGCAATCAGCGTCTCGTAGTGGATCTTCAGCTGATAAAAGTCCACCTTAGGGAGCCGGAGATACTTTGTCCGATCGTAGCGGTTCAGCTTGGTCTTGTGGTGATCCGCGTCGGTAAACTCCTGGAGGGAGATATGGTGCTGTTTCTGTAACTGGCTGTTGAGCTTGTCCGCATTGCTGCTGTTGAGATAGATGAGAGCGGTCTCCGGGGCGTCTTTCTGCACCTGGCGCAGGCAACGGCAGGCCGTCTGGAGCACCATGTTTTTGGGACAGTCCCCCTCCTGGGAGAGGATGATCCCCGTCAGGCTGCGGCAGTCCCAGCCCTCTTTCCCGATCTGTACCAGCAGGACGATGCGAACCTTGGAGAAGGGCTGATCCAGACTGTCAAATTCCATCTGGCTGTCCGCCGGCTGGGGGTACCGCTTGTTGCCTTTGTGGAATTTCAGGATACAGTCAGCGGGCAGGCCGCATTCCGTCGTGATGCCAGCCACCAAAGGATAGACCAGCTCCTCCAGCTTTTCGACGGTTCCGCAGTAGATCCCCAGTTTGGCCCACGTCCCGTCGGAGTAGACCGTGTCTTTGTAATTGTCCAGAAACTCCCGAACGCCTCGGTCGATGATCCGTCCGCTGTCAGGCAGATCCGCGATCTTCACAATGGGCCGCTTGAGAAAGTTGCCCACGCCATCGATCAGGGGATAGTAATAGACGATGTTGGAAATTTCAGCCGAGGAGACGGAGAGGCCATCCGTCACCTGGATCTTCTCCGTTTTTTCCAGATAGGGGGTACCGGAGAAACCGATAACAGAATTGATGGTCTGATTTTCCGCCCACTTGTTGACCACTGCGCGGAGCTTGATCTCGTCGCTGACCGCGTGGTGGACCTCGTCAATGAACACGGACAGGGCGGGCAGCTTTCCGATTAGGTTTCGCAACTCGTTGGCCTGCCGGTCCTTTTCATCGTCGCTCTCCTCAAACATGCTGATCTGTCCGGCCTTTTCCTGAATGCGGTCCAGGATCACCTTCTCCGCGTTGGTCACAGCCACCAGGCCGAACAGCTCAGACAGCGGCTGGTGGTTAGCAATCTTCTGCACATTGGGATTTTTGGTCTTGTTGGACTTTTTCGCCGTCTTGGACTGATCCAGCACCTCGAAGAACAGCAGCCGCTTGATCTCCGAGGCGGCTGGCTCCGGGATCACCCAGGTGGGGTCGAACCGCTGGATGGTTTTCAGGCTGGGCACCACGGAGGACTTCAGGCCGGAGGGAGCGAAGATCATAAAGTTATGGGCAAAGGCTGGGTTATTCGGTTCATTTCTGGCAAAATACAGATCCAGGTAGATGAATGCCGCCATCAGATAGGTCTTTCCCGCCCCCATGGGGAGGCTGAACAGATAGTCTGTATAGGATACCCCATAGAAGGCCTCCCGGAAGAATTTTTCATAATCAATACGCTCCGGGTCTTTGCGGATCTGCTTTTCCAACTTCTCGGAAACCTGTTCTCCGCTGTCATTTTTCAGACGGGCGTATTCAAATAGTGCCGCCGCTGCGGGGTGAGCCGTCAAAAAGTCACGGGTATTGCTGGAGATCTCCGCCTGCTCCAAATCCAGAGTATTAAACGCCCCCTGGCAGAACAGCTGTGAGAGTGGTGCGCACCCGCAGGCGATCTTTAGGAACAGGTAGGTCTTTATGGCGTCTACCTGAGCGTCACGCATTTGGTCGGTCTGCTCAATATATTTCACAACCTCCCGTGCAGTACAGGCGGAGGAGGAAAACCAACGATCCCGTGCGTTGGTGATCATTTGATAAAACATCAGCGGTCTCCTTTAAAATCTTCTTTGGCTTGACGAGTTCTTCCATCCAATGGTTTCTGTGCATCCTTTGGGATAGCCCAGACCCGCCCCAAGCGATATGCGCCTGGGATGCGACCATTTCCGCACAGAATCTCAACTCTCCGCTGAGTAAGGCCCCATTCCGCCGCTTTATCTTTTGGTGTCACATAGTCCATATCTAAAAACCCCTTGTTTTGAACGGCTTTTTTGACATTATACATCTATTTGCCGAATAATACAAATATCGATCAAACAGGTTTGTTGCGGACTTTGTTACACACTATTTTTAAGTGCAATAGGGTAAAGGAAACCCAGCCCGCATGGATATTTACTCCATGCGGGCTGGGTTTGTGCCTGAGTGCTTAGGTAAGCTATAAGCTCTGTATTTAATTATCCCGATCCTTATCGGAAATTTTGTTATCCTTATTCAGGAGTTCCTCCGTTTCTTCCGCCAGCTTCGCGGCATCCTCCACCACTCCGGTCACCAGTTGCTGGAGGGTCTGGGCGTTCTCTGCTGTCACCACGGGCCGGCCGGTCTCCTGCTCCAGCTCCCGTCGGGCGTTGCCGGCGATGCGGCCGCCCCGCTGGGCCACCTTGCGGTTCTCTTCCAGGCCCTCGGGTTGCTCCGCCCGGGAAATGCTGGTGGTGGACGCCTCAGCCAGCATGTTCAGCACCAGCTCCAAATCGCTCATGTTGTCCCGCAGGTTCTCTTTCTTTAGGCCCTTGAGCCGCTTATACTGCCGGGTGGTCATACCGGACCAGGCTTTGCTGATCTCGTCGGTGAGGATGGCGTACTCCCGGCCCTTCTCCACGCCCCGCTTGCTCCACTCGTCGGTGAGCTCGTTGCGGATTCGGATGGCCAGCAGCCGCTGGTGTACCCACTCCTCTGAGTAGCCCTTTTTCAAGTAGGTCTCCAGGGCCCGGTCGATGGCCTGCTCCGGGTCAATGGTCTCCTCCATGCGCTCCCGCCCCACCTGGGCCAGCCACAGCTTGAAGGGCTCCGCCTTGGGGGAGGGGATGGACTGGATGATGCGGAGAAGCTGCTCGGTGTTGGCCACGTCGGTAAGCCGCTTTTTGCCGTCGGCGGCGGTCATTTTCAACTGCTTACAATTTGTAAGCAGTTGATCCGCGCCTTCTTCTTTCAGGCGCTTTTTCAGCACTGCCCAGTAGGTGCTGGCCCCCCGGGGCGTTTGCTGATCTGTTAACGCCCCCACCACGTCCACCACGGAGAAGTACCACTCCTCCCGCTCCCCGTCCCAAGCGGTGCGGATCTTCTGATTTTCAAAAAGCTGAATCTGATCACTTTGTTTCTTTTCGTCCATCGTATGTACCTCCCAGCCTTGGTATCGTTATTCTACCATGTTTTCCCGCCCAAGACGAGTGATTTATTCTCCCATCCAGCCGCCCCGTTTTGCCAAATCCAGCATCCCGAAGCAGAACCGCTGCCACCATGTCAATGTAATCTGTGACGGGTCGCCTTCCCGGATCCGCATGGTGCGCCGGATCTCCTTGGGGATCACCACCCGCCCCAGGTCGTCGATCCGCCGCACGATTCCAGTTGCCTTCATATCGAAAACTCTCCTTTGCCATTGAGATTTTTGAGGATGATTCTGCCTGGCAAAAGCTAGTATCCGCAGGATTTGTTTGGCTATGCAGGCCCGGCGGGTGGTTTCATTTGGCAATCAATCCGTCTCCGGCAGGTACTCCTGGACCACCAGCCCGTCGGTGGATACCAGATAGTTGGTGAGATAGGACAGGTGATCGCCGTCCACCAGCCAGGAGACCCGGTAGTTGTAATAGTCCACTCCGTCCAGAGTAAGCGGCCCTTCGTAGCCGTAGGACATCACATTGCCGGTGGCCTCGTCCACTGCGCCCAGCTGCTTTTCCAGAATGGCGACGCCTTCCTCCGGCGTGATGGTGTCCGTGGCGGAGAGCCCTTCCGCTGCGGCTCCGCTGGCCTCTGGTGCCGGATGACCGCAGGCGGAGAGCAGGAGCAGCAGCACGGCCAGTGCCGCACAGAACAGAGAGCGGGATTTCATGGGATTCTTCCTTTCCGTTCCGCCCAACACGGGCGGAAAATTTTTCCTCTGTTCAGACGAGATTAAAAAGCGGAAAGTTCCGGGAAAAATCCTGACCAATCCCACAAAAAGCACCAAACATTCTTGTGAAAATACGGGAAAAAACTGGGAAATCCCACCAACTTGTGCCGCCCTTTTTCGACAGGACCATCCTTGACGGTATTTTTCCCAGGAAGTATAATATAAACAATTATATGCATATCCAGATTCCGCGCAAACGCTTTACTCTAAGAATGACGAGCCTGCCGGGGATACTCCGCGGCGGGGAGAGGAGCTGCTGCCATGGCAAAACAAGGACAGGCGGACCGTTTCCACCAGGGGACGATGACGGACGGCTGGCGCTGGTTCGGCGCCCACCCTGCCAAAAAGCGGGGCAGAGATGGCTGGACGTTCCGGGTCTGGGCCCCCCATGCGGAGGCGGTGTCCGTCGTGGGCGACTTCAACGACTGGGAGGAGGGAGCGGCCCCCCTCGCCCGCAAGGGCGAGAGCTGGGAGGGCTTCTTGCCGGACCTGCCGGTCTATACTTCCTATAAATATGCGGTGCGGGGGGCGGACGGCCAGGTCCGCCAGAAGGCGGACCCCTACGGCTTCCACACAGAGACCCGGCCGGCGACAGCCAGCAAGCTGTATGACATCAGCGGATTTAAGTGGACGGACGGCGCTTTCCGGGAGAAGAAGGTCAAGCACCCGGTCTATACATCACCGCTGAATATCTATGAGGTCCATCTGGGCTCCTGGAAAAAGCGGGGGAACGGGGACTTCATCGACTACAAGGACCTGGCGAAGGATCTGGCCGCCTATGTGAAGGATATGGGCTACACCGCCATCGAACTGCTGCCGGTGACGGAGCACCCCCTGGACGACTCCTGGGGCTATCAGTGCACCGGGTACTTCGCCCCAACCTCCCG
>OGYF01002651.1_pt1 | contig 13079 bp, 6 predicted proteins | sample 1576451 | NCBI WGS metagenome assembly OGYF01 (sample SAMEA3541505, study PRJEB24748) | human gut metagenome | biome: human gut; feature: human-associated habitat; material: faeces | place: China | collected 2012 | reverse complement strand
CTGTCCGTGTAGCGGTCCTGCAACGGAAATGAAACCCCAATACTTCCGGCATTTGTAAAATACGGATGCGCACCGTTGTAAGAAACCACAATCTTCGTTGTCAGCACATCTCCGTTTTTCTCATTCTGCACCTCAGCCGAAAACTCCGGCGGGCATTTTACCTCGGCGTATGGGAAATCCTCCCGCAGCCAGTTCATCTGTTTTGGATCTTTGGAAAATACAATTTCTTTCACGTTCCCAACTCTCATTTTTTATTTCCCCTTTCGTTTTTTCTTTGATCCCGCTTTTTGAACTCCATGTAAAATTTATTTGCTGCTTTGATCATACTATATCTACATGCTCTTTTCTATATCTCTTTTTCCGTTTTACTTTATTTTTTCTTTCTTGCCGATAGTATTTTTTCTCAATTTTTGCTATACTGAAAATGTATGCGTATCAAACTCCGGCATTGCTCTTTCAAGCTGCCGACACATACATAAACTTCATAAAAGGGGGTATCTTTTTCATGGATACGTATGTCATTTTAAAAGACCTGGCAATCATTATCGTATTCGCAAAATTGTTTGGTATTCTTGCCAGAAAATGCAAGGCTCCGCAGGTTGTGGGCGAGCTGATTGCCGGTATTGTCCTTGGACCCAGTGTGCTGGGACTCGTTCAGCAATCTGACTTTCTCGCACAAATGGCGGAGATCGGTGTCATTTTGCTGATGTTCTCCGCAGGTCTTGGCACCAGCCTGAAGGATCTGCTCCGCACCGGAGTGAAATCCCTGCTGATCGCCTGTGCCGGTGTTTTTGTTCCTCTCGTTCTTGGAGCCATCTTATACATGAGCTTTTATGGCTTCTCTGCTGTCGGGACGGGAGAAATTTACCACGCTGTTTTTATCGGTGTTATTCTGACTGCAACATCGGTCAGCATCACCGTACAGGCCTTGAAAGAACTCGGCAAGCTGAAAACAGAGGTTGGAACAACCATCTTAAATGCGGCCATCATCGACGATGTCATTGGTATCATTGTGCTGACTGTTGTCATCGGTTTTAAAGATCCGACATCCAATCCGCTGAAAGTAGCAGCCTCCACCATTCTGTTTTTTGCCCTTGCGATTGTGCTCGGTTTTCTCTGCTTTAAGCTGTTCAACCGCATGAACTCCGTATTTCCGCCGTCTCCCGATTCTGGGTCTTGCGCTCTGCTTCGGACTGTCCTACATTTCCGAAAAATATTTCGGCATCGCCGATATTACCGGTGCATACGTTGCGGGCGTTATCCTGTGTTCCCTCGATTCTTCCGATTACATCGAAGAAAAAATGGATATCAGCTCCTATATGATTTTCGGACCGATTTTCTTTGCAAGTATCGGACTCAAAACAACGCTCAGCGGCATGAACGAGAAATTCGTACTCTTTGCCATCTGTTTCGTCATCGTCGGCCTTGCCGCGAAAATTATCGGCTGTGGCCTGATGTCAAAGGGATGCGGCTTTACCTGGGGCGACAGCCTGAAAATCGGTGTCGGTATGATGACCCGCGGTGAAGTCTGTCTGATCGTTGCGCAAAAGGGTCTGAATGCAGGCTTTTTATCCGGCGATTTCTTCAGTGCCGTGATTCTGCTGATTCTCTTCTCGAGTATTGCAACACCGATTATGCTGAAAATCTTATACGAGAAAATGCCGACGGCAAAAGATTCTGCAAAGGCATCCTGACTTTCCTTTTACCAAAACAGGGCGCTGTGCCATTTCCTGCACAGCGCCCTGTTTTTTTCATATCAACCGGTAAGTTCTGATTTTTTCTACCACAGAATCTTCTCTGCCTCAGCTCCATCCGCAAACGGTCCCGGCATTGCTGCCACGCCGCGGTGCTCGCCAAGATAGTCCTGATCGAAGATAATCGTGCTTCCGTCCGGATCTTCGAATCTCTGCTCCGGCTCGAAGGCGTATCCTAAAATATCACTGTTGATAATTCCCGTCCGGAAATCCTTCAGGAACTCATACACGTTCGTCTTGATGGAATAGTGGCCGTCTTTTTCCACAAGTTCCACGTTAACCTGGTTCTCGTTATCCATAAGATTCTCTTTTTCATTCACACACGCCTTTGCTCCGTTAAAGTAAGCGTTTCCGTTTACCCAAACCGGCAGATGACATTTATTGTGATACGGCTCCAGCTTGCTCATGTCGGCCGGTTTGTCCAGCTCAAAGTGGCTGATCCACTCGTCATAGGTCGGATACTCGTCGAACACATGCGTTCCGACCTCCTGGTTATCCTCCATCTTGAAGCCCATGTCCTCAACCGTTTCTGTTTCCTCAACCGGGTAATTCTGGATAAAGATGTTGTTGTAGAACCGGTCATCACCATGCAGGAATGTCATGAATCCGGCAACCTCGGTACGGTGACGGATGTGATACGGCGTGTAACGGTCTCCTGTTCCGCCGCCAACTGCAGTTAATGAGCCAAGCATCAGATTGTGTACGCAGGCAATACCATCGGTCGCCATACGAACGCTGACCGGTGAGAGCATAATATTGTTATCGATCAGTGTCGGACCATGGCCAACCTCGATGAAAATATCCTGACTCATCATTGCGCCCTCTGCTTTTGGTGTTCCCTCCGGCGGGCAGTTGTCGTGCAGCAGGTTCTGGGTCAGGCGTGTTCCCTGTGCCTCCCAGTCGCACCAGATGCCCATCGTACAATGATGAATGTGATTTCTTCTCATCACAACATCGATCGCTGCATGCATCTTGATACCGGAAATCTCGGCTCCGCCAAGCTGCTGCATATTGTTGATGTTGTGAATGTGGTTGTCCTCAATGATACTGAACACACCGCCCATCCGTCCGACAATACCGGTCTGCTCACAGTGATGGATGTGGCAGCGGCGGATGATATGGCTTCCGATGTTCTCCTTCGTCCAGCCGTGATACTGGCCGCGGCACACAGCATCACGCTCCATCTGGGTCGGGCTTTTTACGTGTTTTCTGGTAAAGTAATGGTCGTTCTCCGGATCGTAATATTTTCCGAGCGAAATACCGCAGCACTTGCTGTTGCTGACCTCACAGTCCTCAATAATCCATCCCTTCGACCAGTGCGGACCGATCATACCGTCCTGATAAGCAGCCGGCGGCGCCCATGTCGTTGCTGCCTTGCTGACATCAAATCCACTGAACGTAATGTAATTTACGCCTGTTTTCGACGGCATAAAGCAGTTCCGGCGCACGTTGATTTCTACTTTTTCCTCCGTCGGGTTTTTACCCTGGAAGTTTGCGTAGATGACCGTCTGATTTTTCTCTTTGTCCTGCTCGGTATACCATTTGTAAACCGACCACTCCGGCTCCCAGGACGGCGCATAAACCTCGCCCTTGATACACTCCTCGAGCGTCTCTGTCTCGTATAACTGGCGGTCATTCAGATAAACCGCGCCGGTATGGCGTACCACCGGTGCAAAATACCAGTCACCGCCGACCATTGTCGTGTATGGGTTATAATTGCCAAAAACTCCGTTGTCTACACGGCATACCCACACATTATCTTTGTAATGCTCCCAGTCATTCATCGTTTCCGCACCGGTGATCTTTGCGCCGAGCGGCTTCTCACTCTTATAGACGATTCTCGCATCCTCGGTTCCGCCGTTGACCGGATCAACATATTCATGGTAAATACCAGGTGCAACCAGAACTTCATCTCCTGCCTTTGCAATTTTTGCCGCATCGTTGATGAACTTGAACGGCATCTCTTTTGTTCCGTTTCCATTCTTCGGAGCGGAATTATTGACATAGTAAATCATTTCTCTATACTCCTTTTTGTTATAGTAAAACCCGAAAACACTGCAAAAAAGGCTGTGACGCAATCATTCACTCTCTGCGGCGCTGAATTTTTTACGCTATTTTTTTGCGGGTCTATAGAATTTCTTTACGATAATGCTTCTTCCGCAGCCTCTTTTGATGCAAACGGGCCCGGCAGCGGATGAATGCCCTGACGGTTTCCGAAGTAGTCATATCGGAACACGATCGGCGTTCCATCCGGATTCTCATATTTCTGTTCCGGCTCAAATGCCATGCCAAGCGTCTCCGTTGAGATCACTGCACAGGCATTCTGCGGCAGATAATCGTAAACATTAGTCTCCAGTTTCCATTTTCCGTTCTCTTCTTTTACACCGATGGTGATTTCATGCTCGGTATCCACTACAGCGTCCTGTTCCTGCTCTGCCGGCTTCGCCCCATTGAAGTAAACGTTGCCGCCAAGCCATACCGGCAGCTTCTCGTAATACAGATCCGGTGACTTTCCGGAGCCCATTCCGCAGTAGCCCTCAAATCTTGCCACGTACTCCTCCAATGTCGGATATCCGCTGTACGGTGCGGTTCCGTCATCCCACTCATTATCTCCGGTCAGTTTACGGATTTCTTCCATTCCCGCACGAACCGGCTTCTGGATGAAGATATTATTGTAGAACCGGCAGTCACCGTGAAGAACTGTCATAAATCCGTTGATCTCCGTGCGATGCGGCACATGGTACGGTGTGTAGCGCGGCGACGGCAGCTTGTCGGAGCCATTGTTGACACCTCGGCCGACAGCAGTAAACGATCCCGCGATCAGGTTATGTACTACCGCAACACCCTGCGTTGCCAGCTTCATCGCGCGGTCCGAAAGCAGTACGTTATTGTCCACCAGTGTCGGTCCGTGGGAAATTTCAATAAAGATATCCTCGCCGATACCGTCCATACCTTCTGGATTTGCATTTTCCTCGTTCGGCAGCGTATTGTCATGGAACAGGTTCTGCGTAACACGTGTGCCCTGTGCCTGCCAGTCGAGCCAGAGGCCTCTCGTACAGTGATGGAAATGGTTTCTTCGAATGATCACATCGATTGCTGCATGCATCTTGATGCCGCCGATCTCCGCACCCGCAAGGTTCTGTTTATTATTGATATGGTGAATGTGGTTATCCTCAATAATCGAGAACACACCGCCTAAGTGGCCTACAATACCTGTCTGTCCACAGTCGTGGATGTTGCACCGGCGGATGATATGGCTTCCGATATTTTCCTTCGTCCATCCCTCTCGCTGCGCCTGGCAGATACAGTCACGCTCCGTCTGTGTACCATCTTTGAATTTCCATTTGAGCCATTTATTGTCATTGTTCGGCTGTCTGTATTTTCCAAGTGAAATGCCCGAGCACTTCGAATCTGAAATCTCACAATCCTCGATGATCCATCCCTTTGACCAGTGCGGGCCGACCATTCCTTCCTGATATGCCGTCGGCGGAGCCCACTGGGTTGCCGCCTGTTTTACAACAAAGCCGGACAGCGTGATATAACCAATGCCCTCCTTCGATGGATAAAAGCAATTCTCGCGCACATTAATTTCCACCGTTTCCTCATTCGGGTTTTTCCCCTGGAAATTCACATAGAAAACGGTCTCATTCTTCTCTTCGTCCTGCTCCACATACCAGGTGTAAACCGTGAATGCCTGATCCCAGGATTTTTTATAGATCTCCGGCTTTTTCACCTGATCCAGACTTGTCACCTCATACATAGATTTTCCATTCAGATACACTTCTCCGGTGTGTGCCGTGTAGGATGCGATAAACCAGTCACCGCTGACCAGTGTCGTATATGGATTGTAATCCCCAAACAATCCGTTCGAAACGCGCGCTGTCCACACATCACCTTCCAAATGCTCCCAGTTATCCACAATTTCCGCACCGGTAATCACAGCTTTTCCCGGTTCCACAGAACGATACACAATTCTTGCATCCTCACATCCCGCATTCGCCGGATCTACATATTCCCGATATACGCCAGGCGCTACAAGCACCTCGTCGCCGGACCTTGCAATTTTTGCCGCCTCGGAAATCGTCTGAAATGGATATTCCTTCTGCCCATTTCCGCTTCGCACAGCATTTCCATCTACATAAATCTGCATTTTTCGCTTACCTCCCACTTCTTCACTTTTCATAAACTTTTATTATATTTTTGTGAATTTTCGCCAAAACCACATCACTCTTTTTCCGATTTCTGCCGTTCTTCACAATTTTCATATCTTAACCATAATACAGATCCTCGTAAAACACTACTTATATATTGCCGATCATTGCCCAGATGTTTCGATTTTTTCTATATTTTTTCTCTCTTCTGTTGTATAATACCGTTTATCAGATACGGAGGATTCTTTTGCCATGAAAAACGATTCGACTTCTTTTTTCGAAAACAATCATTTTGCTAACAGCTATGTTTACGATATCTCTATTTCGCATGTCCCCGCCTATTTCGGTCTGCACTGGCATCACTATATTGAAATTGTGCTTGCACAGGATGACGGCATTATCTATGAAGTAAACGGAGAAGCCTTTCCACTGAAGCCCGGTGATCTTCTCTTTATCTGGCCCGGCGAGCTGCACGCTGTTTCCACAACCAACAGAGAACATCGCCTGATCATGCTTCAGCTCGATGCAGATTTTCTGGAAAAACGCGTGGATTTCCAGTCTGTTGCTTATCTTTTTTATCAGATCCGTCTTCTGAATCAGAACAACTTCCCGGAAATCGAAAAACTCCGCGGATTTCTGACAGAGCTGCGCAGGCTATCCCTCTCTGGTATCAGTTTTTCCGAGTTGCGCGGATGCGTTCTGCTGTATCAGTTTTTTATTCTGCTCGGCGAAAATCTCTCCGTGCCGACCGAAACTGCCGCACCGCAAAAAACAGGCCATTCCGCACAGGTACACCGCCAGATGATTGCTGCATGTACCTGGATCTCGAGTCACTGCACCGAACCGGTTTCCCTGGAAGAAGCATCAAAGGTCGCCGGATTCTCCCGCTGTCATTTTTCCAAGCTGTTCCGCGCATACACCGGCCTCTCCTTCACGGATTTCGTCACCAGGGAACGGCTCCATATCGCCGAAAACCTGTTAAAAAAACCGGATCTCACGATCACCGAAGTGTCGCTCGAATCCGGTTTTAACAGTATTTCTACGTTTAACAGAGTCTTTTTGAAATCAAAAAATGTAAGCCCTACCGACTTCCGTCAGATGTACCTGCAATCCTATCAGAAATAGACTATGAATTCAGCATGGCCTCTGGTCTTTCGCAGGTGGATGGAACCTTCTCAAATGCACCCGTTTCCGCACTCTTCATAATCTGATCGATCGTATCGAGTACGTGATATGCCATTTTGGCACTCGCACGGTTTGGTCTGCCCTCGGCAATTGCTTCTGCCATCTCAGACGGGCCAAGACCACGGCTGTTTTCGCTGTAATCAAAGCCATAATGTAAAACTTCCGGAACAGCCTGCTGTGTCCAGTCTTTTACACCCGGAATATAGACAACATCGCCGCCGAAATTGTTCGGATCAACAAGCTTTAAGATACCTTTTTTACCGTAAATGGTGAATACCGCCTGATCATTGATGACGCTGTCACCATTGACGCAGAATGTACCGGTCACACCGTTTTTCATTTCCAGAATGGTAAAGACCTGACTTTCGTTTGTATAGTCAAATTCCTGTCCGTATTCCGGGCTGCCCGGAATGATGTTCACACGCTTCGCCGCAAGGTTTCGCACGGACGATACAACGCGATCCACCGGACCAAAAAGACTCACAATTGCCGTCAGATAATAAACACCGAAATCGTAGCAGATACCGCCGCCCGGCATCCGCAGAAAACGGAAGATGCTCGCCAGTAAATCAAGATCGCGGTTTGCGCATGCTTCGAAAGATGTCACCTCGCCGATCAGCCCGTCGTCGATCGCTTTTCTTGCGGTCTGCAGTGCCGATCCAAGGAAGGTGTCCGGTGCGGAACCGAGATAGAGATGTTTCTCCTCTGCCAGCTCAATCAGTTTCGCTGCCGTTTCCGGTGCGAGGGTCATTGTTTTTTCAGTGTAAACGTGTTTTCCGGCTTCCAGTGCCTGACGGATCAGCCCCTCGTGGGTCGGTGCCGGTGTCAGAATGACTACCATTTCAATCGACGGGTCTGCCAGAATTTCCTCGTAGGTACAGCCCTTGATGCCATACTGCTCTGCTTTCTTTTTCGCATGTTCAAGATGGCCTGCGCAGCATGCTGCTACCTCAAGATTCTCAAAGTTATGAATCATGTTCGTCAGATAAATATCACTGATCGCTCCGCAGCCGACAACGCCGACTCTCATTTTTTTCGTTTCTGTTGTTCCCATTTGTAAAAATCCCCTTTACTCTTTGTTTTTTGATTCTGTTCTGATAAAAACCCTTATCTTTTTTATACAACGAAATGTCTGAAAAAACAAGCATTCCGGCTCATATTTCACTTTCAAAACGAAAAAACCGCCCACGGTTTCTGCAGATTCTCTGCATCACCGCGGACGACCTTTTTCTGTTGTTTACTCCACGCTTTTCAGCGATTCAATCATATCAATTTTTCTTAACCGGTAGAACATCATAAAGTTGACGAACAGGGCAAACGCCAGGGTAATCAGGGCGCTCCAGCCGTAGCTCCGCGGGAACACGTTTCGTCCGAACATCATCATATCGACCTCGACGGTCTGAATTACGCAATGATGTAAAAACGTTCCAATTCCCATGCCCGCGATAACGCCGAACAGTGTCAGCACCATGTTTTCCCGGTACACGTACGATGCCACCTCGCCGTCGAAGAAGCCGAGCACTTTCAGCGTTGCCAGCTCTCTCTGTCGTTCGGTGATGTTGATGTTGTTCAGGTTGTACAGCACCACAAACGCCAGCAGGCCCGCCGATACGATCAGCACCACGATGACGATGTCGAGGGAACGAAGCATGTTGTCAATCTGATCAATCAGGTCGGATGTGAACGAGATTGCCGCTACACCGTCGTACGTCATGATTTTTTCTCCGAGTGCTGTCTCATAATTGCTCGACGTGTCCTGGTATTTCATCAGAAGCTGGTTGTAGTCCGGCGCTCCGCCGAACAGCTCCTCGTAGAGATCCGGGGCCAGATACAGGTAATGGCGCACGTAGTTTTCGACGATGATCGAAATCTTTACGTCCACAATATCGTCGCCTTTTTTCAGCTGAACCGTGTCGCCTGCTTTTACGCCGAGCATCGTTGCTGTCTTTTCGCTGATGGCTGCGCCGCCGTCGGTCGGGAATTCGTAAACTTCTCCGCTTTTCCGGTCTCGGAAGGCATAGAAGTCATTGAAATTCGTCAGTTCTTTCGGCACTTCAAGCACTGCATCCACGGTCTTTTTGTCGGTCTGCAGTTCGATGTTCTGGCAGTACATTTCCAGCAGCTCATCGATGCCGCTGTAGTTTTCCAGATCGGTCTGCAATGCTTCTTTTTCGGATTCATCCACATCTGAATTCAGCACAGCATTCGCCTGATAGGTGAAGAGGCTGACGAACTGGTTTTTCGCAATCGCGGTGATGGAATCCTGAAGGCCGAAACCGACGAGGATCAGACCCATGCATCCGCCGATTCCGATAACGGTCATGAAGAATCGTTTTTTATACCGCACCAGATTCCGCACGGTTGATTTCTGCGTAAAGTTCAGATGTTTCCAGAGTACGCCGATGCGTTCCAGGAAAATCCGTTTGCCGTTTTTCGGTGCTTCCGGACGCATCAGCTCTGCCGGACCTGCGGCGAGTTCTTTGTAGCATGCCGCGATCGTCGCCACGCCGGTGCAGGCTGCACTCGCCAGAATCGCAAGGCCTCCCTGCTCCCAGTTCAGCGGGGTCATGTAATACGGGAGTCCGGTATACAGCATGCCGTAGGCATTCATAATAACCCAGGGCAGGATTTTTTCTCCAACCACCACGCCCGCGAGAGCGCCGGATACGGTGGAGAGCATCGCGTATGCGAAATATTTAAAGGCGATCACGCCGTCGGAATAGCCGAGGGCTTTTAACGTTCCGATCTGCTGACGCTGTTCCTCGATCATTCGTGTCATCGTCGTCAGGCTGACGAGAGCAGCCACGAGGAAGAAGATAACCGGGAAGAATTTTCCGATATTCGAGATACGGCCGGCATCCTGACCGAAGCTCTCAGTTGACGTTACCTTATTCCGTCCCCAGACGTACCACGTTGGTTTTTTCAGGTCTGCGAGTGTTTTCTCACCGTCCGCAATTTCCTGCTTCGCATCCGCGATTTCTGGTTCGGCGTCGGCTTTTGCTTTTTCATATTCGGCTTTGCCGTCCTCAAGTTCCTTTTCTTTATCGGCAATTTCCTGTTTCGCATCCGCAAGGGAGATTTTTCCGTCGGCGATTTCCTGTTTCGCGTCGGCAAGCTGGGTTTCTCCGTCGGCAATCGTCTGCTTGGCTTCGGCGAGCTGACTTTCTCCATCGGCGATCGTCTGCTTTGCTTCTGCTAACTGGGTTTCGCCGTCGGCGATCGTCTGTTTCGCGTCGGCGAGCTGACTTTCTCCACTGGAAATTGTCTGCTTTGCAGCGGCAAGCTGGACCTCACCCGACTGAATCGTCTGTCGGTACGATGCAATCTGCTGTTCCCCATCAGCAAGCTGGGCTCTGGCAGCCGCAAGCTGAGTTTCTCCGTCTTTTAATTTACTGCGGTTCGTCTCAATCTGAGCTTCTCCGTCGGCAATCGCTGCTTTGGCGGATGCAAGCTGGGCTTCGCCATCCTCAATCTGTTTCTGATAAGCTTCTGCCTGTGCTTCTCCATCCTGAAGCTGGGCAAGAGCCTCTGTAATCTGAGCTTCGCCGCTTTCCAGTTCTTCTTTTGCAGAAGCAATCTGTGCCTCGCCTGCGGCGCATTCCTGCTCTTTTTCTGTTAATTGTGCATCTGCAGCGGCAAGCTGACTTTCTGCGTCGGTAATCTGAGCTTCTGCAGCCGCAAGCCGGGCTTCCGCATCAGCGCTTGCTGCTTCAAACGCTGCGATGTTTTGTTCCAGAAATGTTTTCTGCTCCTGCATCGTGAAAAGCTGCTGTGCTAACTCTGTCTGCTTTGCTTCCAGCGCAGTTTTCTGTTCCAACAGGGATACATATGCTTCATCTTCCTCCGTCAGTCCGTCAAGCTGAGCCTCAATCACCTCGATCTGACCAGTCACTTCTGTCTGCGCAGCCTCCACCATCGGAAGCTGCCTGGAAATCTGGGCTAACTGATCCTTGGCTGTCTCATACTGACTCTTCTGTTCTTCATACGCTGCCTTCTGCGCTTCATACTGTGTGCGTCCTGCAGCGGTTTCTGCTTTCTTGTTGTCCAGTTCCTCGCGTGCAGCGGAAAGCTGCTCCTTTGCAATATTCAATTCCGTTTCTTTTTCGGAAAGCTGCTCTTTTGCAGTATTCAGCTCCGTCTGCTTCCGAGTCAGTTCGGTTTTTGCCGCCGAAAGCTGCGTCATTTTTTCCTCTAACTCTTTTTTGCCGGATGCCAGTTCTGTTTCTTTCTCTGCAAGCTGTGCTTTTCCGTCGGAAAGTTCTTTCGCTTTTGCCTCAAGTGTGGTTTTTCCACTTGCAAGTTCATCGGCTTTCTGATTCAGCTCCGCTTTTCCGCTTTCCAGCTCTGCCGCCTTTGCTTCCAGCGTCGCTTTTCCGCTCGCAAGTTCCGCCTCTTTATCTTTCAGCGTTGCCTTGCCGGATGCCAGTTCCTGCTCTTTATCGGCGATGGTTGCTTTCGCACTGAGAAGTTCCTGCTCTTTGTCTGCAATGGTCTGTTTTCCGTCAAGGAGTTCCTGTTCTTTCTCAGCAATCGTCTGCTTTCCGTCAAGAAGCTCCTGTTCTTTGTCCTTTAACGTCTGTTCGCCGTCGAGAAGTTCCTGCTCTTTGTCCGCAATCGTCACTTTCGCGTCGGCAAGCTGCTGTGCACCGTCATCCAGCTCTGTTTTTGCGTCCGCTAATTTCTGCTCTGCATCAGCGACCTGCTGTTTTGCATCATCAATCTTTTCCTGTCCTTCGGTTTTGACTGCCGTATACCGCCGGTCGCACGCCGCATCCTCGAGCGCTTCAATCTTCGTCTGTACAGCCTTCACCGTCTCATCATACGCATCGCTGTAGCTCGCCTCTTCCTGTGCGCCGTCCGCCTGGACGTAAATCTCTGTATAGAGATCCGAGGTAAATGTCTCCGGAAGCAGCAGTGCAAAACTGTTGATGCTTCCGTTTCCAATCGAGCCCGTTCCCCGGTTCAGATCCATATAATAAGGGAGTGTCGCCGAACCAACAATCGTAAACGTGTCCCCGGTCAGCGAATCTGAGAGCGGATCCTCCGTTCCGGAAGTGAACGTTACCTGATCTCCGATCTCACAGCCGGAACTTTTCAGAAACTGCGTATCAACAAGAATTTCATCCTCTTTCTCCGGCATCCGTCCCTCGACCACGCGCGGCTCATTCACACCGTCCGTCAGCGCAATCAGCTTCACAACCTGCTCGCTCTCGCCGATGTCATGCAGCACTTCCACCGTTTTTCCGCCGTAGACCGCTTTCACGCCATCCGTCTTCGCGATATCCGCCAGATCATCGTCTGTCAGCCCCAGCGTTCCAAGGACTTTCAAATCCATATAATTTACTTCATCATAATACCGGTCCGCCGAAACCTTCATATCTCCTTCCGCCGACCGAATGCCCGAGAAAAACGCCGCGCCAAGAAGCACGATGAAAAAGACTGACAGAAACCGCCCCTTGTTCTTTGTGATTTCCCGGATAAAGTCTTTTCGAAATGCTCTCATCGTCCACCTACCATTCTATCTCTTCCACCGGCGTCGGGTTCTCATTTGTTTTCATGCCCGCCACTTTTCCGTTTCGGATTTTAATCACGCGGTCCGCCATCGGTGTCAGCGCCGAGTTGTGAGTGATGACAATGACCGTCATCCCCTTCTCCCGGCAGGTATCCTGCAGCAGCTTTAAGATCGCTTTTCCCGTCACATAATCGAGCGCGCCGGTCGGCTCATCGCAGAGCAGCAGTTTCGGATTCTTCGCCAGCGCACGCGCAATCGCCACACGCTGCTGCTCTCCGCCCGAAAGCTGCGCCGGGAAGTTATTCATTCTCTCTTCCAGCCCAACCTCCGCAAGCACCTCCGACGCATCCAGCGGATGCTTACAAATCTGCATCGCCAGCTCCACATTCTCGAGCGCCGTCAGGTTCTGCATCAGATTATAAAACTGAAAAACAAAACCAATACTATTTCTTCGATAACCAATCAATTCTTTTCTTG
>OGYF01002650.1_pt1 | contig 13086 bp, 8 predicted proteins | sample 1576451 | NCBI WGS metagenome assembly OGYF01 (sample SAMEA3541505, study PRJEB24748) | human gut metagenome | biome: human gut; feature: human-associated habitat; material: faeces | place: China | collected 2012 | reverse complement strand
TGTGCGGCCTGATTGGTCCCGACGGGGCAGGGAAGACCACCTTGTTCCGTATCCTGACGACTTTATTGCTGGCGGATAAAGGGACGGCTACCGTTTGTGGTCTGGATGTCGTGCGTGATTATAAAAAGATACGTACGATGGTCGGTTACATGCCCGGCCGTTTCTCGTTGTATCAGGACCTGACGGTCGAAGAGAACCTGGATTTCTTTGCTACCGTGTTTAATACTACGGTAGAAGCCAACTATGACCTGGTTCACGACATTTATGTTCAGATAGAACCTTTTAAAAAACGGAAAGCAGGAAAATTGTCCGGAGGTATGAAACAGAAGCTGGCATTGAGCTGTGCTTTGATTCACCGCCCCGAAGTCCTTTTTCTGGATGAACCGACAACGGGTGTCGACCCGGTTTCCCGGGTGGAGTTCTGGGATATGCTGGACCGCTTGAAGAGGCAGGGCATTACGATTATGGTTTCCACTCCTTATATGGATGAGGCTTCCCGTTGCGACCGCATTGCTTTGATGCGTTCCGGCCAGTGCTTGTCCGTCGATACGCCGGTAGGCATCCGTGCCTCTTTCGGCAGGCAGCTGTGGACTGTCCGGTCGGCATCCATGTTCAGGCTGCTGACGGACCTTCGTTCTTTTCCGGGAACCTATTCCTGTTATGCCTTTGGCGATGCCCATCATCTGACATTAAAGGAAGATGGCAGGGAGATGAATGCCTTGATGCAGTTCTTGAAAGATAAAGGATATGCAGATGTCGCTATTGAACCGGTCGAACCGAGTGTGGAAGATTGCTTTATGGCTTTGTAAAAACGATAGAGTGAAATGTAATACCATATATTGTGATAGAAAATTCTCATATATTATGATATTGGAATTGTATAATATATGAGAATGCAGTATCATAATATATGAGAATTTTATCTGATAAAAGTATATATACAATGAACGTAATAGAAACAGACAGTCTGACTAAGCGCTTCGGAACTTTTACCGCAGTAGATCATATCAGCTTTGAAGTGGGAGAAGGAGAGATCTTTGGTTTCCTGGGTGCCAATGGCGCCGGAAAGACGACGGCGATGCGTATGCTTTGCGGACTGTCGACACCCACTTCCGGCAAAGCCCGTGTGGCAGGTTTTGATGTATATAAGGAGACCGAGCAGATCAAACGCCATATCGGCTATATGAGTCAGAAGTTTTCCCTGTACGGCGACTTGAAAGTCTGGGAAAATATCCGTTTGTATGGCGGTATCTACGGTCTGTCGAAGAAAAAGCTGGCGGAGAAGACGGATGAACTGCTCGATGTACTGGATTTGGAGGGTGAGCGGAACACGTTGGTCGATGCGTTGCCTTTAGGCTGGAAGCAGAAGCTGGCTTTTTCCGTCGCTATCATCCACGAACCCCGTATTGTTTTTCTGGATGAGCCGACGGGTGGTGTCGATCCGGTTACCCGCCGTCAGTTTTGGGAGTTGATCTATAAAGCGGCGGAATGCAATATCACAGTCTTTGTCACCACCCATTACATGGACGAAGCCGAATATTGTAACCGTGTCTCTATTATGGTCGATGGAAAAATCGAAGCGCTGGACAGTCCGGCTGCTTTGAAATCGTCTTTCCATGCCGAAAATATGAATGATGTGTTCCGTGCCCTGGCGCGAAAAGCAACAAGAGGTGAATAGTTATGAAACAGTTTATATCTTTTATCCGCAAAGAATTCTTCCACATCTTCCGCGACAAACGGACCATGTTGATTTTATTGGCTATGCCGATTATCCTGATTATTCTGTTCGGCTATGCGATTACGACGGAAATAAAATGTGTGCCGATTGCCGTGTTCGACCAAAGCCGGGATGAAGTGAGCCGGAAAATCACCGAACATCTGGGGGCAAGCGAGTATTTTGATTTGTATAAAATGGTAGACAGCGAAGCGGAAGCTCAATCCCTCTTTAAACAGGGTAAGATTAAACTGGTCGTTGTTTTTCCGCCCCAATATGCTTCCACGGCGGATGCGGATGTCCAGTTGCTGGCAGATGCAACCGACCCGAACGAAGCGACCCAGCTGACCGCTTATGCAACCACCATCATCGCTTCTGCCAAAGCGGAGATACAAGGAAATCTCCTTCAGCCGGAAGAAAAAGCGCAGCTTATGCAGGCTGGCATTACGCCGGTCACTCACCTTCTCTACAACCCCACCATGAAAGGCGCCTACAACTTTGTGCCGGGGGTAATGGGATTGATATTAATACTGATATGTGCCCTGATGACCTCCGTAGGCATCGTGAAGGAGAAGGAGATGGGTACGATGGAAGTGTTGCTGGTTTCGCCGATGAAGCCGGTCTATATCATTCTGGCAAAAGCGATTCCCTATCTTTTATTGAGTATAGTGAATGTGGCGACAATCCTTGCCCTGTCTTATTTCCTGCTGAAGGTTCCGATTGCGGGGAGCCTGGTTCTGCTGGTGGCAGTTTCCATCCTGTACGCCCTGGTTTCCCTTTGCCTCGGTCTGTTGATATCGACGATAGCCGACACGCAACAGGCTGCCATGCTGATTAGTGCTATGGTGTTGATGCTGCCGGTGATTCTGCTCAGTGGTATGGTATTTCCCATAGAGAACATGCCTGATATATTGCAATGGCTTTCCAATATCGTGCCGGCCAAATGGTATATTATCGCAGTGAAAGATGTGATGATAAAAGGGTTAAGTGCCGGGGCCATCCTGAAGGAGATAGGGATACTGTCGTTTATGGTCATATTCCTGGTGATTCTTAGTGTGAAACGTTTTAAGACTCGTTTGTGAGATAAGAAGTTATGAAAACATTACGATATTTACTTGAAAAAGAGTTTAAGCAGATCAAGCGCGACCGGTTTTTACCGCGCATCATCTTTTTGGTACCGTTGATGCAGTTGCTTATCCTGCCTTTTGCCGCCAATTTCGAAATGCGTAATATCAATCTGGGAGTGATTGACCATGATCATTCCGTGGTATCTGTGCAGCTGGTCGAAAAGATTCTTTCGTCCGGTTATTTCCGGCTGACCGATGTGTCTTCCAGTTATGATCAGGCGATCACCTCGATAGAAAGTAACGAGTCGGACCTGCTGCTTGAAATCCCGGCAAAGTTTGAACAGGAGCTTGGCCGGGAAGGAAAGGCGGATGTCCTGATTGCTGCAAACGCAGTGAACGGAACAAAAGGAGGGATGGGTAGCTCTTACCTTACACAAATTATTCAGGATTTTAACCGGGATAAAGGTTTCACCTCTGCTGCCGTGAGTAGTGGAGTGCGGGCAACGGCTCTTTTTAATCCGCATCTGAATTATAAGAATTATATGGTACCGGGTATTCTGGTCTTTTTGTTGACGATTATCGGTGGTTTCCTTTCGGCCCTGAATATAGTCAGCGAGAAGGAGAAAGGGACCATTGAACAGATTAATGTGACGCCTGTCCCCAAAACATTGTTCTTGCTGTCGAAGCTGATTCCTTTTTGGGTAATCGGTTTTATCCTGTTGACGATCGGGGCCATTGTGGCATGGATTATTTACGGTTTGCTGCCGGTCGGCAATATGGGGATTATTTATTTGTTTGCGGCAGTTTATCTGATTGCTTTTACAGGTTTGGGATTGGCAATATCTTCTATATCGTCCAACCAGCAACAGGCGATGTTCACGGCTTTCTTTTTTCTGATTATATTTGCTTTGTTGAGTGGACTTTTTACCCCGATCAGCAGTATGCCGCAATGGGCACAGACTATAACATTATTTAATCCGGTACGTTATTTTATAGAAGTGATGCGTATGGTTTATCTGAAAGGCAGTTCGTTTTCCGATTTGAGCGGACATTTCATTGTCGTTTGTCTTTTTGCTGTATTATTTAATGTATTGGCTGTGATAAGTTATAGGAAAAAATAGTAAATCCCAAATACGTAATATAGAGTGCCGGATGGTAGAAACGGACAAACGGAGATAATGGTTTTGGCTAGTTGAATGTTTTACAGCATACTTAACGATATTTTACAAACATCTTACTGCTTTTTAACGTGACTCTTTTATATTTGATTCAAATCTGAAACAATATTTCAAATATGGAAAGCGTTATTCCAAATATGGAAAAAGGAGAAGAAAATTATAAGGTGCCGAATTTGGAGAAAGGAATTGCGGTGCTTGAATATCTTTCGCTTCGTCCACAGGGTGAGACGCTGCAAGATATTAAGAATAAGCTGGATATCTCCCAGACTACTGCTTATCGTATTTTGAATACATTGGTTCGATTGGATTATCTTAACTATAATGAAGACACGAAACGCTACAAATTGTCCCGAAAATTGCTAACTTTGGGCTTCAGATCGTTGAATGAACATAATTTGTTGGAGACAGTATTGCCTTGTTTGCGTGATTTGCGTGATAAAGTAGGGGAGACTGCCTGTTTTGGTGTACTAGGAGATGAGAAAGGAATTTTTATAGAGCAGGCGCAGGGACATCATACGTTCCGCTTTGTTCTATCGCCGGGGAAATCATTTGAATTACATTGTTCTGCACCCGGAAAAGCGATTATGGCTTATCTGCCAAACACGGTCCGCGACCGGTATTTGTCGTATATGACATTTGCGAAGTATAATGCGCGGACGATTACTAACCGGGATGCTTACCTGGAAGAATTGGAAAAAGTCCGTAAGCTGGGTTATGCTATGGATAATGAAGAAGAATTGAATGGTGTGATCTGTGTAGGTGCTCCTATCTTTAACTACACAGGCTATCCATGTGGCGCCATCTGGATATCGGGTCCCAAAGACAGGTTAACAAAAGAAATATTCCATTCAACGGTTGCGAGCATCAAGGAGGTCGCTCAGAATATTTCGGCTGAATTAGGATATAGTAAAAACACAAAAAAATAAATAATACCATGAGGACGAGTAAATACATATTAAGAACTTCATTGATGGCATGCTTTGTCAGTTGTTGCATCTCATTTGCATCGGCTGATAATCCGCCTTTTTTTACGACTGATATAAAACTGAATGATAAAGGGGAAATGCTTCTGACTGAAAAAGGAATGAAGCGGGTGGATGTATTTTCAGCCGACGGCAAACTGCTGCGTTCTTTCCCCATGGATGAAACTCCGACCGGTATTCTGGTTGACGGCGATAAGGCCTATGTGACGACCTTTGAGAAGACGGGTAAGTTACAGATATTATTGTTGGAATCGGGTAGGGTGGAAGCTGCTATCCCTACAGGGTCGGGTGCCTGCCATCCGATGTTCGGACCGGATAAAAAGACAATCTATGTCTGTAACCAGTTCGAAAACACCGTGTCGGAAATTGACCCGGTGAATCATAAAGTACTACGCACGGTTAAGGTACTTCGCGAACCGAAATCCGCCGTATTCAGCAAAGATGGTAAATATATGTATGTAACAAACTTCCTGCCGGCACAACGTGCGGACCTGGATTATGTGGCAGCCTGTGTTTCCGTGATTGAAATGGATGGTTTTACCAAAGTGAAAGATATTCAGCTGGCAAACGGTAGTAATGCTTTGCGTGGCATTTGTATTACGCCCGACGGCAAATATGTATATGTGTCACATAACTTGGGACGTTTCGCCGTACCGACTTCGCAGTTGCAGCAGGGATGGATGAATACGAGCGCTTTCAGTATCATCGATACGGAAAAGCAGGAGTTTGTCGGTGCCGTTGTTGTTGACGAACCGGAAAGAGGAGCTGCCGGTATCTGGAGCATCGATTGTAATGACGACCATATCTTTATTTCACATTCCGGTACTCACGAGGTGAGTGTGATCGATCATCCGGCTTTGCGTGAAAAGTTTGAAGCCTATCCCAATAAGGCGATGCTGGATTATGACCTGAATTTCCTGTATGGCATCCGCGAACGTGTTCCGTTGCAGGGTAACGGTCCCCGTGCGATGGCTCTGACCAACGAGAAACTGGTTGTTCCTACTTATTTTGCCGATGTTCTGAATGTAATGGATATTAATACCCGTGAAGTAACGTCGACAGAATTGAATCCGGGACGTACGGAAAGCAATATAAATAAAGGAGAAAAATATTTCAACGACGCCTCCCACTGTTTCCAGAACTGGCAGAGTTGTAACGGTTGCCACCCGGGGGAAGCCCGTACGGATGGTATGAACTGGGATTTGATGAACGATGGCGTAGGAAACTCAAAGAACTGCAAAAGTTTGTTGTTTAGCCATGTGACTCCTCCCAATATGATTTCGGGAATCCGTGCTTCTGCGGAGGTTGCCGTGCGTGCAGGATATAACTTCATCCAGTTCTTCGATATTACCGAAGATGATGCAAAATGCGTGGATGAATATCTGACGTCATTGCGTCCGGTGCCGAGTCCTTTGCTGGTGAACGGCGAATTGTCCGATAAGGCGAAAGAAGGACGTAAAGTCTTTGAAAAACTAAAATGTGGTGAATGTCATAGCGGACCTTATTATACAGACATGAAGATGCATCGTATCGGTGAAGATATCGAGTTTGAAAAAGGGTGGGATACTCCGACTTTAAGAGAAGTCTGGCGTACGGCTCCTTATTTGTTCGATGGTCGTGCAGCTACAATGGAGGAAGTCTTTGAAGTGCACAAGCATGGAATTGATAAGAAGGTATCCAAGAAAGATATTGAGGCTTTGGTTGAATATGTAAACTCACTCTAAAAGGAGGGATCGATGAATTATTGCGAGAAGATACGTTATAACATTTACACTACTGAGAAAGCGGATTTTGAGGAAATGGTGGATAAGCTGCTTGCCCAATTACCGCAGAACGAACAAATATTCAGGCTGGCCTTTTTCGGCATGCCGGATGATAATGAACAATATGTTTCGCGCCGCGTAACGTTGCGTGAAAAGGTTCGTAAATACTATGGGAACCATGAACCGGTGTTGAGTTATGTATCCCAGCCGCCATTGAACGGAGGTTTGATACTGGAGGCTCATACATATACGCCGGATGAAGGAGACCATATTACATATAAACATATCGGGACATTCCCGTATGTGGTATTGGTAAATGGCAGCGGCCGTTTCCTGTTTGCCGGAGGTTTCCATGGCGATGTGATTAATTTCGGTATCGAGCAGCAGTCAAAGGAAGTGTTCAAGCTGGTATCGGAGTTGTTGAGGAAGGAAGGATTCCCGATCAACAGCATCATCCGCCAGTGGAACTATATCGAGCAGATCACTAAGTTTGACGGCGAAGACCAGCATTACCAGATATTCAATAATGCCCGTAGCGATTATTATGCCATGACAACCTGGGAAAACGGTTATCCGGCAGCAACGGGTATCGGTGCGAATCTGGGAGGCATACTGGTTGATCTGGATGCTGCCGTATTCTCGAATCCGGATTGTTATGCAACACCGATCGACAATAAATTGCAGGTGGCTGCCCACGCTTATTCCGAAGGAGTACTGGAGCCGGCCCACAGCAAAAAGACGACTCCGAAGTTCGAGCGCGCCAAGAGCATGACATTTGGAGAACGTGAGGTGATCTATATCTCCGGAACTGCGGCTATCCGTGGCGAGGAGAGTTTGATAGGAGTGGGGTTGGAGCGTCAGCTTCATATTACGATGGAGAATATCGCTGAACTGATCGGTGAGGCGAAGTTGAAAATGCTCCGGGTCTATCTGAAAGAGAAATCTTTCTTTGAAGAAGCTGAAAGGCTTTTGAATGCGTATGAGTTGAATATCCCCATATCATATATGTGGGCTGATGTTTGTCGGGATGAATTATTAATTGAGATTGAGGGAATAGCAGTGTTGTAACCCCTGCCATATCATGTTGACCGTTTGGCGAAATAAAGCAAATATTACTAACATAAATTAAAACAAAAATGAAAAAAGGATTGAGTATTAAAACAATGGCTGTGGGGCTTTTATTAAGTTCTATGGTTGCATGTACTGGTAACAAAACAAGTGACGCTACTTGTTGCAACGGAGAGGGCGAATGCACTGAACAGAGCAAATGCGATAAAAATTCTAATTGTAAAACTAATAAAGAAATGACTTATTCTAAGAAGTACACAAACGCCGACTTCTACAAAGACGGCAAATTCGATCAGGCAGTAGCTATCGAAGCAATGAAAGACATGTTTAAGTTCTATGATGTTCCTTTTACAGAACTGATGGCTAAAGACATGTGGGTTACAGATTTCGGTCTGGGTGACTTTGAAAACGTTGGTATGGGTGGTATTTTCTGGATCAACGATGCAGAACACGGATACTTCGCTCACGCTATTTACCTGCTTCCGGGACAGATGATCCCTGAACACGCTCACGTAAAAACTAAATTCCCTGCAAAACACGAATCATGGATGGTTGAAAAGGGATGGGTTTATAACTTCTCTGTACTTGGTGACGAAACTCCGAACGCTCCTGCAATTCCTGCAAGTCACGGACCTATCAAGAGCAAAAACTTCGTAGTTCAGAAAGTCGGTGATGTATTGCGTCTGAAAGAACTTGAATCATTCCACTTCATGATGGCAGGACCGGAAGGTGCTATCGTTGACGAATGGGCTTGTTATCATGACAATGACGGTTTGCGTTTCACAAACTCGAAGGCGTCTCTCTAACTCCAATCGTAGTTGTTAACACCTTATATTAATATTGAGATACATGAATAAATATTTTTTATTAGTATCACTCTTTTTATCTACTTCTTTCTTTGTTTCGGCTGCGCCGAAACAAAAGAAGGTGGATACTTGGATTGATGCATCAATTAAAGCAAAAACGGAACTGCAAACCAAGCTTCAGAAAACAGGAATGCCGATTATTTCCTCTTTCAAGAAGCATAAGGAAAAAGCAGAACCTTTTGCTGTTGACTTGAAAGGCGTAGATAAGCTGGTGCTTATCACTGCCGGAGGTCCGGATGGTTCTGATTACGACCAGGCTGTTTGGGGTAATGCCCGTTTGATTAAAGCGGACGGTACTGCTGTTTGGTTGGATGAAGTTCCTTTCGAATATGGTGTTGCCGGTTGGGCAAAGCCAAAAATGAATATTAATGCTTACGACCATGAGATTTTCATTGCCGGCAAAGAATACAAACACGGTGTTTTCTGCCATGCAAACGGAACTTTGGTTTATCCTATTAAAGGTGAATATGTTCGTTTTGAAGCTGAAGTAGGTATCGACGATACTTCTTCCGGCGGTAGCGTATATTTCCAGGCATTGAACGTTGTTCCGAAGTTTGTCGGCGATGAACTGATCGCTAAATATCCGGAACAGATCGGCATGCTGGGCGCTATGATGGACGGTTTGGACACTTGGTTGATCACCCCGGATGCTTCTATTGAAAAACAAGCAGTAGAAGCAATGGTCGGTAAGTTGAAAGACGGCTCTTATTATAAGAGTGTCGTTCAGCAGATCGCTAACGAAAAAGATGTAAATACACAAATCCGTAAATACCTGGAGTTGTTTGAAAAACTTCAGGATGTTTATGCGCTTCAGGGCGAACTGGAATGGCTGAATATCGATGCTATCAAGTTGGCATTTGCAGATATGAGCAAGCAGAAAGGTTTTGATGCTGCTAAATATCAGCCGATGCTGAATGAATTGGTACAACTTCAGCAGAAAGGTTTCAGTGGTATTTATAAAGGAGACGAACAAGCTATTGCCGATGCTCGCAAGGCATTGGATAATAAGAAGGCTATTTTGTTAGGCAACCCGTTATTGGATGCAGACAAGATCGTTGCCGTACGTTATAAATTAGGCTCTACTGCTCGTCAGGCAATGGCTCCTTCTTTGGGAACACAAGCTAACAACTGGAGTAACCAGGAATCTGCCCGTCGTAGTGGTTTCGATGCAGAGATCGTTGAATTGTCTAACCTGCGTGGTGACATGCAGATGAAGAGTATCTTCAAACCGATCGTCCCCGATGCCTCTATCGCTGACCTGAGAATGCACTGGGATGCAAACCGCGTTATGTTCACAACCCTGATGGGCGAGAACGACAAACGTTGGAATGTATACGAAGTAAAACTGGATGGAACAGGCTGCAAAAAGCTGATCGAGAATGAAGAACCTGACTTGGAATTCTATGATGGTACTTATCTGCCGGACGGACGTATTATTGCTAACTCCAACATCGGTTACCAGGGTGTTCCTTGTGTAAGCGGTGATGACCCGGTTGGTAATATGGTTCTTTATACTCCGGAACAGAAGAATCTGCGTCGTCTGACATTTGACCAGGATGCCAACTGGAACCCGGTTGTAATGAATAACGGACGTGTGATGTATACCCGTTGGGAATATACTGACCTGACTCACTATTATTCTCGTATCGTGATGCATATGAATCCGGACGGAACAGAAAACAAGGCTTTGTATGGTAGTGGTTCAATGTTCCCGAACAGTACGTTCGACATTCAGCCGTTGCCCGGACATGGTTCTGCTTTCGTTGGTATTATCTCAGGACACCACGGTGTTGCCCGTTCAGGACGTCTGATCATCTTCGACCCGACAAAGGGACGTAAGAATGTACAGGGTATGGTTCAGGAAATTCCTCACCGTAATCGTCCTATCCAGGAGTTGATCAAAGACGAATTGGTAAATGGCGTATGGCCTCAGTTCGTTAAACCGACTCCGCTGAATGACAAATATTTCCTGGTTGCAGCCAAGTTAGACCCGCAGTCTTTGTGGGGACTTTATCTGGTTGATATCTATGATAACGTTACTTGTCTGATGCAGGCAGAAGGTGAAGGTTATATCAGCCCGATCCTGGTGAAGGAAACAAAAACACCTCCGGCAATTCCTGATCGTGTGAAACTGAATGAAAAAGAAGCTACTATCTTTATTCAGGATATTTATGAAGGTGAAGGTCTGCGCGGTATTCCTCGCGGAACTGTGAAAGAACTTCGTCTGCATGCTTATGAATATGCTTATGTGAAGACTCGTTCAGACCACAACTGGCATGGTATCCAGAGTGGTTGGGATATCAAACGTTTGTTAGGTACTGTACCTGTTGAAGAAGACGGTTCGGCTATCTTCAAAGTTCCGGCTAATACTCCGATCTCTATCCAGCCGATCGACAAGGACGGCGTTGCTGTTCAGTGGATGCGTAGTTGGGTAACCGGCCAGCCGGGTGAAGTGGTATCTTGTATCGGTTGTCACGAAGACCAGAATCAGATTCCTATCCCGAAACGTGTGATGGCTTCTCAGAAAGCGGCTGCTCCGTTGAAGGCTCCTGAAGGTGGTGTTCGTTCATTCACATTCGACTTGGAAATTCAGCCTATCCTGGATCGTGCTTGTATCGCTTGTCATAATGGCGAAGGCAAGGCATTCGACCTGCGTGGCGGTAAGAAAGACAAACTGGGTTATGGCACATCTTATCTGAACATTCATCCGTACGTACACCGTCAGGGTGGTGAAGGTGATATGGTTGTTCTTCAGCCGTATGAATATCATCCGAACACCAGCGAATTGGTTCGTATCCTGAAGAAGGGTCACCATAACGTGAAACTGACTGACGCAGAATGGTTGAAACTGTACAACTGGATCGACTATAATGCTCCTGATAAAGGTTACTTCGATGCAAACGTTCTGGGTAAGGAAATCATCCCGTACCAGGGATTCGATCAGATCGAACGTCGTAAAGAATTGACTGACAAATATGCTAATGGCATGGGTGTAGACTGGAAGAAAGAAATCGCTGACTACGCTTCTTATCTGAAAGCTCAGGGCCCGATCACTCCGGTTATGCCTGAAAAGGCAGCTCCTGTAAAGGTGAAGAATGTGAAAGCTAAAGGCTGGCCGTTCGACAAAGCAGCTATCAAGGATATGCTTGCCAAGGAAACGAGCAACCGTAAAGAGGTTGAAATCGCTCCGGGCGTGAAGATCAATTTCGTTCGTATCCCTGCCGGTGAATTCGTAATGGGTAGCTATAATGGCGAATCTGATGCTTATCCTACAGCTAAGGTGAAGATCGACAAACCGTTCTGGATGGGTGAAATGGAAATTACCAACCAGCAGTTCAATGTGATTTATCCGGATCATGACAGCCGTTTCGTAGACCAGTTGTGGAAAGACCACGTGGTACAGGGTTATCCGGCTAACGAGCCGAATCAACCGGTAATCCGTGTAAACTACAATGATGCAATGGATTATTGTAAGCAACTGAGCGAAAAGACAGGTCTGAACATTACGCTTCCGACAGAAGCACAATGGGAATGGGCTTGCCGCGCAGGTAGCGACAGTGATTTCTGGTATGGTGATATGAATACTGACTTCGGTAAATATGAAAACCTGGCTGACAAGACTACTTTACTGTTCGCAGTAAGTGGTGTAGACCCGAAACCGATGTCTCCGAATTCTTATTGGTATAAGTATTATACTTATCTGCCGAAAGAAGAAGGAGTAGACGACGGTCAGCTGATCCAGACAGGCGAAAAGGTATATGAAGCCAACCCGTTCGGTTTGTATAACATGCACGGTAATGTTTCAGAATGGACCCGTTCAGACTATGTGCCTTATCCGTATAATCCGAAGACAAAACTGACTTCAGATCATAAAGTGGTTCGTGGTGGTTCATATATCGAACGTCCGAAATTCTCTACTGCTTATGCACGTAAGGCTTACTATCCGTACCAGCGTGTATTTAACGTAGGTTTCCGTGTAATCATCGAAGACTAATCCCTAAGATATGTCCTAGATATAGATAAAATCTATTAGGTGGCCCCGGTGAGGCCGGGGTCACTTAATTGAAAATTCTTATCTTTGGCGGCATAACTTAATAAAACAACAAATGAAAGCAACTCTCGAAAGAATACTATCTTCCTTTGTAACAACAATTGTCTTGTTACTCCTCTATGGTTTTGGCCTGGCTGTCGCCACTTTTATAGAAAAGTATCATGGAACAGCAGCTGCCAAAGCAATGATTTATTATTCCCCTCTATTCTTTTTGTTGCAATTCCTTTTGGTTGTTAATTTTATTGTCATTGCTGTTAAGTACCAGTATTGCAAACTGCACAGATGGGGCTTAATGGTTGTTCATACTTCCTTTATCATTATCCTTCTTGGCGCCCTCACATCCTTCCAGTTCGTTCCATCTTTTGCACTTGGGCAGACTGCCTTTGATCGCATCGT
>OGYF01002649.1_pt1 | contig 13092 bp, 13 predicted proteins | sample 1576451 | NCBI WGS metagenome assembly OGYF01 (sample SAMEA3541505, study PRJEB24748) | human gut metagenome | biome: human gut; feature: human-associated habitat; material: faeces | place: China | collected 2012 | reverse complement strand
ATTCGCTGGATAATGGAACAGGTCAAAGAACACAAGTGGTCTTTGGATGCCTGCGCCTGATATGCTCGTCTGCACAAGCTGTTTTCAGCAGAGGAGATGGTCTGCACCCACACGCTTTACAATGAGGTCTGGGCAGGCAGCCTTGACTTGTCTGTGACAGAACTGCCCGAAGCCATTTAATCAAATAACAGGATAGGAACCTCCTGCATACAACGTTCCACTTCTGCTTCATTTTCTACTGAAGGCATTGCTCCCTTACGAGATGCACAAAGCGCACCACACGCATGCGCAAACCTGAGCATTCTTTCTATGTCTGGTTGGGGAATTTGCTCGATCACTGGCATGTTCAAACGGGTTAATTGGTAGATAAACCCCCCTATAAAAGCATCTCCGGAACCAGTTGTATCAGCCACCTTTACATCATAGGTTGGCAAATGTCCTTCTCCACCTTTATAGCTGTAATAACAACCGCGAGGTCCTAAGGTAATCGTTACGAATTTCGCGCCGAAGCTACGTATTTTATGCGCAACAGCTTCGTAAGTAATATCCTTGCCGAAAAGAAATTCTGCTTCCTCAACCGATATTTTCACAATATCTGCTTTATGCATTGTGTCGAGCATTACAGTGCGCTCAAATTCCTTATCATTTGAAAATGCGATGTTCCAGTTTGGATCATAAACAAGCAATTTCCCACGTTCTTTTACCATTTCCACAATCTTTGCCGCGGCCAATCTGCAAGGTTCTTTGTATTGTGAAACGGTCGAAAGCAAAAACACTCGGCAGGCATCAATCAGTTGTTCGTCAATATCTTCGGGTGAATAGTAGGTTTCAGCAACTTCTCCTCGAGTAAAATCAAAGCTACGATTGTTGTTCTCGTCTAGAGTGATAAAAGCCATTTTTGTGGGCGCTTTCCTGGTAAATCGTAAGCCTTGAATGTTAACCCCGAATTTGGTCATCGCATCAGCTAAAAAGTGCCCGAATATATCATCACTGACCGTACCAAGAAATCCTGATTTGCCACCCAAACGGGAAACTGTTACTGCCACATTGGCCGGCGCCCCACCAGGATTGCGTTCATAAAGCAAATTCCCTTTTGGTGAAATTCCTGCGGGGGTAAAATCCACCATTAAATCGCCAAGGGTTAGCACATCTAGAATAGTTTTACTCATCATAGGTACATCCTGCCTGTAAAATTACGTTTGGAGCGTGCAGCCAGTAACCACCAGTGCGTATTACAGCTTTTACCTTCTTAATTTCTTCGTCAAATTCAATGTGTGGGATATAGGATAGTTTTGCTTTTTCAGGCCAATGTTTCGCATATTCCTTATCGAGATCAGGTGACATTTCTTTAATTTCACATGCAAGAATGACCTCTTCAATTGCCATTTCATTTATAATTCCTTCGACAACTTGAACCATTGAAGGAATATTAGGCAAAAAGGCCAAGTCAACAGTTTCAATACCTAACGGTATATTGTAGCCTGCATCCACAATCGCAAAACGATCTCTATGGCCGATACGGGCAGTAAGAGAACGCAAATCAGCATTCAGTATTCCTTGTTTAATCATAACTAACTTCCTCTTTATTCTAAATTAGCGTGATTATATGCAATTTTCGCAGTACCACAGTTAGTTTTTTGCATCAATTCGCAGACCATTGCATCCCCGACTATAACGATTGACTGTTCAAACGGGTTACCAGACGGGCGAATTGAAAAATAATTTCCTTCAATCCATCCATCAGGACCAGCGGCCCCTTCTTGAATTGGCTTTGCAGTGTTTAATTGAACAGCAACTTTGGCAATCGATGCAATTGTTGAATTTCTATTTTTGGTGAATGCTGCAACTTCTGCTCCAGCGGCTTTCGCTTTTTTACAGATTGCAATCATCCCAGCCGTTTCTCCTGAACCCGAGCCGACCAACAATAGATCCCCTTCACGGATACTTGGCGTGCAAACTTCACCGACAAGATATACCTTTAAACCGATTTGCATGAGGCGCATTGCCAAAAACTTCATTGCTAGCAGGGACCGTCCTGCAGCCCCAACAAAAATACGATTTGAATTGAGAATCAGTTCTTGCATTTGCTCGAGTTCGGTCTCTTCAACAGTTTCAACAATCTCCTGCAGTTCGTTTAGACTTGCAAGAGCGATAGCACGAGTTTTCACTGTATTGCCTCCTCGAGAATCATTTTTTTCATGGTTTTTGCCGTTTCGATAGGATCAACTGCTTTGCAGATTGCTCCACCTACTATAATTAGGTCTGGCTTGGCTGCAATAATGCGCGGTAGAGTTTGCAAATTGATTCCTCCAGCGACAGCTAACTTAAGTTCAGGTGCTCCTTGCCGTGCAAGCCGCATGCTCTCCAGCGGATCCGGCGCATCAGGAACGTCAAGACTTGTATGTACACAGATATAATCCGCACCAAGGGCCTGCGCAACTGCGGCTCGCTCAGGTATACGTTCAAGAGGTACTCCCATGGTATCCGCCAACACCTCGCGCTCATATGCTCGTGCAGTTTTAACTGCCCCTGCAATGGTCTCGTTGTTAGCGCTTACAGAAACTGTAACAATGTCAGCACCGGCACGGAATGCAAGAGCGCTCATAAACTCTCCACCGTCCAGAATCTTGTAATCCGCCAAAATCTTTGCTTTAGGATATAAGTTTTTGAATTCTTGAATAACTGAAATGTCGTTATAATATGCGAATGGTGTGCCGATTTCAATAATATCGACATATTCTTGAATTTTTTCTAATAAAACTTTAGCCGCTTCGCGGGTAATATCGTCAAGTGCTATTTGCAGTTTCATAGATTGTTTACTCCTCGAACATTTCTTCTTATAGCTCGTGAGGAAAATGAACTCGCCTCTTGTTCCATACACAGGCTTTGTCGAGATTCCTTTTCCTCACAGGCAAATTATATTTTCTTATTTTATCCGCTTACATTTAGAAGCCGAGAATTGCACGAACATCCGCATCGTTAAGATTATCCTTTGTCACAACCACGATGTTAGTACCAATGTTTTCAGGCAAACTCTCGCCTTCAAGTGCCTTTACAGCACTCACAACACTCTGATATCCGATATCACTGGGATCCTGAGTAACAATAGCAGTTGTAGTGCCAGACTCGAGATAAACTACGTTAGTCTCAGTTGCATCAAACCCTACATGCACGATTTCTCCCACTCTACCGCGCTCCTCAATGATATTTGCAGCAGCAATGGTAGAAAAGTCATTGTTGGAGAAAATGCCCGCAAGATCAGGGATTGCAGTGATCCAGTCGTTGGAAATTGTCAAAGCCTTCTCCATATCGCCGTCGCAGTACTGGATGTCGACAACCTCCATATTGGGGAAGTTTTCTTCGATGTAATCTCTTGCGCCTTCGCAGCGAGCTACATTAGAAGGAACTGTTTCCTGTGAGCCGAGCAGGCAGACCTTGCCTTCACCGCCGAGAGCCTCGCCCAGAGCCTTTCCGCCAAGCCGGCCGGCCTCGTAATTATCTGTAGCAATAAAGGTTAAACCGTCATAATTACAAGTAGTGTTGAACAGGATAATTTTAATTCCCTTTGCGGCTGCAGCCTCGAGAGTTGGCACCAAAGCCTCGGAGTCGCATACCGCGATGCAGATGGCATCAGCGCCCTTCGTAATGGCATCTTCCACCATTGCAATCTGCTGCTCATAAGAGGTCTCAGTAGCAGGACCATCAATTGTGTAGACAAGGCCGAATTCCTCGCAGGCTCTCTCTGCGCCTGCCATTACGCTTGCCCAAAATTCGCCAGAACCAGACATGGTGAATACTGCGACATTCCAAGGATCAGCGTTACCAGCAGTATCGTCACTTGAGACTGCTGTTGCATTGGAGTTACCCTGGGCGTCTGCGTTTTGTGCAGTGTTGCTCTGATCACTGCACCCAATCATGCTAAAAGCTAGAAGCAATGACAAGAAAATGGCTAAGACTCTTTTCATAAAATAATACCTCCAAAGAATATTTAATATCGCAGGGTATATTCCCACAATATTCACTAGTATTAGACACCCATACGCTTTCTCTGGCGCACGATGTCAATATAGACTGATAGTACCAACGTTGCACCCGTAGCTACCTGTTGCCATTGAGTTGATACACCAATAAGGTTGAGTCCGTTATTAAGAACGCCGATAATAACTGCGCCTAGTAATGTGCCAAAAATTTTTCCGTGTCCACCTGACATTGATACACCGCCAATAACCGATGCAGCTACCGCATATGCTTCGTGTCCTACTGCAATGCTCGGTTGACCAGAATTAACACGTGCTGTTGTTAAAATTCCTGCAATCGAAGCCATCGCAGCACTAAACATGAAGGCAAAGATTCGAACTTTGTGTACCGAAATACCAGATAAGCGGGCAGCTTCTCCGTTACTACCAATTGCATAAATATGTCTTCCTATTACAGTTTTTCGTAAAATGAAAGTAGCAATAAGCGCAACAAATAGCATTATATAAACAGGATACTGAATTCCAAGGAACCGTCCTTGCGCCAGCTGCTTAAATTCCGGGCGATTGCTGAAATAAACAGCTCTAGAATCTGTAAAAACGAGCGCTAAACCACGAATGGCCATTTGTGTTCCAATTGTTGCAACAAAGGAAGGCAATGACAGCTTGGTAATAAGTAATCCATTGACCAGACCAAGAAGGATACCAAAACTCACACCACCCAAGCAACAAATGATCATCGGATAACCTTTCGAGAGCAAAGTTGCCACAATTACACTGCTCATAGCAAGTGTCGGTGCAATGGAGAGATCTATTTCACCTGAAATAATGACATAGGTCATACCAAAGCCTAAAAGTGCAGTTGTAATGATTTGCGTCAAAACATTAGCCAGATTATCACTAGATAAAAAATACGGAGACATAACCGAAAACAAAACAATAAGTATCAGTAGAGCAATTAGGCAAGAAATGGTCTGACTGGTATCTTTGCTTACAATTAGCCTCTTTTTGGGATTGCTGTCAGCATTTTTCACTTGGATCTTCATTACACCTTGTCCTCACATTCTTCATAGTTTTTTGTTTTGGATGCGAGTATCATAATTTGTTCTTGTGTTGCATCCGCGGCATCGATTTCCCCTGATACCCGTCCCTCACTTACAACGAGGATTCGGTCGCTTAACCCCATTACCTCGTTCATTTCAGAGGAAATAACAATAACTGCCGCTCCTCGCTCTGCAATCTTGTTAATAAGTGCGAAAACTTCGTATTTTGCGCCCACGTCAATACCACGAGTGGGTTCATCAAAAATTACAACATCAAAATTCCTACAAAGCCACCGGCCGATCAAAACTTTTTGTTGGTTACCTCCACTGAGATATTGCAGAATTTGTTCATTGTTTGGAGTTTTAATTCGTAGCTGATCTACTTTTTCATCAACAACTTTTTTGATAATTCTGTCGTTGACTATGCCCTGTTTTGCCCAATCAGAAAAGGTGGCGGCAACCATGTTAAATGTCACACTCTGATCGAGAAACAATCCAGTATCTTTGCGGTCCTCTGGGAGATAGGTAATTCCATGGCGAATTGCATCAATCGGCGCTTTAATGGAACATTTTTCTCCCTTGAGCCAAACCTCACCACTTGTTGCTCTATCCGCGCCAATAATTGCACGTGCAATTTCAGTGCGTCCTGCTCCTACCAATCCTGCAATACCAAGTACTTCCCCGCTGCGTACCGAAAAAGAAACATTGTCAAAAATCTTCTTTTCATTAACTACACGAGTTAGGTTTTTAACTTCGAATATTACATCTCCAATGGTACTGTTCCGCTTCGGAAACTCTTCATTCATCTCGCGCCCAACCATATCACGTATTAGCTGGGGAATGTTGTATTCTTTGCTCCAAGGTTGTGTGGTTATGTATTTGCCGTCTCGTAATACAGTAACCCGATCAACAATATCATCGAATTCTTCCAGGCGATGAGAAATATAGATAATGCCGACTCCTTCATCGCGAAGTTTCCGGATAATATTGAAGAGTGTTTCAGTTTCAGAGAGTGAAAGCGACGATGTTGGTTCATCGAGGACAAGCACATCAGAATGCACGCTAAGTGCTTTCGCAATTTCAACCATCTGTCGAGAAGCAATGCTTAAATCTTTTACTTCGGTCCGTGCATTAATGGATAATCCCATGCTGTCCAACAAAGCCTGTGCTTTTTCGTTCATTTCTTTGTCGTCAATTATTCCACGAACCTTGCGTGGTTCACGACTTATATAGATATTATTTGCAACAGAAAGATCGGGCAAAAGATTGAGTTCCTGATGTATAATACTGATTCCCATTTCCTGTGCGTGTTTGGGGTTTTCAGGAAGGAACAAATTACCTTTATAGTAAATTTCACCTTCATCTTGCTTGTAAATGCCGGTTAACACTTTCATAAAAGTGGATTTTCCAGCACCATTTTCTCCGGCAATAGCGTGCACTTCTCCCCTTTTTAGTTCGAAATGTACCGAGTCAAGAGCTTTGACACCCGGGAAGCTTTTGGAGATTTTCTCCATTCTTAATAAGTTGTCCATATCTTTCAACATCACCCCATCCAATAATTTCGAAATATCTCAGACAATCTATAAAACTTAAAGGACCAAAAAGTTTAATATCAAACAATGCCAAGAAATTTTACTGTTTCTGTTTCACCAAACACTAGTAAGACTCGCCCTCCTTCTTTACAACGGGTGCATCAAAGCGATGGATACACATTTGTTAACTTTGACTATAAACTACCAGATTTATTGATGATTTGTCGTTAGAATGTATTAGGAATAGGTGGACATTTTTAAGATCCCAACTATTTTGTTCGTCAAAACAAATATAGGCCAATGATTTTTTCGACTGCTTCCCTATTCATAAGCTTTCCCTTATGGAACATCCTGCCTCATGAGTGTTCTTCCAATTCTTTTGTAAACACATTCAAAATAGCATTAGAACACAGTATACAAAAAAACTTGCAAAAGGAATATGTTTTTGTTATAGTCGTATTAAACTCTTGAAGCATGTAAATTAATGTTAATTTTTGGCGTGTTTATTTGTAATTTTAAGAGGGATTATTAATTATGAACGAAGAATTCAATGTAGTAATTGCAGAGGATGAAAAACGTATTTGCAGCTTGATCAAAGCTCTTATTGATTGGGATGGATTACATTTACGTTTAGTAGGTGAAGCACACGATGGTGTTCAAGCTCTTACGTTATTACAACAGGAAAAAGTAGATATCTTGATTACTGACATCCGAATGCCAGGTGTCAACGGATTAGACCTTACAAAATGGGTTAATGATCATTGTAATCAATGCTCTGTTATAATCATTAGCGGCTATAAACAATTTGACTATGCATACGACGCATTACGTATGGATGTTGTCGATTTTCTCCTCAAGCCTATTAAAAAAACTGAGATAAATAATGCAATTTCAAAGATTGTTCAAAAGCGCTCAGTCTCCTCTCCTAATACATCAACAATTCAATTGGAAGTTCAACAGTTTCGTACTTCTTTACGTCGGCAGTGCATTCATTCCTTTTTATATAATTCTAGCTTACGCGATGTGCCACTTGAAACATTTAACAAAACTACTGGAATGGAATTCCAGAATGGTGATTTCGTAGCAATTATACTTCAATTATACGAGCCTAATTCATCGCTTGACGGACATTTTTCTCGTTATTCTACAAGTGCAGTTCAAAGCCAACCTGCGTTTCCAGTTGGCATCGGAGATAAATTACGTGATTTGCTTGTTGCAGGTTTGATTTCAAAAGTGATAGATATTGAAGCTGAGTTCATCGATGACACCCTTTACTGTATTGTCAATCTTGACCCTAATTCGAGGGAATCTTTTATCCGTTCATTGAAGCGCATAAAGGATATTTTAAAAGAACATATTGATGTTTTTCGATATCGTTTTCTTCTTACAGTTAGTAATTTTCATTCCAATTATACTGCCTTTCCGACAGCTTTTCAGGAAGCCCGTATGCTTATACCTTGCAAATGTGCGCTTTCTGGTGAAGGCCCCTTTTTGTGGAATGACTTTCCTCTCCCACCACTTACTTTACCAAAACTCTCATTAAAATCCGAATGCAGAAGAGCAGCTGAAACAAGAGAGACAAAACAAATTTTTTGTGTGATTCATGATTTAATAGAAACGCACAGCACTTTGTTTTTAACAGATCCTAGACTAATAAACAGTTTTTTACGTCAGCTCTTTGATGCCATTTGGGTTATTGCATCCAACCACACATGGTTAACTCCGGATGCGTTGTTAATAATGCAGAAATACTTAGTTTCCTGTTCTTCTAGTTTGCATGATCTAGAGAAAAACTGTTGTCAGCTTATAGATTCCATTTTAGTTCGTTTGCAAAAAGAAGTAGACTCAACCAATTCCATGCCGGTTCGAACAGTTAAACAACTTATTAGCAAAAACTTTGCGAATACAATTTCACTTGATGATCTTGCGAAAGAAGTTAATCTGAGTCCTCCTTATTTAAGTGAACTCTTTAAAAATGAAACCGGGGAAACTATCAGTAACTATATTCAGCGAACACGAATTGAAATGGCACAACACCTACTTTTAACAACAATGATGAACGTAACTGAAGTGGCTGATGCTGTCGGATACGCTGACGCAAAATATTTCAGTCGGGTTTTTCGTAAGCACTTAGGTATTCGTCCCTCCGATTTCCGTTATCTTAATAAATGGGGGTAATTTTCATTGAAATTACGTGCTGTCTTTCGTTTTATACGTGAAACCAATAATTCTTTGTTAATTATTTTACCTGGTCTTCTCTTTTCTTTAGGTTTAGCTCAGTTTGCTATGATTCTTTTTGTGTTCTTTCAATCACCCAAAGCGAATTTGCTTTTACTGGCAATAGTGGTTTTAAATTTATTGATATTTAGCCTCTTTATCGTATTTATAATCCATATAACCACTGCATTTATCCAACCACTTTATGAAATATGGCATTATTCAATATCTCCCGATTCAAAAAAAAGACTTAGTGACAATCCTTTTCTGCAGCGGGTGGAAGAACAAGTTGTGGCGCAGACCGATGAGATTATCAAAAGTCAGTTTGGAAATATTACAAATTTGAAAGCGCTACAAAGTCAGATTAACCCACACTTTCTTTATAATACCCTTGACTCCCTACGTGGCGAATTATATATGTGCGATATGCCTAATTTGGCACAAATGGTTGAGACATTGTCTGAATTATTTCGTTATAGTATCAGCCAGAAGGAGCCACTCATCTCGCTTGAAGCAGAGATTGACAATACCGAAAAATATATACGAATAATGCAATTTCGTTTTCCTAACAAATTTGTTTTATATAAGCGGTTTGATGATGAGACAGATGAAATTTTGGGAATGCAAGTTCCAAAAATGATTTTACAACCGATAGTAGAAAACTCGATTAATCATGGCTTAGAGGCAAAAATCGGACCGGGTAGGATTTTTATTGATATTACCCATACAGAAAGAACTGTGTGTATTCGGGTTGACGACGACGGCGTAGGGATTCCTGCAGATAAACTTGATAGTATCAATACTCAGCTTAGTAAAAATGAAAGTAATTGCGCCGCCGACTCTGTTCGTGGGATGGGCCTTGCGTTGTTTAATATCAATTCACGTATTCGGCTGCTATATGGCGAAGATTATGGAGTAAGCGTCGCAAGTAGTGTTGGAAAAGGCACTCAGGTTCAAATTATGTTGCCTTTAAGCAAGGAGTAATTCTATGGAGGAACTCTTTCGTTTTATCAATGTAAGTTGTGAAACGTCGCGATTTTACCTGCGAAACTTCAGTTTTATGTTTGGTCGCGGGGAACTTATTGCAATTTCCAGTGACACAACATCAGCTAAAGATGCACTCGTTCTTTTGTTAACTCGGCAAATCGAACCAACAAGCGGAAAAATAAGCTGGAATGCAAAAGGGGGAGCTCATTCTCTTATTTCCTATGAAGATCACCTGCTATATAAACATTTGAGTATTGCAGAAAACCTATCGTTAACATATCCTTCGTCTAATCGGTTTTTTTTCTCTCAGAAAAGGAACTCACTAAATGCGCGTTTGATCCTCGAAAAATACGGCATATTCTGGGATGTTAATAAACCGGTGTACAGTTTAACAAAATTACAACAATATATTCTACGTATTGTGAAGGCAGTTTATCTTGGCGCGGAATACCTTATTCTATCTGATGTTGTACGGTTACATTATGATGCCGATTTTAGCCTACTTCGCGATCTTGTGCGAACCCTTCTGGAACATCAGATTTCAATTTTGTTGACCGATAGCTATCAAAATCCCCTTTTTATATGTTCTGATGCTTGTCGTATTCTTCGATTTGAAGGGGGTATGTTTGTTAGACTGCTTAATGGGCAGGAGGATCAGTACATATACGACAGTTATCGTTCATATGATTCAAGCGCATATGCTAGTGTTTATCCTCAAAAAAATGTACCCCTCTCGATTGACTTTTCATCAATAACTATTAGCGATATTCACACGAATCATATTCATTCTCTCTCCATGAACTTACAGCCAGGGGAAATTACATATTTAGTTGGGAAAGGCTTATATGAATACGATTTTCTGAATGCGATTTTCGGTGAAGTCCCTCGTTGCCGGATAAATTTAGGTAATAAAGATTTCATTAATGCAAAAATAAACGCTTTATTCTATACCGGAATTGGTTATTTTCCGCAGGATGTCAGCAGACTGATATTTCCAGATCTAAATTACATTGAAAACACCACAATTTTTTCGCTTCGTAAAATTTCTCATTTGGGAATTGTTATCCGTTCAGTATTTCAAAACTATTTGCTGACTAAAACGCCATTTTCATACAAAGAAGATCCTAAGCATTCATTTCATAAAATAAACCACGAAAATAGAGTCGTTGCAATGGCCAACCGATATGCCTTGTATAATTGGCGACTATTAATTATTCATCTCCCTAATATCAATCCGACAGGTGTTGAAGCGAAGATATTCCAAACACTAATCAACGAACTTGCAAACCGCGGAACAAGTGTGTTGGTTGTCGTAGCTGCTTCGTCTGAAATTCTGACAAGAGCTGATAATCTCTTTGAATTCGATCAGGAAGGAAACTGTTATCAGAAGCTAGATCATCAAAATCATCGCTAACAAAAATAAGGGAAGCACCTTCTGCAAAAAGCCACCGACGACGCGATCGCGCTTTTTGGCGACCGCGAAGCCAGCGGCGTTGTGCTGCTTAAGGGCTATGATGCGTACTATGACGGCTACGAGGAAACTGGCAAGGCTGTTCCCGGTTACCGCGATTTGATCGACGAGCTATCAGGCGAGTTTCCGCTCGGCCAGCCGATCACCGGCGAGCAGAAGCAAAAGGATTTCATCAAGCTCTACGGCAATATCCTGCGGCTCAAAAATATCTTAAGCGGCGTTTGATCAGTTTGCCGGGCACGAACTTCTCCCGGAGCGGGATTTTCAGGATTACCAGAGTGTGTATCTCGATCTTTATCAGGCGTATCGCCCGAAAACGGATGGGGACAAAGAGAATATCAACGATGATATTACCTTCGAAATTGAACTCATCCGGCAAGTGGAGATCAACATCGACTACATTTTGATGCTTGTCATGAAGTAGCATGAATCGAACTGCAAAGACAAGAGCATCCTGGGAACCATCGACCGGGCGATTGATTCCAGCATCCAGCTGCGCAGCAAAAAAGATCTGATCCACGGCTTTATTAGTACGGTCAACGCCGCAACGGATGTTAACCGCGACTGGCAGAGTTATGTGCAGCAGCAAAAACAGCAGGAGCTGGAGCAAATCATCGCAGAAGAAAATCTGAAGCCCGCAGAAGCGCAGCGCTTCGTCGCCAACGCGTTCCGCGACGGTGCGCTCAAAACGACCGGCACGGATATTGACCAGATCCTCCCGCCCGTCTCCCGCTTTGGCGGCGGTAACCGCACGGAAAAGAAGAAAACGATCATCCAGCGGCTTGCACAGTTTTTTGAAAAATACTTCGGGATTTAGTGGTCTCACGCCGGCTTGCATTCCAGTACACTTTGGGGTATACTGCAAGTAGAAAGACCAAACGGGGAGGTGTCAATATGTGTACGCGCAATCAAGCGTTTGAGATTTTGAAGATCGTCTATCACGCCTGTGATCCAATTCTAGGGCACAGCATCCACGATGCAATTTTGTACGGATCCTATGCCCGCGGCGATTTTACCGCAGAGTCGGATATTGACATTCTCCTGACCGCAGATTTGACGCAGGAACAGATCGCGTCGCAGCGGCGTGCGGTTTCTGGAGTAGCAAGCACACTCAGCCTTAACCACGACATCACGGTTTCTGTCCACGTTGTGCCGCTGGCGCAGTTCCGGCGGTATGCGGATTTCCTGCCGTTTTATCAGAACGTGCTGAAGGAGGGGATTCGCTATACTTCCTGAACAAGCTATTGAAATCTCCAAGGTTCGCTTTGACCACGCAAAGGAATGTCTGCGGGACGCAAAGTTGCTGCTTGCAGGCGAAAGCTACCGCAGTGCGGCAAACCGCGCATACTATGCGATTTTCCACGCGATGCGCGCCGTTCTTGCGCTTGACGGCGTAGATATGAAGCACCACAGCGGAATCATTTCCGAGTTCCGGAAACGGTATATCAAAACCAGCGTGTTTGACACCAGCTTGTCTGGGCTGATTTCTGAGCTTTCTGATGTCCGTGAGGGCAGTGATTACAACGATTTTTTCATCGTTTCCAAGGCGGACACCGCCGAGCAGGTGCAGTCGGCAGGGACGTTTTTGACGGCGGTAGAAGCCTATCTGCGGACAAAATATTGAGTCTGTATGTCGCCTGACCCAAACCGTGACCCAGACTGGGCAAAAACGCGATGGACGCAATAGAAAAATTCCTGTAAATACAGAATTTTTTCATCTAAAATATGTGCATATTATAATTAAAATACAGAAAAATACGAACGGATGGCTCTTGACGTGCATGGGGTCACAGGTTCGAGTCCTGTACTGTCCACCATGATTGCCGAACACTATAGATGAAATGGCAAAAAAGCCAGTCATCTCAAGG
>OGYF01002646.1_pt1 | contig 13109 bp, 11 predicted proteins | sample 1576451 | NCBI WGS metagenome assembly OGYF01 (sample SAMEA3541505, study PRJEB24748) | human gut metagenome | biome: human gut; feature: human-associated habitat; material: faeces | place: China | collected 2012 | reverse complement strand
CCCGCTCTTTTGTCAAGATCACCACCCGCCTGTCATATTCTCCCGCAGGCGCCGCGGCAAGTACCATACCCGTCACTGTTATCTGATTCATCGATCGGCTCACCTTCGTGATTCTTCATTACCTGGCTGCAGATTTCCATTCCTCTGTAATACAAGTAATCCTCTACTTTTCCCGTTTCCAGGAATCGTCTCCAGTATGTTTCTTCCATGAAATCACCTCATCTGTCCGTTATTTTCTTCCGTCTCCTACGGTTAAGATTAGGTTCTCCCATGGCCGGGATCTTTTATTCTTCTTCCCGGTATCCAAAATTTTTCATTAGGAATTCACTGTCCCGCCAGTCTTTTTTTACTTTCACCCAAAGCTTGAGATTTACCTGGCAGTCCAGCATTTTCTCGATCTCATAGCGGGCGGTGCTTCCGATTTTTTTCAACATATTTCCTTGTTTTCCAATAATTATCCCCTTGTGGGAATCCCGCTCGCAGATGATCGTAGCATCGATATGGGTGATCTTCCCCTTTTTCTTCATACTTTCAATGGTGACCGCGATGCCGTGGGGAATCTCTTCTTCCAGACAGTGGAGCGCCTTCTCCCGGATCAACTCCGCCACGATCTGCCGCTCCGGCTGATCCGTCACCGTATCTTCGTCATAATACAGCGGTCCGTAGGGCATATACTGCATCACTGTCTTGAGAAGCTCGTCTGTATTCTCGCCGCTCCTGGCGGACACAGGCACGATCTCCGCAAAATCCAGCTTATCTTTGTAGGCGGCGATGGCCGGCAGGATTTCCTCCTTCTTCACGCTGTCGATCTTATTGATGACCAGAATCACCGGCGTATTCACCTTCTTCAGCTGCTGGATAATGTGCTGTTCCCCCGCCCCGATAAAGGTGGCAGGCTCTACCAGCCACAGGATCACGTCCACCTCATTCAAAGTCTGCCGGGCCACATTCACCATGTATTCTCCCAATTTATTTTTCGCCTTATGGATCCCCGGCGTGTCCACGAAGATGATCTGTCCTTCTTCTGTGGTCAGCACCGTCTGGATCCGGTTTCTTGTAGTCTGGGGCTTCTTGGATGTAATGGCGATCTTCTGTCCCACCAGATAGTTCATCAGTGTAGATTTCCCTACATTAGGGCGGCCGATCAATGTTACAAACCCAGATCTAAAATCCTCTCTCATAGTTCCTCCCTATTTCTTCTCTTTCCTAAAAACTGGTCACCGTATCAAACATGGATTTCTCTTCTTCGATCTTTTCCTCCCCGCCGATCACACAGATCTGTCCTGCTTTCAACAGCGCCTCTGTGACCTTGGAAAGCGCCCGGATATCCTCCTGTCCTGCTTCCAGGATCTGTCTTCTCTCTTCCCGGATCATATCCGCGCTCACTTTATTCATATAGAGATTCATGGAACGCTCTCCCTTTGCGGACGGCGTCATAGGATGATCGATATTGCTCATGGTCCCGATGATATATTTGGTCATATCCCGTTCACTGACGGTAAACTTCTTCAGATAATCCGTCACGCCCTCATAGACCTCCATCGTCCGCTTCAGATTGGGATCCCTGTAGGACACGAAATACCCTTCGCCGATCCGGTTAAAGCTGCTCATACAGCCATAAGCGCCTCCTTTGACCCGGATATTCTGCCACAGATAATCGTAGCTTAAGATCACTTTCAAGATCTGAAGAGCTCCGGTATACTCTGCGCCATTGTCGATAAAATTCCCGGTACGGGCCACATACTGCACCTTAGAGGCGGTTTTAAATCCTTCGTTCTTCTTCTCGCAGCGCAGGATACAGGATTCTTCCTTCACCGGAGTCTGGAACAAGACGTTCTTTAATCCCTGTATCATTTCTTCCATCCCTTTTAATCCTTCCCTGGAAGCGGTATAACTGATCATCAGATTGTCCGGCCGGAACAGACGCTCTGCCAGTTCTCTCAAGACTTGGATCAGATATTCCTTCTCCTCCCCAAAATGCTCTTCGATCCTTGCTACCGTCCGGTAAAAGTCAATGCCGTTGGTCATATCTTTCAGCTTGGCCGAAGGGGACCCGTAGGACAGGGCCCGCAGCGCCGCCGTGGAATGGCCGGAAGACTGAAAACGCATGAGAAGCCTGGATTTGGCCATAGCCAGGATTTCCTTCAGCCTGCGCTCGTCTCCCAGTTTAGACGCCGTAAGGATCTCTCCTGCCATAGAGAAAAGCACAGGAAGCTTCTCATACAATGCCTTCCCCTTCACTTCAAAGGTGGCTTTAAAAGCCTTCTCCCGGATATTAGTCACATCATTATAAAGTTCTAAACTGGTACCGATGCCGCCGGTACAACGGTTGATCTCGTTGAACAATTCTCCATAACTGTAATGTTCCGTGTCGATGATACCAAGAACGGACTGCAGGATTCCCACATAGGGAAGCAGCTCTTCTTTCACGCCGGACATATCGAATAAAAGGTCCAGGTACCCAATCCCATTGGTCTGCGTCTCATGGAAAATGACCGGCACCCCGGCAATGGTCATTTCTTCGTTGATGATAGGCTCAATTTCCCTGGAAATATCTTCCCGCTTCAGAACAGGAATACGCTCCAGGTCCTCCGCTCTTTCCGGGGCAGATTGATAATCTTCCAGGGCTTTCGTGCGTTCTGCCAGTTCTTGTACTTCTTCCCTGCTCAATCCCGCTTTGTACTCCTGCAATCGTTCATCCAAAGCGGCATCCAGCCTGGCAGTCCTTCCCTGCTCCGGCTCCACGATCACTACCGCGCCGTGAGGGTTATCTAAAAGGTACCTCTGGATCAAGTTCTCATAATATCCGGTATCCAGCTTTTCTTTCAGGAACTCAAACACATCCAGCACATCGATGTGAATAAATGGCTTTGTATCATCATAGAGCCAGCTGTCCAGGATCTGCAGGCCATACATCAATCCCTTGGGATAGCTTCCAAAATCCGCTTCCCGGTAACGAAATTCATGATAATTGATTCCCGCTTCCAAAGCTTTCCGGTCAATGCCGTTTTTGACTAGTTCCTGGAGGACCTCACCGATCACCTTCAGGAATTCCTCTTTCTGGGACAGATTGGCATTCTTTGCGATAACAGAGAAGATCGGCTGGTAGATCCCATTATCATAGGATCCCATAATGTCCTTCCCGATGCCGGCTTCTGTCAGCGCTTTCTTAAGCGGCGCTCCCGGCGCGGAGAGGAGCGCGTAATCCAGGATCTGGAAAGCAAGATATAACTCCCGATCCAGGCTTGTCCCGATCACCTTATTATAAGAAAGATAGGTATTATCTTCTAAAGATTCATCGCTTGCTATGGAATATGGAATTCTTTTTTCCACCATCTCCTCAAAAGGTTCCTGATACTTGATCCGGGAATCCACATCCATTTTCTCAAAGCCGCTCAAATATTCCTCATCCAGCCATCTTAACTTTTCTCCCATATCCATATCGCCATACAGATAGATATAGCTGTTGGAGGGGTGGTAATAAGTCCTATGGAAATCCAGGAACTGCTGGTAGGTCAGTTTCGGGATCTCTTCCGGATCCCCGCCGGATTCGTTGGCGTAAGAAGTATCCGGGAAAAGAGTATTCAAGACCACCCGGTCCAACACGCTCTCCGGAGAAGAAAAAGCCCCTTTCATCTCATTGTAGACCACTCCATTATAGGACAGCTTCCCTTCCGGTGACTCCAAGCGGTAGCTCCACCCTTCCTGCCGGAAGATCTCCTCATGCTGATAAATATTCGGATAAAATACCGCATCCATGTACACATGCATCAGGTTCTGAAAATCCTTATCGTTGCAGCTGGCCACCGGATACACCGTCTTATCCGGGTATGTCATGGCGTTGAGGAAGGTGTTCAGGGATCCTTTTACCAATTCCACAAAGGGATCCTTCGCCGGAAAATTTTTCGACCCGCAGAGCACTGAGTGTTCCATGATATGCGGGACACCTGTGCTGTCTGAAGGCGGTGTGCGAAAACCGATGCTGAATACTTTATTCGGATCGTCATTCTCCATCAGAAGGACTCTGGCCCCGCTCTTTTTGTGACGGAGCAGTGTTCCTCTGGTCTGAATGCCGCTTAAATTTTCTTCTGTTATGATCTCATAGGTCTGTAAATCTTTTATGCTCATCCGATTTTCGATCTCCTCTCTTTTTGCTTCTGTTCCTTATTATACCATTATTTTTCGTACCTGCCTCCTTTTTTATGAGAAAAGCCGCAAAAAAGAGGGACGTTTCGGAAGCGTCCCTCTTATGGATCCTTTCAAGATTCTTTATACTTTCTTTTCTGTTATCAGGCGGATCACCATCAGCGTTCCGATCATCAGAACAATTCCGATCGGCAGACAGATAAAGGGATTCTGGATGAATCCGGCAATGATGTAATTCACAAAGGAAACTGCCGCAACCGTAAACGCGTAGGGAAGCTGGGTCGTCACATGGTTGACGTGGTTGCACTGGCCGCCCGCGGAAGCCATGATCGTTGTATCGGAAATCGGTGAACAGTGGTCTCCGCACACGGCTCCTGCCATACACGCGGAAATAGACATGATCATCATATTCTCATCAATACCTTCAAAGACCGCGACAACGATCGGGATCAGAATGCCAAAGGTTCCCCAGGAAGTTCCTGTGGCAAAAGCCAGAAGACATCCGACCACGAAAATGATGGCCGGAAGCAGGCTCATAAGCCCTCCCGCCGCGGACTGCATGATATGAGCCACATAATCCGCCGCACCCAGGCTGTCTGTCATAGCTTTCAGGGTCCAGGCAAAGGTCAGGATCAGGATAGCCGGCACCATCGCTTTGAATCCTTCCGGGATACAATCCATGGATTCTCTCGGGCTTAGCACTTTTCTTACGGCGTAAAATCCTATCGTGATGATAAACGCGAAGAAACTTCCAAACATCAGTCCTACAGAAGCGTCACTATTGGAAAAAGCCTCTACAAATCCGGTTCCGCTGAAGAAGCCGCCGGTATACAACATTCCGATCACGCAGGTAATGATCAGCACGATCACCGGGAATACCAGATCGATCACTTTCCCTTTCCCTTCCACGATCTCCTGCTCCGCGTCCGCGTACGGGCGGTCTGGCGTTGTATAAAGATCTCCTTTTTTAGCGTTTTCCTCATGAAGCTTCATTGGGCCGTAATCAAAATTCATTACCGCGATCACGATCATCATGACAATCGTAAGCAGGGCGTAATAGTTGTAGGGGATGGCCCGGATAAAGATAGAGAATCCATCCTCTCCCTCCACGAATCCAGTCACAGCCGCCGCCCAGGAAGAAATGGGGGCGATGATACACACAGGCGCCGCCGTGGCATCGATCAGGTAGGACAGCTTCGCTCTGGACACATTATGCTTATCTGTCACCGGCCGCATAACACTTCCTACCGTCAGACAGTTGAAATAATCATCAATAAAGATCATCACGCCCAAAGCTATGGTAGCAAGCTGCGCTCCCACCCGGCTTTTGATCTTGGTGCTGGCCCAGCGGCCGAACGCGGCAGAACCGCCCGCCTTATTCATCATACAAACCATGATCCCCAAGATCACCAGAAATACGATAATCCCCATGTTATAAGAATCTGTCAGTACTCCCACGATTCCATCCTGGAATACATGCGTGATCGTTCCCTCAAACTCAAAACCAGAATAAAAGATTCCTCCGATCAAGATTCCGATGAACAGGGAGCTATAAACTTCCTTAGTGATCAGCGCCAAGCCGATCGCCACCACCGGAGGCACAAGCGACCAAAATGTCGCATACATATCGGGAACATATTCCGCCGCGTCTTCCGCCGCGAAAACGGTCAGGGAACTGCAGGCCAAGATACAAAGCAAAGCCAGGATCCCCCAGATTGTTTTTCTTTTTCCTCTCATTTCCTTTTCTTCCTCTCTTCTTAGGTGATAAAAAATACCATGAACAACGCTTTTCCTGGCGCGCTCATGGCATGACCTTTTAATCCCCGATCATTTCCTGCGATAGCGCTCCACGAATGTGACAGTCCGCGGCATCTTCTGCCGCGTCCCAGAGACAAGACCTGGAAACATCCCGTCTCTTCGGCGGACGCCCCTTTCCCCGCAAGACAGTCTTCCAAACTATCGCCTTCCAGATACTGATGGCGGCCGCGCCTCTATCAAGCATTATGATTCATATAGTACATTTGTAGCACCTTTGGGGAGAAATGTCAATAACTAATCCCGTGGTCCCGTTCCTTGATATCGTTCTTTTAGCTTTTGGAGGCGGATCAGACTCTCGGCGGATGTCTCCTGGCTTCTCTTAGAAAGCGCAAGAACTAAAGCATCCACAAGGGCTACCGCCGCGGTCATGGAGTGATATTCCTTCTTTTCTCCCCGGTATACATAGAGGTTCGTGTCCGCCCGCTGATCTTCAGGCGCATATCTCCGGCTTGTAAAGGCCAGCGTCTCATATCCCGCCTTTCTGGCATAATCCAGGATGATCCTTCCTTCTTCAGAGACCTTAGAATAGCTGAAAAGAATTACCAGATCTCCTTGACCAGCTTGAGCAAGGCCCTCCAGTACTTCTGACCCTCCTGATGGAATCACAGAAACAGGGAAACCCATTCTCCGAAGGCGAAAAAATAATAACTGCCCTGCTGCCGCAGAAGCGTTCTTTGCATGGATCAGAACCTTCTTGGCGTTTATGATCTGTTCCACAGCGCGGGTAAATTCTCTCTGATCCAGATTTTCTACCGTCCTGGCGATGCACTCCTGCTGGTAGGAAAACCAGTTTTCCACATCAAACCCATCCTCTTTAAGCAAAGTCCCCGCCATCTTTCTTGCCGCGCCCTTTCCTGATTTTTGCTGAGCGACACCATTTTTCAATTCTTTGAAATCCCGATACCCCGTATGTCTGGCAAATCTGGAAATAGTAGCTTCCGAAATCTCCAAACGCTGTGCAAGCTGGCCAATGCTCATGAACAGAAATTCATCTGTGAACTCTTCAATAAATTCCAGGATCCTTTCCTCTGACCGGGTATATTTCTTTTCCGATTCCGGCAACGCAAGTACCATCCTTCTCTCTCCTTACTGCAAATGTGAATAGCATGGGCTTTTATCTGTCAAAACAGATACGTAGTTTCCTCCGATCGCATGGATCTCCTTCAACGCTTTTTTCAAAATCCCCGCGGTTTTTACTTGAAAAGAGGCATAATCTGAGACTATGATCTCATAATTTCCCAGTTTCATCTGCTGGTACAATTCCTTTACAGTCTTTACTTCCTGATAAAACCTGCTGAGAATACACCCATACTGTACCGCCTGGTGGGTATCGCTTCCGCTTACCATAGGAATCTCCAACGCCCGCGCCATACTTTGAGTCTGTGTCCATGCCGCTTTTGGGTCCTGGGCCACATCTTTCCCATTCAAATCCAAGAAATGCAGTCTCTTCAGCTGTTCCTCCGGAAGCTGCGGAATATGGCCGCCTTCCCGAAAGGGATGTCCTGCCCCTACGATCACCGAGTACTCCCCAAATAAATCCATTAGTTTCTCAAAGGGAAGAAATGCTCCGGCCGTCTTATAAGGCTCCAGTCTCTGATTTAACTCCAGGATCTCTTCCGGCGTCCCTATACTCAAAATGTGGCCTCCCTCCCGGATGTCCGTCTCCATTCCAGCGAAAATACGCAGACCGTTCTTCGTCATCAGAGTATCCCCTTCCCGGTCACCGCTGTCCATCAGGTATCCGTATAGCTCGTCAAACTGAAGCGTATTAAAGTGCTCGGTCAGACACAAAGCATCAAGTCCCGCTCCTTTGGCCTCCTCAAACAGCCAGTCCGTATACGCGGTAGAAAAGGGCAGCTTTTTCGCCAATTTCCCGTGGGTATGAAAATCTATGTACATGCTCTTCTTCCTCCTATCCTATCACCACTGCTCCCAATATGGCAAGGGCCACCCACAAAAATGAAACCGCCAGGAACAACAGATCATCATAAGTCACTTTAAGAGAAGACAGCTTCATTTTCTTCACTTCTTTATTGACAGCCGCATACCGGTATCCCTTGAGCTCCAGAGCTTCCACCGTAGTTCTGGAACGTTTGGCGGTGTTTAGCATCAACGGATAAAAAGAATGAATGATCACTTTAATCTGATAGATCAAATACCGCACTTTTCCCCATAAGGTAGAGCTGTCCGGCGCATTTCCCCGAAGTCGGTAGGACAGGAGCACATTCTGAAATTCCTCCATCAGCATAGGCAGCATCCGGTAAGCATAAGAGATGGAAAAAGACAGTTTCTCCGGGCAGCCATACCACATAAGTCCATTGGAAAGGCGGTCCGGATCCAGGCCGGAAAACACAGTGACAGAAGCCAAAGACACTGTGGCAACCTTCAGCGTCAAGATCAAAAGCGGCGCCGCCGTCTCTACATTTCCTCCAAACAGAAGGGATACAACAAACAAATATCCTGTCTGTGAGAACACTCCTACGCCAAACAGAACCAACACCAGACCTGCAACCCGTGCCATGACGGTAGTCACCGCCACCAGCAGAAAGCACCCCAACAGGAATATCAGATTATCCGCAAACCAAGGCACCAACGCGAAAAACGCGTACCAGACCAAGAGCAGCCTTGGATCCAGAGCGGCAATAAATGTATCGTCATTTCCATATGCGTTTTTCAGCACTTGATTCCTCAGAAAATCCATAGAAAATTTGTCCAGGATATTTTCCGATAACCTTTTCTTTATCTGATCCATATTCTATCTCCTTCCAAATCCGGCCACAAATTCATCGATCGTATAGCAGTAGGCCTTGGGATTGAGCGCCTGCCCCATACTAAAGATCTCCGGCGGACGTATTCCTACCGTTTCTAAGACCTCCTGATTCCCAAAGATTTCATCCCTCGTTCCATCCGCTATCACCTTACCGCCGCACAGAACGATGATCCTCTGGGCCCACTCACATACCAACTGCATATCATGAGTGGCGATCATTACCGTTTCCGTAATATCTTCCATCTCTTTTAACGTTCTCATGATTTCCTTGCGGGTAGCGATATCCAGGTTTGCCGTTGGCTCATCCAAAAGAAGGATCTGCGGCTTTAACGCCACGCCAATCGCCAGGCTGGCTCTTCGCATCTGTCCTCCTGAAAGCAATCTTCCATCCTGCTCTTTCAAGTCCAGCAAACGGAATTTCTCCAGGAGTTCTTCTGTCCGCTCCTTCCAACACTCTTCGCCGCGCACCTGCATCGCAAAAGAAATATCTGCCTGAATGGAGTCCTTGATAAACATATCTTCTGGATTCTGGTAAACGAGAGACACATATCTGGACAGCTGTTCCGGCTTCTTGTCCCGGATATCCATATCTCCGATCCTTATCTGACCGCTGTTTGGTTTTAAAAGTCCTGTCAGCATCTTCATAAGCGTAGACTTCCCCGCTCCGTTGGAACCGATCAGGGCAATCTTCTCGCCTTTGTGCAGTTCCAGATCCAGAGACTGGAAAACCTTCCTGGGTTCTCCTTTAACCGGCCGATAGGAGACGGACACATCCTGACAGGACACAGCGATTTCTCCCTGCTTTCTTTTCGGGAACAGCTCCTCTTCTGAGACAGCCGCTTTCCCATTCTCCCTATAGACAAGTTCTTTAAATACTGTTTTTCCCTCTTCTATCGTGGATGGCAGTTTTATTTGCTCTGCTAAAACCCCGTCTTTTTCTAATTCGTAGGCCGCTGTCGTCACCTGGGGCGGAAAGATGTTGCAGTTTCGCAGTTCCTCTACCCTGCCTAAAGCCTCTTTCGCCGGCAGCTTCCATTCCGCGCGTCCATCTTTCAGCAAGAGAACATGTTTACAATAATCAGCGATATATTCGGTATGATGCTCGATCACAATGATCGTTTTCCCATAAGTCCGGTTTAGCTCTTTTAAGACTTCATAAATCCGGTCTGCATGCTGAGGATCAAGCTGGGCGATAGGCTCGTCCAGGATCAGCACCTCCGGCTGAAGAGATACCGCGCCAGCCAAGGCCAGCAGGTGGGTCTGTCCTCCCGACAACTGCCAGATATAGTCTTTTTCCCGACCTTCCAGGCCGCACTGGGCAAGCGCCTTTCTCCCTCTCTCCAGATAGTCTTTCATTGCGTAATTCATACAGGCATAGGAAGCATCATCTAAGACTGTAGGCCGGACGATCTGATTCTCAAAATCCTGATATACATACCCTACCTTCCGGGCAAGATCACCAATTTCCAGATCTAGGGTGTCAGCCCCATCAATCTTGACAGTACCCGAGAATTCCCCTGTGATAAAATGCGGGATCAATCCGTTTATAACCTTGCATAGCGTAGACTTTCCACATCCGTTGTTGCCTACCACCGCGAGGAAATCTCCCCGTTCAATCTCTAGGTTTACTCCTTTCAGCGTAGCTTCCTCCGCGCCCGGATAGGTATACGTCAAATTCTTGATCTCGATCATACTCATGATTTGTCATCCTTCTATGCGTTCTTAGCGGTATTTGAATGATCTGAGCGGCTTTTGAGCACCAAGATCATGACGATTGCGATCACTGCGGCCACTACCATTCCTACCGCCAGAGCTGTAGTGCTTCCTGCCCATCCTGCTTCCCAGTCGATCAGAGCCATTCCGCTTTCCGCCATCATCTCAGCTCCTACGGCTGCTGCAAACGCGATGGCGCAGCAGACTACCACCTTTGCATTCACCGCTCCAAGGGCCGTATCTTCGGTTCTTGGACTCATTCCAAGCAGCGGCTCGATCTTTCCATAGAGCTTCGGTACCAGGAACAACGTTGGAAGCATACAAAACAAGATTCCTGAGAACAGCACATCATTCAGACAGGCAAATCCTTCTGTGGCAAAAACGCTTTCCGGAAGTCCCGGAACCGCCTCGAAATCCTGCACCGCGAACTGTACTTTCAAAATATCCACGATCATCCCCAGAATCTGCTGGATCATCACTCCGCTGATCGCCGCAATGCCGACCATCTTCCGGTTTCTTGGATTCCTTACCATACGTCCCGCAATATATATTCCGATCGTTACAGTAATAAATTTCTCCAACTCTCCAAGGCCGCCAAACTGCCCCAGCATAATCTCGCTAAATACCAGTTCCCCCGTAGCCGCCCCCAAAGCCGCGGACATAGGATCAAACAGCATGGCCAAAACCAATGGGATGAATAAGAAGTATTCTACAGAGAATTCCACAATTCCTACCTGAAATGAAGGAATCAGCTCTGTGAATAATGTTGCCAGCCCGTAAAGGGACATCGTAAGCACAAATATCATCAATTTCTGAGACTGCGTCGCTTGTTGTTTTATCATTTCTCTCTCCTCCTGATAAACAATTGTAATTTCTACGTTGTTTATCATATCAGCAGGAGGTAAAGGCATATATCCTAATTCGGTAAAATGTAAGTTAATTTTCAATTATTCTATATATGAAATTTTATTTTCTTTTTTTACTTATCGCTTCTCCTCACACAAAAGACTTGTGTATCCATAGACAACAGCACATTGGACAGGTGAGAATACATCTCATTGGTAGAATATAATTCTTTCTTTTTTCTTTCATTTCTTTAGCTATCATAAATCCCCACATTGTCGATCGCTTTTTTATATTTCCATTATCTTGCCATAAATTTTCAAATTTGACAGCTTTATCATCCTTTTTCGGCATATCATATTTACTAGTATCAAAAAAGCCTGAACAAGATTGAAAATCGTCTGTTCAGGCTCAACTATTACCATGCTATCTTTTTACAACTTACTGTTCTGGCTATTCTTTATCATACATTTAAATAATTACATGTTTCAATCCACTTTATTGTCTCTGTATTTGCCGCAACAAGAGAAGTATTATATTGTATAATATCTGTCGAATTTGAAATATCCTGCAACTGTATTGCTGCATGAGTGACTGCCGTAGAAAGGTTTAGAATATTCTTATTTCCCTCCTTTATCATTTGATATGTGGTATATTGAATGTTACGTATATCTTCCAATACCTGCTTAATTTCATCCAGTTTCCCTATAATAATATGGTGTAATAGTTCATTCTCATAAAGATTGTATGCGCCATCAGGCCCCTCTAACTGCAGACATCTTCCAGATTCAAGATATTCGTAAAACATCGAAACAGGTACTAAACCTCTATACTTGAAATAAATAATATTTGTATCATAGAGTTTTGATAACGTATCTTCTATCGCTTTATAATTATTTGTCAAAACCAAAAGTTCTTTTTGGTATATATCGCTCCTTCTTTCCGCAGTCTCAGCCTTCTTTCTAATTTCTATATTTTTAGTTTCCGTTTGTCGAATACGCTCTAATGATTCATTTTTCTTCCTATTTTCGTCCCTAAATAAGGGATAAAATCCTACACAAAGAGATAATATCAATGATATCATAAATGCTATAAGAATTGACTTCTCCATTATCATTGTTATAACTATAATACACGCAAAAAGAATCAATACTAACAACATAAACCATTGTTCTAAAATTTTTACCATATTAATTGGATATACAGAGTCAATTGGATAACATTTTTGATTTATAATCCATTTCTCTATTTCTACCTTTTCTTTCAATCGATTTATTATATTATCTAATTCGTACTTTTTCGTTTCCAGTTTCATAATCTTTCCCAAATATTCCTTTAATTGATATGTTTCCATTTTCTCATTCCTTTCTTTTTGCGATTTATCGTATTTATTATACGATTTTACGTATTCAAAAGCAATACGGTTATGGAATATAATAAGTAAACTTAATAAATCAATGGTGGTGTGACTATTTGGATGTTTTAAACAAAATTACAATGTTAAGAAAAGAACGTGGATGGACAGAATATGAATTGGCAGAAAAATCAGGATTGACACAATCTACTATATCCTCCTGGTACCGTAAAAATATGACTCCTACCATTGGCTCTCTCGAAAAAATCTGTGCTGCATTTGGAATTACTTTATCCCAATTTTTCTTAGAGGAAAGTTCTAAAACTATAAACTTAACTACTCAACAATTAGAATTAATTACAACTATTTCAAAACTGAGAGATGATCAATTTATTGCTCTGCTAAATTTTTTAAAATCCTTATAAAGCAAAGAGCCGCTGTGAAACAAATATTTATTGTTTCACA
>OGYF01002645.1_pt1 | contig 13111 bp, 15 predicted proteins | sample 1576451 | NCBI WGS metagenome assembly OGYF01 (sample SAMEA3541505, study PRJEB24748) | human gut metagenome | biome: human gut; feature: human-associated habitat; material: faeces | place: China | collected 2012 | reverse complement strand
ATGGCCGTCACCACGCCGTTGGGGTCGATGACGACGGTGAAGGGAATGTAGGGCGAGGGGAACATGCCCATGGCCAGCGAGTAGTCCACATCCACATACGAGGGGTAGGTGTAGCCATTCTCTTCCATGAACGCGGCCGCGTCCTCGGGGCTGTCGCCGCCGACATTCACGCCCAGCACAACGAGGGAATCGGCGTAGTCCTCGCTGAGTTTCTGCAGGTCGGGCATCTCCGCCACGCAGGGCGGGCACCAGGTGGCCCAGAGGTTGACCAGCACCGCCTTGCCGCGCTGATCGGAGAGCTTGAAGGTCGGGCCGTCCGTGAGGGTGACCTCGAAATCAGAGGCTTCCTGTCCCTCCGCGACCGGGCTGAGTTCCGTTGCCAGCGCCGCGGATGTGAGAAGCGCCAGCGTCAACACGAGTGCGAACAGGGTCTTCATGGTTCTTTCCTCCTTTGGGTGCGATGAATTTGCAGGAGATGGCCCCCGTCGGGCAACGGGAGACGCACTCTCCACAGCGCAGGCATTCGCGGTCGTTGACGATGCGCACGTCCATCTTACAGGCGCGCGCGCAGGCCCCGCAATGCGTACACTTTTCCGCGTCGATGCGGATGCGGTAAAAGGCGATGGGGTTGAACAGTCCATAAATCGCGCCCAGCGGGCACAGGTAGCGGCAGAAGGGCCGGTACACGAAGAGCGAAAGCACGACCAGCGCCACCAGGATGCCCACCTTCCAGGCATACAGAAAGCCCGCCGCGCTGCGCAGGCTCTCGTTGAGCGCGTAGAGCGGCAGCCCGGCCATCAGCGTGCCGGACGGGCATATGTACTGGCAGAACCACGGCGAACCCTGGCCCACGATGTTCACCGCGAACATGGGCAGGATCAATACGAAAACCAGCAGGATGAAGTATTTCAGATAGCGCAAAATCGCGTCCCCAGGCAGGCGGCGCAGTTTCTTTTTGGGGAAGGGGATCTTGGCCAGCAGATCCTGCACCAGGCCAAAGGGGCACAGCCAGCCGCACACAAAGCGGCCCAGCACCGCGCCCACCACCAGCAAAAAGCCCACCACGTAAAAAGCGAAATGGTAGTTCCGGTCGCCCAGAGTGGCTTGCAGCGCGCCGATGGGGCAGGAGCCCAGCGCGCCCGGGCAGGAATAGCAGTTCAGCCCAGGCGCGCAGACGGCCTTGGAATTGCCCTTATAAATCGTTCCCCGGGCAAAGCCGGGGAAGTATCCGTTGGTGATGGCGGCAAAGCCGATTTGCGCCAGCAGCCGCGCGCGTTTTTTGATCCATTTAACCAATGCCAATGCACTCCAAACACACGTTAATCGCCTTGCGGATCACGGTTTCCACCTCGCCGCGCCAGATGCCCAGGCCCATGAAGGCTACGCCCCGCGCGCACAGCGCGCTGGCCAGCAGAATGCGCCTTTTTTCCCGCGTAGCGCCGCCCTCCCGCCGCGCCATTACGCTTCCGCCTCGCCCGCGGCGTCCGCGGATTCTTCCGCGGGTTCACTCGTTTCTTCTGAGGCGTCCTCTAGCAAGGAGAGCGTATCGTAGATGATGGCAGTCCACTGGTCGTAGCTGCGCGAGCCCGCGTAGGCGTACCCCACGAGTTCGCCGGTGTGGTCCACAAAGATGGTGGTGGGCACCGCCGTCACTTGCCAGAGCACGGTGCTGATCAGATCCTGCGAGGGCAACATGTGCGGGTAGTTCGCGCCCGTGGCCTCAATGATGTCGCGCGCGAGATCCACCTGGCTTTGCGAAATGTTGCCGCTGGAATCGAGCGCGTCGCTCACCAGGCCCACAATCTGCACGCCCTCCGCCGCCATGTCCGCGTGCAAGCGGCCCAGATCGGGCATTTCGTTGATGCAGGGGGAGCAATAGGTGGCCCACACGTTGATCATCGTGAGCTTGTAATCCGCAAACAGCGTTTGGTCCACGGGATTGCCGTCGATATCCGTAGCGGTGAACAGGCCCAAAAACGGCGCGTTCTCCTTCTCGGTGGTGATGGTTTCATAGGGCCAATCGGCCAGGCTGCCCAGGTCGTAAACCGCGCTGTAGCCCAAATCGCACAGCGCCTGCGCCGCCTGCGCGCTTTCCTCCATGAGCGTCTCCAGCTGCTCTTGCAGCTGCTCCGCGCGTGCAATAGCCGCCTGGCCCCGGGCGGAAGTGTCGTCCAGCGCCGTCTGCGCCTGCGTCAGCTGGGTCAGCAGCGCGTCGCGTTCTTCCGTCAGGGCGTCCCTCTCCGCGACGAGCGTGTCCCGCTCCACCAGCAGCGCGTCATAGTCGCCGGCCAGCGCCTCCGCCCGCCTCATAAGTTCCTCCTGATCCTTCCCCTCCTGAACTCGCTGCGCGTCCGACTGCGCTACAAGCTCCGCCAGCGTCTGCTGCTGTTTGAGCGCCTCGTCGCGCTCGCGCTCGGCCGCCTCCAGCGCGACCGACAGCTCGGCGTTCTGCGCCTCCAGTTCATCCGCGCGCTGGGTCTGCTGCTTGACCTGAACGGCCATTTCGTCCACCAGGGTATTTTTTTCGGTGATCTGGCGCATCTGCTCCACGCTGCCCGCCACGATGAACCCCGAAACCGCCAGCAGCGCAATCATCAGGGCCGTTACAATCATCACCGTCTGTCTCATACGCAGTATCCCCCTTCCATCGGCGCATTGAAAAAGCGCCCGGTGCAAGTATGCCCGGACGCGGGGGGAAAAATACCTGTCATTTGTCAGGGTGTCAACGGCTCGTCCACCTTTTCCCGCGCATCAGGCAGGGGCGGAAGCTCACGGATGTCCGAGATGCCGAAATGCTCCAAAAACCGGTCCGTGGTGGCATACAGAATGGGCCGGCCCAACGCCTCCTTGCGCCCGGCCTCCCGGATGAGCCCCTTGTGCAGAAGCGACTGCACGGAGTAGTCGCATTTGACCCCGCGCACCTGCTCCACCTCGCCCTTGGTGACGGGCTGGCGGTAGGCGATGACGGCCAACGTTTCCATGGCGGTCTGCGAAAGGGTCTGCCGCTGCACGGGCTGAAGCAGCCGCTCCACATAGGGCGCATATTCCGGGCGCGTCTCCATGCGCAGATGGTCGCCATAGCGGTGCACGGTCACGCCGCGGCGTTCGCATTCGCGCTCCAGCGCCTCCACCGCGTGCATGATCTCCATCTCGCTTACCTCCAGCGCCTGCGCCAGGTCGGCCACAGCCACCGGCTCGCCGGCGACGAAGAGAATCGCCTCCAGAATCTGCGGGATTTCATTCGGCTCCATCCGTTTCCTCCTCCCGGGGCCCCGGCGCCAGCATGATGCGGTCAAACGTGCCGTTCTGACGCACATGCGCCTTGCCCAGCTTTAAAAGCTCCAGCAGCGCGATAAACAGCGTGACGACCTCCTCGCGGTCCGGTTCTTCACTAAACAGTTCATCAAAGCTGACGCTGCCCAGCACCAGGCGGCTTTCGATGGCCTCCATGCACCCTTCCACGGTATGGCTGTCGCGCCGGATATCGCGCAGGCGGAAATCCACCTCGCGCGGCTCGGCCGGACGGCGGCCCTGCACGCGCAGCAGCGCCTGCCACAGCGCCTCCAGCGTCAGCCCGTCCAGCTCCAGCGTGGGCGGGGGCAGGGGGTATTCCTCCGGCAGCTTGCCAAAGAGCTTGAGGGCGCTCTTTTCAAACTCCGCCATGTTGCGCGCGCTCTCGCGGAACTGCTTGTACGCAGTCAGGCGGGCGATCAGGGCCTGTTCAGGGTCCTCCTCTTCCTCGCGGGGCGGCTTGGGCAGGAGGCGGCGGCTCTTGATTTCCACCAGCAGCGCGGCCATGGCGATGAACTCGCTGGCCTCGTCCATGTCAAAATCCGGCGCGCTGCGCACGATTTCGATATATTGCTCGGTGATCTCGCTCACGAAGATGTCCTTGAGGTCGATCTTGGCCTTGCCCACCAGGTGCAAAAGCAGGTCCAGTGGCCCATCGAACTGCTTTAGATGAACGCTGACCGCCATCAGCCCAGCCCCGCGATGGCCAGCATCAGGTTGAGCACCGCATCCTCCACCGCGCCGGTCACGGAGGAAAGAATGCCCGTGAGCGCACCGGTCAGGCACAACGCGATCAGCACCACCTGGGTGATCTGGAACATGTTCTGGTTGAGCGTGAGCCTGCCCTTGAGCACGATGTCGTTGAGGATATGGAAGCCGTCCAGCGGCGGGATGGGCAGCAGGTTAAAGATGCCCACGCACAGGTTCATGGTGGAGAACATCAGCAGAAAGCGTTGGATATACTGCACCCAGGGATAGCGCATGGCATCGATGTTGTCGGCGCCCGCGCCGCCCAGCAGCACCGCGTAGCCGATGCCATCGGAGGAAAGCAGCTCCTTGGCGCCATAGAAGCTGATCACCTCCGGCTTCCACAGGAGGCCGTTGAAGCCCACCGCCAACGCCAGCGACAGCAGGAACAGCGTCAGGTTGACCGTGATGCCCGCTATGCTGACAAGGAAATCGTCGCGGCGGTAGTTCTGGAAGTTGCGGGGATTGACCGGCACGGGCTTGGCCCAGCCAAAACCCAGGAACACCAGGCACAGCGTGCCCAGCGGGTCCAGGTGCCTGCGCGGGTCCAGGGACAGGCGGCCCAACATCTTGGCGGTGGGGTCGCCGCATTTCCAGGCCACATAGCCGTGCGCGATTTCATGAAGCGTCAGCGTCAAAAGGACCGATGCCGCAAAATAGAGCAAGTACAGGATGAATCCGGCCGGATCGCTGGTGAACCACTGCATCCAGCTTTGCAAACGGTTGAGAATACCCATAGGCCCGCCTCCTTGCGTTAAGGGGTAGCGGTTCAATTATACCAACCCGCGGGGGAAATGGCAAGACGAAGCGGCAGGAAGGGAAGGAGGAGGACTGCAATACAGGTCAGACAGCAGAAAGACCGGTCCCTTCCCTGCTTCATATGGATAGCAAACCGCCCACCTTGCAGGCAGGCAAACGGTTATAAAAAGCAGCGTCCGTACTTAAAGTACGAACGCCGCCCAAAACTCTGTTGGTGTTGTCTTGAAAGCGCTCCTGCGCAAAAGGCGGCTGTGCAGATCCTCCGCCGGATTATTTTCCGAGCGCAGCCGTCAGCTTGTCGGGGAAGTTTACCGTCATGCCGTCGCCGTTAAGCGTCAGGGCGCGGCGCATATACGCCTCATCCTTTACGCCCCAAAAGCGCACCGAAAAGCCTCTGGCACGAGCCAGCGCCATATCCTTTTCATCTACCAGATCCACTCTGGGACAGATTTGGCGGATATGCAGGCGTTCCAGATCGTCCAGGATCTGCGGCGTGATGCTCTGGGTAAGATAGCCGGCAGCAATGTCTCCGTCCAATGCCCGCACAGCCTCCATGCACTCCCAGAAGAAAGAAGTAAGCGTCACCTTGTCGCGGCATCCATTGTCGTTGATGCATTGCAGCGTTTGAGCCTCCACTCCGGGCTGTTTGATCTCAAGCGCCAGCTTAAGCTTCTTGCGGCCAAAATGCAGCAGAAAGGTATCCAGCGTTACAATCCGTTCTCCTTCGAAGCGCTCTCCCTTGAAGGCGCCGAAGTCCATTTCCAGCAGCTGTGCATAGGTATAGTCGGCAATGCACCCCTTTTCACCTGCCACACGTTCCAACGTATCGTCATGGTGCAGCACCAGCACCCCGTCCGATGTACGCTGAATATCCGTTTCGATTCCGTCCGCGCGCATCTCCAGTCCTGCATAGAACGAACGCAGCGTGTTCTCAGGGAAGTACTCGCTGGCTCCCCTGTGCGCATAATTTACCACCGGCATAGTGTATTGCTCCTTTGCGACCGCGATGACGTGTAGCGTTCGCGGCTTAATACAACATCATAAATTCATCGATCTCAGCCTGCATTTCCTCCAACGCAGCGCCAATATCCATATCGGGATCTGCCTCGACCTCCGACAGCAGAGCCATCGTCTCGTTCCAGATGGTGGAGTCGGCAGGATGAATGTTCTGGCCCTGAATATACTGCACCTGATCCAGCACGGTCTTCCAGATGGGGTCCTCCATGCGGGTCTGGATCAGCTCGCTGGCAAACTGGCTGTTGGTGAAGGGCATATATCCCTTTTCCAGAGAGGACTGGCTGATTCCTTCGGGCGAAATCAGGTACTTGATGAAGCGGGCGGAGGCTTCCTGTTCCGCTTCGGTGGAGGCAAAGATGGCCAGGCCGTTGCCGCCGATGCATACGTTCAGTTCCTCTTCGCCGGGGAAGAAGGCCATGTTGTACTCGAAGTTGTCGCCCACCGCGTTTTCAATGTTGCTCTTGGAAGCGCAGGAGGTGAAGAAGAACAGCACGTTGCCATTGGTGAAGTCCGTCTGAGCGGTGGCGTGCTGGTTGGCGGGCATCACGCCATCCTTGACCATCTGGCCAAACAGGCTGAGCACCTGCTTCATTTCCTCGGTGTTGACATTGGCGTTGCCGTTTTCGTCAATGATGGTCCCGCCGAAGCACCACACCAGGGGCTGCACATACCAGGGGGTGTCGGCAGCCATGTTGAAGCCGTAGATATCCGTCGCGCCGTCGCCGTCCACGTCCTTGACAGCCTTTTTCGCCGTCTCAATCATTTCGGTGAAGGTCGTGGGCACCTCAAGGCCAAGCTCCTCCAGCATGGTCTGGTTGTAGTACAGCATGGGCATGCTGCTCTGGAACGGCACAGCCAGATGCACGCCGTTGTAGGTGTAGCGCACCCAGAAGCCGTCGATGACGTCATCCTGCTCTTCCTGGGTCATATAGTTTTCGATGGGGATGAGCTTTCCGGCGTCATAGAACTGGGGAATGCCGTGCCGCTGGCCCACCATGCCCACCTGGGGCAGGTTGTCCGCCGCGATGGCCGCGTTGTACTTGGCCACCAGATCGTCGTAGTTTTCGCCCACCTGCACCTGATTGATCTTGATGCCGGGGTTGGCCGCCTCGAACGCGGCGATTTCCGAGGAGAAATCATCGCTGGTGCGTACCCAGAAATCCAGCGTGATCGTTTCCTCCGCCACAGCCGAAGCGCACAGGCTCAGCAACAGCATCAGTGACAGGATCAGAGAAAGCAGCTTTTTCATGAAACAAACCTCCCATAAATCAATTTTTCTCAAGCGCATGGCGCTAAAGATTCCCTACTTGATGCCCACCTTTGTAATTCCCTGCACGAAGTACTTCTGCAACGCCACAAACAGGATGATCGTGGGCACGGTGATCAGTGTGGACATCGCCATGAGCTGCTGCCATTCAACGCCCACATCCAGCGTCATCATGGCGCGCAGGCCCGTCTGCACGGTGCGCAGCTCCATGCTGTTGGTGATGATGAGCGGCCACAGGTAGCTGTTCCAGCTGCCGATGAAGCCGATGATCGCAATGGTGGCCATGGCGCTTTTGCCCAGCGGCAGGATGATGCGCACGAAGGACTGCACCTCGCTGGCGCCGTCGATGCGCGCAGCCTCCAGCAGGGCGTCGGGAATGGTCATGTAGAATTGCCGCAGCAGGAACACGCCAAACACGCTGACGATGGACGTGGAGATAACGGCAAAGAACGTGTCCATCAGGCCCATGGCTGAAAGTGTCAGATAGTTGGAAACGATGGTCGCTTCCAGCGGAATCATCATTGAGCAGAGGAACACCATGAACAGCGGCTTGCTGAGTTTGAACTTCAGCTTGGCAAAGGCGTAGGCGGCCATGGAGCTGGTGATCAGCTGGCCCGCCACGCTGGCCAGCGCCATGAGCGTGCTGTTTCGGAAGTAGATGTCAAAGCGGGCGCGGCCCCATGCCAGCGCATAGTTTTCCACATGCCACACGGAAGGCCAGAAGGAATTCTTGCTCAACACTTCCGAGGAGGATTTGAACGAGCAGATAATCATCCAGAAAAAGGGGAACACCACGATCAGCGATATCACTGCCAGCACAAAAATCCGGAATGCTTCCCACGTTTTGTAACGCGCAGTATGCTTCATTTTTCTCCCCCTCCTCAAGCATCGTAGTTGACAAAGCGTTCCAGAGCCATCTGTACCAGATTGATTGCAAGAATCAGCACAAACAGCACCACCGCAATCGTGCTGGCATATCCAATCTGATAACGCCGGAAGGCATACTCGTAGAGCATGACCACCAGGTTCTGCGTCGCCTTGGCCGGACCGCCGTCGGTCATGACGTTGATGGTGGTGAACATTTTCAGCACTTCAATGGAGTTGAGAATCAGCAGCATGAACGTCGTGGGCGATACCAAAGGCACCGTGATGTGCCATACCGCCTGGATGCCGTTGGCCCCGTCGATGGTGGCTGCCTCCAGCACGTCCTCGGAGATGTTCTGGATGCCTCCCAGATAGACCACGGTGCTGTATCCCAGCATGCGCCATATCGTGATGCCGGCCAGCGACGGCAACGCGGTTGAAGTTTCGTTAATCCATCTTACCGGTGCAATCCCCAGCAGACCCAGCGCGCTGTTGAGCAGGCCGTACTGGGGATTGAGGATGAACATCCACACCACCGAGATGGCCACCATGCTCGATACGCGCGGCGTAAAGAGCATCGTGCGAAACAGCACGTTGAGCCGGGAGGCGCGCTTGAGCATCAGCGCCAGGATGAAGCCCAGTATCAGCGTAAAGGGCAGAACGATCAGCGCATACTGCACCGTCCGCCAGATGGTTTCATACACCTCGGCGCTGCCGAACAGCTTTTGATAGTTATAAGCGCCGATGTATTTTTTCCGCCCCGTCAGGTTCCAGTTGTAGAAGCTGGTCACAAAGGCGTTGACCATCGGATAGAGTGTAAAGAGGAGCAAAAATACAAGTGCCGGAAGCGTCCATGCCACGCCTCTGGCCTCTTGCGCCAATCGCCGTTTCATGCCTGTTTTCATAGGTACCTCCTTGCAGCATTATCCATATTGCTTATAACTTTTCCAGCGGTTCCTTTTTTGTCGCCTGCTTTTATAAACATTTTGACACATCTGTTGCCTTGCGTCAAATATCAAGGTAGAATGATTATATAACTTTTCCTTATATATTCGGGCCCGGCAAGGAGGATTGCCATGGATTTCAAAGCGTTGGAATACATCTGCGCCATCAGCGAGGCGCAAACCATTTCCCAGGCCGCCAAAAACCTCTTCATCAGCCAGCCCGCGCTCAGCCAGTATCTTTCCAAGGTGGAGCAGGAGCTGGGAACGCCGCTGTTTGTGCGCACGGGCAGCACGATGACCCTCACCTCCGCCGGCGCCATTGTTGTCAGAGAGGGGCGCGCGTTGCTGACCGCCCGCAAGGAACTGATGGGACAGGTTGCCAGCCTTGCCAGCGGACGGGCCGAAACGCTGCGCTTTGGCATTTCTCCATTCTACAGCAAGTATTATCTTCCGCTGCTGCTGCCCTATTACCGGGCGAACCACCCTCACATCCGGCTGAACATCGTTGAGCAGTCCTCTACCGAACTGGAGCAGCGCGTGCTGGACGGAGAACTGGACCTGTGCTTTATTCCCGCGGAACCGACGCGCGAAGGGCTGACCTACCGTCCTATCTATATGGAAGAAATCATGATCGCGGTGCCGCCCGCCCATCCCGTCAACGCACACGCGGTTCCCTCCGGCGGAACTCCCTATCTGGATTTGGGATTGCTACGGAATGAACCATTTGTGGAGTTGGTGTCAAGCCTTAAGTTTTCCACGATGAGCCGTCGAATTTTCCGCCATTTTTCCATTACGCCCAATGTCATTTATGAGTCAACCAGCTGGGATACAGTATGCATGCTGGTCGCGCATGGCATCGGCGTGGGCTTTCTGCCCAAGGTGCTGATGCACCGGCATTTGCATGAGCCTCGCTTTTACCGCATCTGCGGCATCGATTCCACACGCACGTATTCCGCCGTTTATGCCAGCCAGAACCGGCTTTCGCACTCGGCGCTGAATCTGATCAACGTATTTCAGCGTCTCCTGGAGGGCAATCAAAGCTAAGGCACCATCGGCCAGCCCTCCCGGGGAAATTTTATCTTCCCTCTTCTGCGACCGAAATCCCAATCCACGGATATATGGAAAATCTCAAAAGCCAGATTCGCCAACGCTTCTTCCATGGCTCTTTCCAGACGTACCCACGCGGCGAAAAACGTGTTTTAGCGGAGAGCGCCGCCACAACCAGACTTTGGGGACAAGCCGAATCCGCGCGTCCTGCGCATGTACTCCGCCTCTCCACGCATACGCTCCCCCAGGAGGGGATGTACATTGATATCAGCGTTTCTGTTCTGGATCATCAAGGATTGTCTGTTTCTGCTGGGGTATCTGTCCGGACGGCAGAGCTTTCTCAAGCCGCTGAGCCCGGAGGAAGAGCGCTCGGCGCTTCTAAGAATGCGCGAGGGCGACGAGACGGCCCGACAGATGCTGGTGGAGCACAACATGCGGTTGATCGTGCACATCGCGCGCAAGTACAAGGTGCCCGGCTGCACGTTTGACGACCTGATCTCCATCGGCTCCGTGGGCCTGATCAAAGCCGTGCGCAGCTATGATATGCGCACGGGCACCTCGCTTTCGACCTACGCGGCGCGGTGCATCGAGAACGAAATTCTCATGAGTCTGCGTCAAAGCCGCAAGCAGCAGGCCGACATCAGTCTGGATGAACCGCTGGGCACCGATCGCGACGGCAACGCCGTTTCCTTTGCCGACCTATTGGGAACGCCCCCGGATATGGTCGAGGATGAGGTCCGCCGCCGCGTGACTCTGGACCGCGTGCGCAAAGCCCTGCCGCGGCTGCCCGAACGGGAGCGCACGGTGATCACCCTGCGCTATGGCCTCACGGACGGCGTCATGCACCCGCAGCATGAGATCGCCGGCATGCTGGGGATTTCGCGCTCCTATGTATCGCAGCGCGGGTATTGTAAGCGATCTCTCCGTGGTCAAAATGCTTGAAATACTTTTGAAATCTTAGTTTCAGGCGCTTTCCCCCAAGGCGCTGAACCGATAGCGGATAATCAGTCGTTTGTCCTCCGTCAGCTCGATGCGCTCGATCAGGCTGCACAGAAGCTCCCTGCTGGCAAAGGCGCTGTCCACAAATCGCCGCACCAGCACCTTGGCGAGCTGCTGCCGCTTGACGGGCGAGAAGTCCGGCTGCTTCATAGCCGTCAGTTGCTTTTCCAGCACGGCGCGTTCCTCCTTCAGCCGCGCATAGATCCGTTCAAAATCTGCCTCCGCCAGAAGGCCGCTGAGCTTATCCATGTACGCCTTGTCCAAATGGCTGGTCAGGATGCGAATCTTGTTTTCGACAGCCAGGGCGTCGCTCTCTTGCCGCGCCTCCATGTTTGCCTCCTCCAACGATCTTTGGGCAAGGGGCAGCAACTCCTCCGCATTGAGATACGATTGGCATGCCTCCCGAAGCTTGCTCAGCACCGCGTCCGTCACCAGCTTTTCCTTGATGGCGTGGCAGGTGCATACCCCCGCTTTGGTAAACCGCTGATACGTCCGGCATACAAAGTACAGGCTTTCCTCACCCTTGGCGTTCCTGCGGTTCAGCACGGCCAGGGGATAGCCGCATTCGTGGCAGAAGATCAACCCCTTTAGCAGAAAATCGTAGGTGCGGCAGCGGGTGTTCTTCCGGCTGGCCACCAGCATCTGTACCTTATCGAAGGTTTCGCGGGAGACCAGGGGCTCATGAGTGTTTTCTACAACGATCCAGTCCCTGCGCTCCCGATGCTGACACTTCTTGCTCTTGTAGCTGATTTTTGCGCTCCGTCCCTGAACCATATTGCCGATGTAGGTCTCGTTTTGCAGCATATTGGAAATACGTTCGCTGGACCACAACCCCGTGTAAACGCCCTGCCGCGCCTGCTTCAGTCCCGCGTAGACAGATGGCGGCGGTATATTTGCCTCGTTCAATTGGACGGCGATTTGCCGACAACTGACGCCCTCCAACGCCATGGCGAAAATCCTTTGCACAATGGGCGCTGCTTTTTCATCCACGACGATGCGGTTTTTCTCCGTGGGGTGCATCCGATAGCCGAACACGGGCTTTCCGCCGATGAACTGTCCCTTGCGCTGCTTATCATGCTTTACGCTTTTGATCTTTTTGGAGATATCCTTGGCGTACATGTCGTTCATGATGGCGCGAAACGGGGTGATATCGTTGGCGGTGGAATCAACGCCAGTATCTATGCCATCCAGCAGGGAAATGTAGCGCACGCGGTTTTCGGGGAAGAACCGCTCCATGTAGTGCCCCGTCATAATGTAATCGCGTCCCAGACGGGAAAGGTCTTTCGTGATTACCATGTTGACCTTTTTCGCCTCGATGTCCTGAATCATCCGTTGAAACGCAGGACGCTCGAAGGTGGTTCCACTCCAGCCATCATCGATATAGGTATCGTAAACGGACAGGCGCTGCTCGCGGACAAAACGGTTCAGCAGGGATTGCTGGTTGGTAACGCTCTGTGACGGCCCCTCGCTCTCATCCTCCTTTGACAGTCTGATATAGAGCGCCACATGATATGCCATGGGTTCGCTTATTTTCAAATACATCGTATCCCTCCGAAAACAAGCGGCCATTCAACATACTCATCATACATGACAGGCCGATTTCAGTGCAAGGTTATGGGCATTGTCTTTCAGCTCCCGCTGCATGTAAATCAAAAACGATTGCTGTATGATTTTTTTGATATCCTGCGGTTCCTTGTTATACTCACAGGTCACGATCAGCTCTTTCTCTTTCATAGGGCCTCCTTCGCGGCATGATGGTCAAGGATATGCGCGCTAGAGAGGATATTTGCTTGTTGATGGCAAACTCAAAAGACAGTACCCAAGGGGATCTGACAGGCCCACATTGGCGTCCGCCGCTCTGCGGCGTACCCGCTTCTCCTATGAATGTCCATGGTGCCGTGCCATGCGGTTTTTAGGGTGCAGAGAAGGGCAAAGTAGTTTCTCTCGAAATCTAATCCGAAAGGTGGAATCGAATCGACGTAAAGCCTTGATTTTACTAGGTTTGCAAGGTGCCCCCGGAATGGGATCATGAGCAGTTCTCTCCATCAGTTCTCTCCTTTTTCCGAGAGACGATGTTGAGATAGATTTTGGAGAAGTATCGAAGCGGTCATAACGGCCCCGACTCGAAATCGGGTAAACCGGCTAATAACCGGTCCGTGGGTTCGAATCCCACCTT
>OGYF01002642.1_pt1 | contig 13121 bp, 10 predicted proteins | sample 1576451 | NCBI WGS metagenome assembly OGYF01 (sample SAMEA3541505, study PRJEB24748) | human gut metagenome | biome: human gut; feature: human-associated habitat; material: faeces | place: China | collected 2012 | reverse complement strand
TTCATCTCCATCTGAAGATGTGCTTGCTGCTTTTCCACCTTCATGATGATAAATCGGTCCGTCACCTTTTACTGTTCTCTCAATTAATTCCTGAGATTTATGAATACCGTCGGAAACCTTTACTTTAATAACTGGTTTACCATCAAAACGAGCCATTTCTACATTTTTATCTGCCGCAATAATAATTCCGTCGCAGGCATCAATTTCTTCCTGTGTCAGAATATTTTTTGCTCCTCCGGAACCATTTGTTTCTACTTTAATAGAAATTCCTAATTCCTTACCTTTTTCTTCAAGTGCTTCTGCTGCCATGTAAGTATGCGCAATACCGGTAGGACATGCTGTTACTGCAAGTACCTGATATCCGGATTTCTTTGCCGGAACTTCCGCTGCTGCTTCTTCTACCTGCGCCGCTTTATCTTCTTCCCCGTACTTTTCTGTTTCTTTTTCATCAATTGCTGCAAGGAAAGCTTCTACATCCTTTGCAGATAATAACTTTTCACGAAAAGCTGGATCCATTAAAATCGTAGATAATCTGGATAACGCTTCTAAGTGAACATCCGATCCTTCTGCCGGAGCTGCGATCATAAAGAAGAGATTGGATGGTTCCCCGTCAAGTGCCTCGCAATCTACACCACCTGGCACTGTAATTGCTGCGATACCAGGCTTAATAACTGCATCATTTTTTGAGTGTGGAATACAGATACCTTCTGCGATTGCAGTAGGTCCTTCTGATTCTCTTTTCATGATTCCTGCTTTAAAAGCTTCTTTGTCTTCAATGTTGCCCACTTTTTTATGAAGGTCAACGAGTAAATCAAGCATCTGTTCTTTTTCGCTTACATCTGCATTAAGAACAACTGCCTCTTTTTTTAACAAATCGACAATTCTCATAATCTTTTCCTCTCTAAAAATTCAAGTCGAGCTGTCGCTCACCACCTGAAAGAGGTGGGAGTCTTCTCGACTGAGATTAAAACTATTCGCTGATCTGTTTCAGCATCTTTTCGTACATTTCAAGAGATGCAAGTCCCTCAGAAAAAGCAGTGGCGCTTCCTGCTGCTGTACCGCTCTTTAATGCTTCTTCATAGCTTCCGCCACGAAGATAACCTGCGACAAATCCTGCCACCATAGAATCTCCTGCACCAACGGAGTTTACTACTTTGCCCTTCGGTGTTCCCATCTTAATATTCTGTCCATCTTCTGTGATAAGAATGGCTCCGTCTCCTGCCATAGAAATCAATACATTAACTGCTCCCATTTCCTGAAGTCTCTTTGCGTAATGTATAATATCCTCATCTGTTTTACAGACTGTCCCGAACATTTCCCCAAGTTCATGGTTATTTGGCTTAATTAAAAACGGATGATATTTTAAAACATTAAGAAGTAAGTCTTTTGTCGCATCCACAACTACACGGATTCCTTTTGATTCAAGTCTTGCAAGAATCTTTTCATAGATATCCTCTGGTAATGTGTTTGGAATACTTCCTGCTAACACAAGAATATCCTCTTTTGTAAGAGTATCCAGTTTTGCAAAAAGTTCATTAATTGCTTCATCGGTAATTACCGGTCCCTGCCCGTTGATCTCTGTTTCATCACCATGTTTTACTTTCACATTAATTCTGGAATTGCCTTCTGAAAGATGAATAAAATCTGTATGAATTCCCTGCGCTGCCAATCCATCTTCAATTGCTTTTCCTGTAAAGCCTGCGATAAAACCAAGAGCGGTTGTTTCAAGACCAAGCGTATTCAAAATTGTAGATACGTTGATTCCTTTTCCTCCATAGAAAATAGATTCTCTTGTGGAACGATTCACATCTCCTAATTTCAGATCATCAAGAAATACAACATAATCTAAAGCCGGATTAAAAGTTACCGTATAAATCATTACTTTTGCTCCTCCTCTCGCTTTGCCCTTTCTCTCTTTTTTAATGGCTTGCTTTGTTTGTGATTAAAGTATAACAAAATGATGCATTTTATACATCTAACGAATGTCATTGATATCGATTTGTATTTGTCATATCTTTATATAACATTTGTCACTTTTTTAAAATTTCATCGATTTGATTCTTCATTTGGAACAAAAAAGTACTGCTATCATCCTTCTCATTCACATAACCTTTTATAAGATTATCCGTTTTTTCATATGCTTCTGCATAATCTTTAAAACGATAGGGAATCACACCTGTATCAATCACTGTATCAAGAAGAGACATATCTATTGTACTGTCTCCCGGAGTATCTTTATTCAACAGATTCATTGTACTCTTTGAAATATTTACTGATTTTAATACCGATGCTGCAGAAGTATCTTCATAGATAAGTCTTTGAATATCTTCATCTGTTGTCAGCATCTTAATAAAATCCCAGGCTGCCTGTTTCTTTCCAGTTCTTGAACTAATTCCTGCCATCAGCGCACTCATTTCCGAACAATTATCTCCGGATGGGCCGGCAGGCATTCTAATACAGGTCCATTCGAAACTGGAATATTTTTTAATCCGCCATGGATACGGCATATAAGTACGATAGTCTGAAAATGTAAATGGTCTGAACGCCACTTTTCCTAAATCAAAATCATTTGATGTAACCTGATAATTCCTATTTGTCTCTTCCAGGCGTTTTACAAATTCAAGTGACTGCGAAAATCTTTCATCTAAGAAATTTGACGATGTTCCTTTTTTGTTGAATGGACTTATTCCATTTGAATACACCGCCTGAAGCCATGTATAATCATAATATCCAAATTGATCAATCTGTCCATCACCGTCAGAATCCTTCGCCATTTTCTCGCAGATACGATAAAAATCATCCCAGGTCCAATCGTTATCCGGAACCTTTATTCCTTCTTTTTGTAAAAGGGTCTTATTTACAAACATTAACGTTGGATTACATTCCATCGGGAGTGCGTATTGGCTGTCTTCATACTGACCAGCCTTATATACAGAAGAATAAAACGCTTCTTTTTTTAATTCTTTATCTACATTAATTACACCATCCAGATTTTTCAAAGCTCCAAGTGATGCCAGCGTATGGAAGTCTTCATCAAGAACAAGATATACATCCGGTTCTGTTCCCTTTAAAATCTGTTCAGATAACCATTCCGAATAATCATCAGAAAGTATCCCCTTTTCATATTCTACTTTTACATTTGGATATTTTGATTTAAACTTCTTAATGGCTTTATCAAGAATCTCATAATGCACTGTTCCCGGAACCTCCCAGTTACTTCCGTAGAAGATACCTACCCGGAGAACATCTTGGTCCCAATAGCGTAAATATAACAGACTGCTGATAAAAAGAACTGCCATTATAAAAAGAATCCCCGTTCCTTTTTTCAGTTTTATATCTCCCATCACCTTGCTCCTTATATGTATCTGTTGACCGCACCGGTCTGCACTGCCCAAATGGCAAGCTGTGTTCTGTCCCTTAATTCAAGCTTGCTCAAAACAGAACTCAAATAATTTCTGACTGTCCCTTCTGAAAGTGCCAGTTCAGATGCGATTTCTTTATTAGACATTCCACAGCCGATTTTCTGGATAACCTTCCATTCTGTTTTTGTAAGTTCTTCTGTCAGTGCATTATCTACCTGAATAGAATAACTACTTTGCGCCATATGATTAAATAGTTTTACTACCTTATCTGTAATATCCGGATTAATCATAGCCTTTCCACTCACAACTGTTCGAATCGCCTCAGCAAGATTTTTCATGGAAATCCCTTTTAAAAGATAACCACTGGCTCCATATTTTAAGGCACCAAAAATATATTCATCATCATCGAATGTTGTAAGAACAATAATATAAATATCCGGATATCTTTCCTTTACAAGACGGGTACATTCTACTCCATCAATTCCGGGCATACGGATATCCATCAAAATAACGTCCGGCTTCTCCTTTTTAATTTGAGAAAGTACTTCTTCTCCATTCTCCGCCGTACCGGTTACTTCCATATCCTCATTTGCCCCAAGAACAATTTTTAAGCTTTCTCGAATTAATTCCTGATCATCTGCAATTAATACTTTAATCATATTCTTTCCTTTCTTCTGCATGTGTTTTCGCATCCTGTTCTGTCATTATCTTATTTCGAATCGGGATCTTTGCTATCATTGTAAATCCGATCAACCCCTGATAATTCACTTCACCATTTAACAGCTCTACTCTTTCTCTTATATGTTTTAATCCAAAACCTTCTTTGATATCTTCACATCCACAGCCATTATCACTGATAATAATTGTCAGCTCCTCATTCTTTTCGCTGATACGGATCCATATCTCTGTTGCTTTTCCATGTCGTATCGCATTGGTTGTGCTTTCCTGAATAATACGATAAATAACCTCTTCCTCATCAGCTTCAAATTTCAATTCTTCCATATAGGACACAAAATAGATTTTCGTATTTGTTACCTTTGACATATCTTCTATCATCTGATGAATTGCATTATTTAATGACATTCTCTCTAATGCATCCGGCTTTAACTTTCGAACGGAACGCCTCACATCCTGAAGACCTCTTCTGGCAGTATCTCCGATCCCTTCTAACTGTTCTTTTGCTTTATCCGGCGCAATATCCATAAGAACAAGTACCGCATCGATTCCTACGGATATTCCTGTTAAAATATGACCTAATGTATCGTGAATCTCTCTGGCGAGACGATTTCTTTCCTTCGTCTCTCCCATCAGTTCCTTCTCCTGTGCAAATTCATGAAGCTGTTCATTTGCCTTTTGAAGCTGTGCATTTAAAAGCTGTATCCTCTCCCGTTCTCTCCTGTCTTTCATCATAAGAATCACGATGTATACAAGAAATAATATCATATTCAATATCTCACATATGGTCTTTACTCCAAGAAAAAGACTTTCTGTTTCTCCATCATAAAAGGCCACCCATGTCTCAAATGAATTTAAAGGAATAAACATTGTAACTAGATTATAACTACATACCATATAACAAAGAAAAGAAATAAACAGAAAAATCAATTTGTTCTTCCTGTCTTCCACATAAGTAAGCATGTCTACTACTACAAGGAAGATTACTCCATTATATGTCATATCTAACTCTTTCAATACGAAAATCAGAAAAATAATTTCAAATATATTCCACAGTAAAACTTTCTCTTTTCCTTCTTCTTCATTTCTTCTTTTGTAGTAAATAATCCCGCATAAAAAACATAATGAGAATACGACCATGATAATTCTCTGTTCCGGTCTTTCCGGCATTACCTTAAGCGTTTCAATAAACTGCTGCGCTTCCTGCGCTGCAGCTACTCTGTACTGGGTCAGCACAATAGTAAAAGCAAGGAATAAAACTATGATACAGTTAAGCAATACCATCATCGTAAAACATTGATTCATATATCCGGCATTCTCTTTTCTTTTTTCCATTCCACCACTGCCCCCCTTTTACTGCCATCCTGATAAACTGTAATCTTCTACATTGTCCCTTGTTATGATCCTGACTGGAACAATATACTGGCTTTCCACCGGCTTTCCCGCAAGAATTTTATAAAGTATCTCCACTGTTTTCTTTCCCGTTATTCTCGGAGACTGTGCTGCTGTCGCCGTCATTCGATTTTTATAAATCATCGTTTTCGCCTCCGGAGATCCGTCAACGCCATATACAAGAACATCCGACAACATATGTTCTGCATCAAGTGCTGCCATCGCACCCATTGCACTTGGATCATTTAATGCCATTACCACATCTATATCTTTTGTTTTATTTAAAACATTTTCTACTAAAGGCTGTGAAACTTCTAACTGTCCCTTACATTCTATATCTCCGATATTTTCATAGTTCCATCCTGCTTTTTCTAATGTTTCTTTAAACCCTTTTATTCTGTCAATCGCTGATTTATTTTCCGACTGTACAAGGAATAGGATTTTCCCCCTTTTTTTACGTTTCATCAAATCTTTGGCACACTGTGCTCCTGCTTCATAGTTATCTGAGACAATAATACTATCGACAAGACTCTGATCATAAACAAGAGTATCCACTGCAATAACAGGAATACCTGCTTTTTTTGCTTTCTTCAAGGAACTGCCGATTGTCTTCCAGTCTACTGCATTAATTAAAATACAATCTACCTTTTCATCAATAAAGCCTTCTACCTGCTCTGCCTGCACTTCTGCATCCATAGCTGAATCTCTTGTCTCTAGCACATCCCCTTTGTTCTCCACAACCGCTTTTATTTCCTCGTTGATCACCTCAAAATACGGATTGTTCATTGTCATATAGGATGCGCCGATCGTTCTTTTTGCTTTCCCACTTTCATTTTTGTTTCTGCTGTAAAACAAAAGCACGATACTTATGGCAAATACGACTGCTATACTAATATAGCCTACACATAAAATTATCTTTTTCCCTCGCACCTTACGTCCTCCCATTTTTAAACGTGTACTCTCAGAGTCATCACTTAATTTTATACGATTCCCTCTTATTTGTTATTATTGTAATTGTAACTTTTTCAGCAATTTTTGTCTATCTATACACGAAAAAATCGAAAAACGCAAAAAACGTCTTACCTTGACACAGTTACTAAAAATACATATACTTTTAAATACCATAACCCTTATGGAATCTTGATGTACTCTCAAAGTTTTTAAGACGTGATTTTGTAAGAGTACATACTATAACGAAGGAGGACGAATTATGAATTGTCCAAACTGTGGCACATATTACACTGAGAATGAAAAGATATGTAAAAAATGTCATACTCCTTTAAGCAATGCCATTTACAATCCGGTAGAACACGCAGATGGTAACCAGAATACATCGAACAAAAAGAAACGCTTCGCTCCGATTATTGCTGTTTTATTGATTTTTTGCATCATCACAGCAGGAATCGGCGGATACTTTTACTACATTTCCCGCGTCAAGCAGGGATGTCGGGATGCGACAAAACAGATTTTTACTTATGCAAAAAATATGGATTTTTCCGATGTTGCACCATCTGACTTACCTGAACCTTTAAAATCCGAACCAAATGTACGTGAACTTGTAAAGAAGCAGCTAAAAACTTATATTGGTGACAGTCAGCTTGGTTCCCTCGTAGATATTGACAGTATTGATGTTGATACATTATGTAATGAAATGGTCGAACAAGCTTCCTACAAGATCACTGATATCTCCGCAACCTATAATTCCTGCACTGTTACAGTCACAACAAAAAATATTGACTTTTACAGTTTACCAGAAACCATCTACGATGAGATCAAATCAGAGATTACCGATGGAACTTCCTCCTTATGGACATCCATTAAGAATTCTATTTCTTCTCTTTTAGGAGGCAGTGATCAGACAACGATTGAAAAGATTGATATTTCTCAGAATCTAAAGAACTGGTACAAAGAAACGAAAAAGAACGGACCACAAAGAAAAACAACCGGAAAGATTGTTTTTGGAATCAAAGATGGTAAGTGGACACTCATTTCCTTTGATGAACGACTCATTTACGGATATTACGGTCTGCGACCAATACAATAATTTTCAAAAACAGGGCTGTCGTAGTAGGGGCTGTCGCGCTATTGTTCCAACTTTAGACTATTAAAAAACACAGAGAGACCCAATATATAAATCCACACTCGTTGAAGTACTTCGTCGGATTGTGTCTAGGTCAGTAAGACAAGTGGTTGTCTTCTTCCCTTGGACACAATCTCTCCTCGTCCTTCAAATAGTGCAGATTTTATATATTGGGTCTCTCTGTGTTTTATTTTTATTTTATCTCGGAACAATAGCCCGACAGCCATTTGTGTAAAGAAAATTAAGGAAGTGGTCATACAAAATGTAGTATGATTAAATAAAAAAGAATCAATAAAGTAGACAAAACGACCATTCAGATAAAATTGTTAAAAAAATAATTATTTAATCTGCTTTAAAAACGACAAAAAAATTGTGCATTATCATGCAAAAACACAAAAGAAACATACAAAAAATGTAAATTGTCTAAATACATCGCACAGAAATTATGTTAATATAAGAGCAGAGGTCAGGAAGGTATTGGGCTTGACCACAACGTAATGAATTATTTTAAGGAGGGTTTACTTATGGCTAAGTACATGATGGCGTTAGACGCAGGAACAACTAGTAACCGTTGTATCTTATTTAATGAAAAAGGTGAGATCTGTAGTGTAGCGCAGGAAGAATTTACACAGTATTATCCACAGCCAGGCTGGGTAGAGCATGATGCAAAGGAGATCTGGCATACACAGTTATCTGTTGCACGTCAGGCTATGGAAAAACTTGGTGTTACAGCAGCTGATATCGCTGGTATCGGTATTACTAACCAGCGTGAAACAACTATCGTTTGGGATAGAGAAACAGGAATGCCAATCTATCATGCAATCGTTTGGCAGTGCCGTCGTACATCTGAATACTGCGATTCCTTAAAGGAAAGAGGATTAGTAGATAAGATCAGAGAAAAAACAGGTCTTGTTATTGATGCTTACTTCTCAGGAACAAAGATTCACTGGATTCTTGAAAACGTACCTGGAGCAAGAGAAAAAGCTGAAAAAGGCGAGTTAATGTTTGGTACAGTTGATACATGGTTAATCTACAACCTGTCTGGAAGAAAGATTCATGTAACAGACTACTCTAACGCAGCAAGAACAATGTTATTTAACATTAATACTCTTCAGTGGGATGATGAGATTTTAGCAGAATTAGATATTCCTAAATCAATGCTTCCAACACCGAAACCATCAAGTGAAATTTATGGTATGACAGATGAGAGCCTCTTCCAGGGAAGAATTCCTATCGCTGGAGCAGCAGGTGATCAGCAGGCAGCTTTATTTGGACAGACATGTTTCAATCCTGGTGAAGCTAAGAATACATACGGAACTGGTACATTCATGTTAATGAATATCGGTAAAGAAGTTAAATTATCTGAGAATGGTCTTGTAACTACAATTGCATGGGGACTTGACGGCGAAGTTAACTACGCATTAGAAGGTTCTGTATTCGTAGCAGGTGCAGCTATCCAGTGGTTACGTGATGAAGTTAAGATCGTAGACGCAGCTCCAGATTCTGAATTCTTCTGTAACAAAGTTCCAGATACAAACGGATGTTATGTAGTTCCTGCATTTACAGGACTCGGAGCTCCTCATTGGGATCAGTACGCTCGTGGATGTATTGTAGGTCTTACACGTGGATGTAACAAAGCGCACATCATTCGTGCTACAGTAGAATCTCTTGCATATCAGACATATGATATCCTTGAAGCTATGCAGGCTGATGCAGGCGTTAAGTTAGCAGCTCTTAAGGTTGATGGTGGAGCTTGTAAGAATGACTTCTTAATGCAGTTCCAGGCAGATATCATTGATGCTCCTGTACATCGTCCACAGTGTGTTGAGACAACAGCTATGGGTGCTGCATATCTTGCAGGTCTTGCAGTTGGATATTGGAACAGTAAAGAAGACGTTATCGCTAACTGGGCTATTGATAAAGTATTTGACCCTGAGATGGACGATGATAACCGTAAGAAATTACTTAAAGGCTGGAAGAAAGCTGTTAAGTGTTCCTACGGATGGGCAAAAGAAGATTAGTTAGACTTGATTTGATTAATAAGAATTAGCCATTTAGTTACATAATAAAATGCAAGAAGGGATCCATTTATAAAATGGGTCTCTTTTTGCGTGTCAGATTTTTCTCTTTTAAGCTCATGTATTCCTGAGTACAGAAAAACGCTGAGAGTGCATTAAATTTGTATTTATCTGGTTATTCACTTGATTATGAATAATAAATATGATAAATTCAGAGATTAGAAAGAGTTGTAAAACGATAAGGAGATTGAAATATGGCAAATATAATTTCAGATGAAACAATCGAATATGTCGGAATCCTGGCCAAGTTGGAACTTTCTGAGGAAGAAAAGGAACAGGCAAAGAAAGATATGGCAAATATGCTTGACTATATTGATACATTGAATGAACTTGATACCAGTGGAGTGGAGCCGATGAGTCATGTATTTCCAGTGAATAACGTATTTAGAGAAGACGTTGTTGTAAACGGTGATGACAGAGAAAATATTCTTGCAAATGCACCGGAGGAAAGAGGCGGAGCATTTGTAGTTCCAAAGACTTTTGATTAGGAGGAAAGATATGGGGCTTATGGATTATACAGCTGTTGAGCTGGGTAAGAAGATTAAAGCAGGAGAAGTATCTGTTTTAGAAGCGGCGAATGCGGCTATGGATGCTATTAATGCTCTAGAAGAGAACTTTAATTGTTATGTAACTGTACAGGAAAGAGAAGCTATACAGGCAAAAGCGGAAGAACTTCAGAAGAAGATTGATGATGGAATTCTTACAGGACCGCTTGCTGGTGTTCCGGTTGCAGTGAAGGATAATATGTGTACAAAAGGAACTCGCACAACCTGTAGTTCTAAGATTCTCGAGAACTTTGAGCCAACTTATACTGCTGAGGCAGTTCTGAATCTTGAGAAGGCAGGCGCGCTTATTATTGGTAAAACGAATATGGATGAGTTCGCGATGGGCAGTACAACAGAAACTTCTCATTATGGAGTGACAAAGAACCCATGGAATGCAGAGCATGTACCAGGTGGTTCTTCAGGTGGTTCGGCAGCGGCAGTTGCAGCAGGAGAGTGTAGCTATGCGTTGGGTTCAGATACAGGTGGATCGATTCGTCAGCCAGCTTCTTATTGTGGTATTGTCGGGATGAAACCTACGTATGGTACAGTTTCACGTTATGGACTCATTGCATACGGTTCTTCTCTTGATCAGATCGGACCGATGGCTAAGGATGTAACGGACTGTGCAACTATTCTTGAAACAATCGCATCCTATGACCCGAAAGATTCTACTTCTGTCAAGAGAGAAGATTATGATTTTACATCTGCTTTAACAGAGGATGTAAAAGGAATGCGCATTGGAATCCCAAAAGATTATATGGGAGAAGGACTGGATGAGGAAGTAAAGGCAGCCGTTCTTTTAGCCGCAAAGAAGTTAGAAGAAAAAGGTGCCATTGTAGAAGAGTTTGATTTAAGCCTTGTTGAATATGCAATTCCTGCCTATTACGTTATTGCTTCTGCAGAGGCAAGTTCTAATCTTGCACGTTTTGATGGTGTGAAATATGGATATCGTACAGAAAGCTACGAAGGACTTCATAATATGTATAAAAAGACTCGTTCCGAAGGTTTTGGTCCTGAGGTAAAGAGAAGAATTATGCTTGGTTCTTTCGTGTTAAGTTCAGGTTATTATGATGCATATTACTTAAAAGCACTTCGTACAAAGGCATTAATTAAACAGGCATTTGATAAAGCATTTGAAAAGTATGATGTCATTTTAGGACCGGCAGCACCAACAACGGCACCGAAGCTTGGTGAGAGCTTAAGTGATCCGATTAAAATGTACCTGGGAGATATCTATACCATTTCTGTAAACCTTGCAGGTCTTCCGGGAATCAGCGTACCGGGCAGTCTTGACAGCAAAGGCCTTCCGATCGGTATCCAGTTTATCGGTGATTGCTTTAAAGAAAAAAATATTATTCGTGCAGCATATGCATTTGAGCAGAGTCGTGAATTTGTAAATTGGAGTCTGAACGGAAAGGAGGAAAAGTAGAATGAGTAAACAATATGAAACGGTCATCGGTCTGGAAGTCCATGTAGAACTGGCGACAAAAACAAAGATTTTCTGTGGATGCAGCACTGCTTTTGGTGGCGCTCCTAATACACATACCTGCCCGGTCTGTACAGGTATGCCTGGTTCCCTTCCTGTATTAAATAAGCAGGTTGTAGAGTATGCCGCTGCTGTAGGTCTTGCAACAAATTGTACGATTACACAGTACTGCAAGTTTGATCGTAAGAACTATTTTTATCCGGATAATCCGCAGAACTATCAGATTTCTCAGCTCTATCTTCCAATTTGCCGCAACGGACAGGTAGAGATCAATGTAGACGGAAGAAAGAAGAATGTAAGAATCCATGAGATTCATATGGAAGAAGATGCCGGAAAGTTAGTACATGACCCATCTACAGGTAATTCCTTAGTAGATTTTAACCGAAGTGGTGTTCCGCTGATCGAGATCGTATCAGAGCCGGATATGCGCTCAGCAGAAGAAGTTATCGCATACCTTGAAAAACTTCGCATGATCATCCAGTATCTTGGAGCATCTGATTGTAAGCTTCAGGAAGGATCCATGAGAGCAGATGTTAACTTATCTGTTCGTGAAGTGGGAGCGAAAGAGTTCGGAACAAGAACAGAGATGAAGAACTTAAACTCCTTCAGCGCAATCGCAAGAGCAATCGAGGGAGAGATGGAACGCCAGATTGACTTAATTGAAGATGGTAAGAAAGTTGTACAGGAAACAAGAAGATGGGATGATGATAAAGAATATTCGTATCCGATGCGTTCCAAAGAAGATGCACAGGATTATCGTTACTTCCCGGAACCGGATCTCGCACCAATCGTAATTTCAGATGAATGGTTAGATGAGATTCGCAGTCGTCAGCCGGAATTTCGTGATGAAAAACAGGCACGTTACAAAGAACAGTTTGGTCTTCCTGAATATGATATCAATATCATTACAGAAGATAAAACACTTACTGACTTATTTGAATCCTGTATCGAACTGGGTGCAGCCGCAAAAGAAGTATCAAACTGGATTATGGGAGACATTATGCGTCTCTTGAAAGAAAAAGAAATGGAAGCTTCTGACATACATTTCAGTCCGGCAAATCTTGTTAAAATGATTCAGATGATTGAATCTGGCGCGATCAACCGTAAAGTAGCCAAGAAGGTATTTGAGGCAATCTTTGACGAGGATGTAGATCCAGAAGTTTATGTAGAAGAGAACGGATTAAAGACTGTAAATGATGAAGGCGCATTACGAAAGGTAATCGAAGAAATCGTTGCGAATAATCCAAAGTCTGTAGAAGACTATAAAGCTGGAAAGAAGAAAGCAATGGGATTTTTTGTAGGTCAGACTATGAGAGCCATGAAAGGAAAAGCAGACCCGGCAATGGTAAATCAGATTCTCAAAGAAATATTAGATTAATACTAATTTGTAGATTTCGTGTAGACAAAAAAAGAAATACTGTCATATCCCATCTGCTCTGTAGTCGCTATGTTTAAAATGCTCGTTCGCATCTTAAACACGCTCCGAAGCCGCATCTGGGATAT
>OGYF01002636.1_pt1 | contig 13151 bp, 16 predicted proteins | sample 1576451 | NCBI WGS metagenome assembly OGYF01 (sample SAMEA3541505, study PRJEB24748) | human gut metagenome | biome: human gut; feature: human-associated habitat; material: faeces | place: China | collected 2012 | reverse complement strand
TGGACCAGGTGGTGGAACCCTTTGTGCAGGCCAAGCGGCAGACAGGACAGTGGACGCAGGAGGATGAGGCGGGCTATCAGCTCTACCAGCAGGAAACAGATCCGAAGAAACGCACCTTTCGGGTATGGTATCTCATCGCCAATCCCCGGGGTCTGCCGAAAGAGTTTGTCCAGAGAGAGCTGGAGTTTCGGTGGAAGCTGTTCCCGGAGAAGAAGGAGGAAAACAAATGAGCAATCAAGTGTTCAAGCAGAACCTGGATGACAAAAAAGGCCCCCAGCCCGGCGGCCCCTATCTCATTCAGATGCTGTTCAAAGAGCCGGTGGACATGCCGGACAAGGATGAGATGACCGCTGTGATGGAAAAGCACATCGGTGCTGTAGAGTGTTTCTGCCGTGATAAAAAGATGGCCGGCTTTGCCGCCCTGGATCATATAGCGGAATTTCAGGATGGCAAATGCCCGGTACAGCTGATGGTAATGAAATGCGACAAGTTCAAGGGCAAAGGCTTTGACGCCTTTTTGCTGAGCCAGATGTGGGACTGCCAGCAGGACAGGGATCGGATCTTCCGGGAGTGCCGGTATCAGGTGGTGGCCACCGATATGCTGACGGCGGCGCTCCCGGCTCTGGAGCGGGCCAACCTGGACGCCGACTTTGTGGAGGCCCTTGCGGAGCTGTACCCCACCTGTGAGGCGTTCTATTTCCAGAACTGCGGCAAGCTCCTGCTGGCGGAGGATGTGCGTTCCCATCAGATTGAAGGCTCGGATCGGTTCATCCGCTTTGGCGTCAATGTTCGCTTCTTCAATATTGAGGGCACCGAGGATATGCTTATCGATACCGTGGGAATGAGTACGCTGTTCCTGCCTGACCTTCAGTACCACTTCCACGACATGGACCCCAACTGGGTGGTAAACCATGCCTACAATGTGGCGTCGTACATACTGGAGCACGACAATCCCATTCAGGATGGGGAGACGGTAGATGGCGTAGCGGATGGTCAGATGAGCCGGGAGATCCAGTGGAAGTGCCAGTATGAGGATGCCTTGATCCAGCCCCCCAGAGGAGTGCTGGATATCAATATGGGAGAATTTGCTGCTGGGCAGCGGTAAAATGTAAGTGTGTTTGGGACGGATAGAGATGGATGAAAAAATGCCTGTGCTGACAAAGCATATCTGGTACTCACAGGAGGAAAAAATAGTATCGACTCAGCCAAGATCAGGTTATCAAGAGAGCAGCTTTGCCTCCCTCGAAGAATGGTTCAATTTCATTCATGACCTGACAAAAAGAGGTTATCGAATCACCTGATACACCATACCTGGTAATGCATGAAGCGTAATATTTTCACGGTCGAATGGCGTCATCAAGGAGCAGTCCCCTCTCCCCTGCTCCCATTCTATTTTCTGCAATACGGCGAAAAGAAAGTTGTGAGTTCTGTTCCCCTATGCTATACTGAACATACCAACTGGAACTAACCGTAAAGGAATGGTGAGCTTAATGGCTGATTCTGAAACCAAGCGTGTACGCCGTACACCGGAGGAAAGAGCTGCTGAGATTGACTCCAAAATCGGAGTAATCAACCAGAGCATTGAAGAACTCGAAGCAAAGAAGCAGGCCGCTATCGCCTCTTTTGATGAAAAAATTGCGGCTGCCCAGGAGCGAATCAAGGTACTAGAAGGAAAGAAACAAGAAATCCTTGCGCCAAAACCGCCACGGAAACCGCGTAAGACCAAAAAGCAAAAGATCCAGGAGATTTTGAAAGAAGCGCAAAAAAACGGAATGAAGCCCGAAGAGATTGCGGAGAAATTGGGCATCAATCTTTCTGAATAAGTAAACGCCGAGCATTGCGTCACATCCGACCCATGCTCGGCGTTTTTTATTACTGTATAATAATTTTTCCTGTTTCTGATTTTACGACAGGTCTGGTGCAAAGTTATAATAGGAGCATCGAGGCAACGGCTGAGTTGCCTCTTCTTCACAATGAGGAGCACAAAGAATTCAGGAGGAAAATGTCATGAGCTACACAGAAGCCGAGAAAAAGGAACTTGATAAGGTGCGAATGGTTTACGCTGCACACCTTCAGCAGTGTCCAGACTATGAGCTGCTTTGGTCGGATAAGGTTGGCTATGTTTGGCTGGCCATCGGCCTGAACCCGCTCTATGTGGATACCGGCCGGCGAATTGAGTCGGCAGAAGATCTATGTCGTGAGTGCCTGGAGAGTATTGCTACCGATGTCCTATACCTCACTGACAATGACCACGGGTTGGAGAATGCCGATCCTCTGGAGCGGGCTGAAATCCGCAGGCGCTGGAAACCCTTCATTGATCAACTGCCGCAATTTTCTTACCTCTGCAAAGAGATCCTCCCTTCAGAAGACTGATAGAAAAATACGGACCTTCTCCACCCTTCATATACAACTAAACAGAGCCTGCCCCCTCGACTTTCCCCCTTGCCATTTCTGGTCTTGCAGGCTATAATAACTTTAATAGTTTCTGATGTCTGCATTTGAGCAGTCATAGTTGCCGTGTTTCAAAGTACCCGAGAGCCGCATCGGCTTCTTGGGTACTTTTTATTTTTCCAGCCGCCGGCCCGGTGTTCGGGTCGAGACAACTCAACAACGACCAACTGGCCACAAGCGCATGGAAAAGGAGCTCTTTTCCATGCGCTTTTTATATACACCACAATCATTTATTTTTTGAGGAGGAACATCACCATGGAACAATTTGAACTTCGTTTTATCGTGTTCGGGAGTGACTTGGCTTCGATCCGTACCTGCGCCAAAACCCTGTTTGAAGCACCCTTACCTGGAAAAGTGTCGCTGCGCCAAGAGGAGAAATTTCTATTGGGTACCGTGACTATCGAATACCCCAGCGCCGCTTCTTCTGACTGGCAGGTGGCATTGACCTCGAATCTCCTCACCGAGATCCAGTTTCAGGAGCGCGTGGAGGCTGTGCTCAACAAACTCGACCTGCCGTACTGTGTTTTTGAAGGCACGGAAATCGGCCACGACAGCCGGTTTGATGAGATGGCTCAAGCTCTTGGCTCGGAGCTGCTGTTCCAAAGCATCTGGCAGTCTGAGCAGATTGGAAGGTACTGCGCCCGGCATCTCCCCTCCCTGACGCAGGACGGTGGTCTTGGGCACGTCCTTTCCTTTGCGAAAAAGGCATTGGCACAACAAATCTGGGACGATCTCGCCTCCGGGAAGGCACAACTGGAACCGGCAACGTAACCGACACCAGCGATATTCTGAAAAGAACAGGAGGAATTCTTATGCCGACAAAGCTCATCTGCCACACGCCAGACTGTGTCAACTGTGGTACAGACGGCACTTGCAATTTGACCGGCGATGTCCTGGTAGACCAAAAGAGGTGCCAATCCTACGCACCGCACTCCATCCAGTTTATGGAGAAACCGCTGGCACTGTCCAAGCTCCCCAAGGAGGAGTGGGTCAGCCACATTCTTGAGGAGTCCGGCGCTACCTTCGCCAGTCTGGAGAGCTTTTATGAGCCATACAGCATGGCGCTGCATCGGGATTTGATCTGGCGCATTCCATACGGGTGCCTGGACTTCAGCGGTTGCGTCCTCTGCCTCGTGCAGGAGGGCATACTCTGCCTTCCCTACGATGCAGTTGACAGCCAGGAGTACGAACTGTTCAACATGGAGAACGAGCGCCTTCTTACCAAAGAAAGCCTGTTGGAGCTCCTCCAGGAGTTCAATGAACAGACCTCCTCTCTGGCCACTGTTCTGATGGAGATGGGCAAACTGGTATGACCCATCCCACCACCGCACCAACATAAATCAACACAGCAAGAGGCCGCCGATCCGCTGGATCGACGGCCTCTTTATTTTTGTTCTGAGAACGGCCCCTTCCCTGCTGTGCCTCTACATACTGACTCTACCACAAGCTGATCTGGGCCTCTGCAGACGTACGCATCAGTTCCGGGGGTACCACCGTGAGAATCCTTGCTGCAGCGTCGTCGTCAGCGAGCCATCTGTGCCGCTGCTCCCCCGTCAGGATGAGAGGCATCCGGTCATGGACGGGACGCATGGATGCGTTGGGTGATGTGGTCAGGATGCAGTAGCAATCCTCATTTCCCCGTCGGTCATACAGTCCCGCCATATAGAGGGCGCCCTCCCGGGGAAGGGTAAACAGGTACTTCCGCTTCTGGCTGTCCCACTCGTAGAATCCCGTGGATGGGATCAGACAGCGCCGGCTTCGGACGCTGTCCCGAAACAGGGGCTTCTCGGGCGCCGTCTCGGCCCGGGCATTGATGACCAGTGTACCAGGCAGCTGATATCCCCACTTCATCAACTTAGGGACCGGACTACCGGCATCGCCCAGAAGAACTGGTGCGCGATTGGACGGTCGGATCTCTCCCGGCGACCATGCATCGGATCCATACTTGCGCTGGATGGCATCGGCAATCTGCCGAATTTCTTCGCATTGTTCCGCTGTAAACTGATACCGTCCACACATTCTCTATGGCCTCCCGTGCAACAAGTTGTACGCGCTGACACAAAATATAGTATATCACAAACAGATACTAAACAAAACAGGATCCTGCTATCGCCCAGAAATCTCCTCTTGCGCTAATCAAACAAATGTTCTATTATTAAGAGAAAGGGGGTGACACCAATGGGCACACGCCATATTTTACACTGTGACATGAACTGCTTCTACGCCAGCGTCGAGATGCAGCGCCATCCAGAACTGCGCAACAAGCCCTTGGCAGTGTGTGGAAGCCAGGAGGAACGTCATGGCATTGTACTCACAGCAAATTATATCGCAAAGCCCTACGGTGTTCGGACGGGCATGGCCATCTGGCAGGCGAAACAACGGTGCCCTCATCTTGTTATCCTCCCCCCTGATATGGGCGAATATATCCGTATCAGCGGCTATGCCAGAGAGATTTATGAGGACTACACGGATCAGGTGGAACCCTTTGGCTTAGACGAGTGCTGGCTGGATGTGACAGGCAGCGTAGGTCTATATGGTTCATCTATGTCCATCGCCAGGGAGATCAGCAACCGTATTAAGTACGAGTTAGGAATCACGGCCAGTATCGGTGTGGCCAACAACAAGATCACCGCGAAACTTGGCAGCGACTACAAAAAGCCGGATGCTATCACACGGATTGGCCAAGACAACTACAAGGAGATTGTCTATCCCCTTCCGGTGGACGATCTGCTTTATGTTGGCCCTGCCACCTCAAAAAAATTGCGGGCCATTGGGATCAACACCATCGGCCGTCTGGCAGAGTGCTCTGAGGATGTGCTGCAACGGCGCCTCGGGAAAATGGGATTGGTCCTCAGCATGTTCGCAAAAGGACAGGATGTCTCCCCTGTTCAGAAGACAGATCATATCCCAAACATCAAATCCGTTGGCAATAGTGCCACCACGCCGAGAGACTTGGTGTCCGAAGGTGATGTGCAGCTGATGCTGCTCCTGCTGGCTGAAAGCATCTGTTCCCGCATGCGTGATCTGGCATCCCGCTGCACAGTCGTGGAGATCTATGTCCGGGATACTGAACTGCGCTCCATCTGTCGGCAGCGAAAACTGCCTGCCCCATCCTGCTCCAGCCAGGAGCTGGCAGAAGTAGGGATGGACTTATTCCGCCGCCACTATCACTGGGAGCGCCCGATCCGGAGCATTGGATTGCGCGGCGCGGGTCTGGTGGAGGCTGTCGGAACCGTCCAAATGTCTCTTTATGCAGATGATCAGCGGCGAGACAAGTGGGAGCGGATCGACCGGGCGGTAGACCGCCTGCGTCAGCGGTACGGCTATATGAGCGTGCGCCGTGCCCTGCTGGATACCGACCCGCTTCTGGGCCATATCAATGTGCGGGACGATCACACCGTCCACCCGGTCGGATATTTTGGAGGATAACACTGATGGAACAGCGTGAAAAACGATATGTGCCGGTCATTGTCCGATTTGATACAGAGGGGCGCCTGCGCCCTATACTGATAGAGTTTGACGAGAGCCACAAATACCCGGTGGACAAAGTGCTGGATGTCCGGCGGGCGGCCTGCCAGAGTGTGGGCGGTGTTGGAGACCGCTACACCTGCATGATTCAGGGCCGGGAAACGTACCTTTGGATGGAGAAGGGGCGATGGTTCGTCTGTGCCAAGCGATGAACTGGACGAGAAAATGAGGCGGTGCCGATGCTGGCGCCGCCTCTGTTTTACTCTGGCACTTCCATTTCATATCTGTTTCCTGCCTCTGACGCCAGATGACATACCCTATGGCAGTGGTTCCATATTATATTCTGCCAGCATAGTAAAAGGAACGTATCGAGAAGCTCTGAAAAACAAAAAATAGGGAGCCGTACCACAGGGTACGACTCCCCCACTCTCCTATTCAGAGAGAATGCTTATTTCAAGTCCGCAACCGGAAGGTCTGCGGCGCAAAACGATAGACCAGAATACTGGCCACAATGGAATACACTACGCAGAAGGCAATACACGCCACGCCGAATACCAGGATCGGCAGCCGGAGGTTCATCATGGCATAGCATACCAAATAGGTAAGGATCATCACAATACGATAGGTCCCGCTCTTCAGCTCTGTCCCGGCCGTGTAGGGCTGCAGGAGGTAGTAGACGGTCAGATAGTGGATGGAGAAAAACGCGCTCATGGCCAGGATCGTGACCACCAGCACCACATAGTTGAGCGGGTTGTCCGTTCCGCCGGAAACAAAGAGGATCAGTGCAAGGCCGAATCCTATCACCAGCGCCGGCACTGCATTGACCTTCATGATTTCCCTCAAGCGGATCTGAAACAGCTTGAGCACAAACCCCGGGCGCTTATAGAATGAGTAGGTTAACAGACTGTGGTCACAGTTCATGAACAGTGCCTGTGTGAAGCCGGTACCCCGGTTCAGGATATACATGATGAAGGCAAAGTAAGGAAGCCAGGTCATGACCATGTTGTTGATATCCCCCTTGGTACCGGGCTGTATGATCATGAGCAGCACCACACCACAACAGAGGAATGTGCAGACATAGGCGATGCGCAGGGCGGATTTCCAGAGGATCTTCCGGTGCCGTTTGACAAACAGGTCGTTAAGATACTCAAAGCCCTTCTTCTGGCTGGTGATGGATGTGTCGGCGGTGATTTTCTTCTCATTCGCTGTCTTAACCGCCGATCTGGCTTTATCCATCTGTCCCGGGATTGAAGACAGCAGCTCCTGATTCATCTCCCGGTAGAACCGGAAGCTCACCACTCGTCTGAGGCTTAGAAGGCCGGCCGGGATCCAGATCAGGAACAGCGCCGCCGAAGCCCAGACCGGCAGGACGAATCCCACTGCAGGCGGAACATAGGCCAGGGCCAGCAGGAGCGCCGTCAACAGCCAGGCTATCTTCTGCAGGTTATTCTCGCTGCGGACATAGCCGTGCTTCTCATAGTCCCGCAGGGAGTCGGCAGCTACCGTGATCTTCACACCGACCACACAGAACGGGATCAGCAGACACAACCACAGCGGGGCGCCGCGGTTCAGGCCGAACAGTATAGTGATGGGTAAGAACCCGACCACGACCTTCGCCAGCGCATAGCCGTAGTTGGTCAGGGTATAGTCCCGGGCGTTCATCCGCAAAAGGATCATGGCGTAGTACTTATCCCGGGTGGGGTTGAAGATGTTGGTATTCATGTATGAGCCAATCATCGTCAGAAAGAGCAGGATATGCAGGAAACCAGCGTCCTTCGGTACCCGCTCATAGAGGAGACCCACCCCAAAGACCATGGTGATGAAGTACAGGAACTTCCACAGGAAAATAGATACGATCTCCCACAATACTGAGAGCACATTGGCAAAGATCTTCAGCCCCCGGACTCGGTAGAGGGTCTCGGGCAGGAGCCGCTTCAAAAGCGGGATCTGTTTGAGGGAGTGTAGGATGCCGTTGACCCGGTATGTATTCTTCAGGGCGAATGAGATTCGCAGTGTTTTAAGCATGACTCTCCTCTTTCAGTGCCGAAATGATCTTCTCCTTGAACTCCTGGTCATCCAGGTTAGACTTCTCCACCACTTCAAGCTCCCCATGGCTGAGCAGCACGATTTCGTCGCACAGATCTAAGGCCAGGTCCAGGATATGGGTGGAGAAAATGGTGATCCGCCCGTCCTTCAGTGACCGGAGCAGGTTTTTCATCTCCTCGGCCACCACCACGTCTAAGGAAGTCAGCGGCTCGTCCAGGAGCAGAACGTTCGGCTGCGCAATGATGTTGACAAGCATCTGCATCTTGTTCTTCATGCCGTGGGAATAGTCCTTCAGGAGCTTGTCCCGATCCTCTGGAGCAATGCTCATTTCATCAAAGTACTCGTCCAGTGGCTTGGGATCCCGAATAGAATCGGCGTTAATTTCCATAAAGAATTTGAGAAACTCACGGCCGGTGAGAAATTCCGGCACTGTGGGTGTAGAGAGAACATACCCGATGTCCTCCGCCTCCACTTCCCGGCGCACGCCGGTCTCCTCCAAATAGAAACTGCCGCTATCGGCTTTCATATCCCGATTCAGGCAGTTAAAGAGCGTCGTTTTACCGGCGCCGTTTCGGCCCAGCAGACCGTAAATCCTCCCTTCCTCAAAAGTAAAATCAATGTCTTTCAGAACCTCTTTGTGTTCAAAGTGCTTGGACAGGTGCTCGATGATAAATCTCATAGGTTACTCCTCACTGTGCGATTCTTTCTCCAAAGGCCTCACTGTATGCGAAAGCCATTTGAGGTCTTCTGGAACACATACGCCAGCATGGTGTCATGGTCAGGAAACGTCACCGTCTCAAACCCTTCCTCCTGGTGGAAAGACACCACATGGTCCGTCCAGTTGATCCAGAGCAGCTGGGGCGCCTGCGCGCCGGCATCATCATCCATACTCGTCTTGCTCCTTATTCTCTTTTATTCCCAAAATCATTCGGCCGATTTCACTACATAGGCACGCTGCTTACCAGCCTCTCGATCTCCTGCTGCAGTTCGACGCGCTCCTCTTCCGCCTGACCCATCATCTGCTGCAGGTGGTCCAGGACAGCACAGATCTGCGCCCGGGTGGACTCTACCTGCGCCTGGGCCTGATTGATCCGATCCAGCACCGCCCAGTCTGCGAAGATGCCGTCGAACACGTAGTCGGCCACCCGGAGGAATCCATCGATATTGACCTGGAAATCGGCGTTAATTGTCACATCGGCCAGTTCCGTTCGGAATGCACGCAACTGGGACTGTAAATACTCCACCGACGCCTGGGCATCATCCAGCCGGCTATGCTTGGCAAGGTCGGCGATCAGGCCGCCGCCCACCAGGTCCCAGGTTCCCCAGTTCTCTGCACTGTTCAGGCTCTCCAGGATCTGGTCAGTTGTTGCCAGGGCGTTCTGTCCGGCAGCGGATGCCTCCTGCAGTTCCCGCTCCTGGTTCTCCAGATACGCAGAACGCTCTTCTAGTCCAAGGATCTGCTCCGCCACGGCGCCGCCGGCGGCTTTGACCGCCTCAGTCTTCTCCCGAAGCAGCGCAGCGTACCGAGTCTCGCAGTCGCCCAGCGTGTCCAGCTCCGCCTGGCATCTGCCCAGGTCCTCCTCCACGCCAGCCAGTTCCCGGATCGCGGTATCATACTGTACCCGGGCCGCGTAGGCCTCCTGCCGCTCCTTCGACAGCTTCTCATCCATTTTTCCAACGACATTGTAGAAGAAGGCGGCCAGACTCCGGCCCTCCAGCCGGTCAACATCCGCCTGCTCCTCCTGCATGGTCTGTTTCAGTTCCTCCGCTCTTGCAGCGTAGGTATCCCGCTGGCGCCGCAGCTCCGCAGCCGAGACCTCCAGTTTTTTCTTGCGGGTACACTGGACGAGCAGTTCCTTCAGCTGTTGGTCATAGTAGTTCATCCCTTGTCGCTCCTTTCCCTTCCTATTTGAACGGCTTCTCTTTGCAAAAGAGGGCTTCACCTACTGTGAAGCCCTCAGCCTCCGGGTTGGAATGGGAGCTACCCCCTTCAGTCGGATCTCTTTAAGGTTACCTGGACGCCCAATGTCTGGGCATAAGCGGGATTCCTCCGGAGGTTCTCCATCAGGTGGATCGCCAGGAGTCTCGTTTTCGTATCCATCGCCGTCACCTCGCTGTGGAAACTTCACAGGAGCAGTTGCTCTCTCTGCTTGATAGTATTCTATCACCCTGCCCCACACGGCTTCCAGCATTGGATCGGCAAATTAAGGCACCCTATTTCCACTGCCGCGGCAAAATACCTAGCTCAATCCCTCCCCTGCTCTGTCCGTCGGCGCTCATAGGCCTCATACTGCTCAGCGTTGATGGCACCAGTAGCCAGCATCCGCTCCGACCACAGTTGCAGTGTCTCCACCGCAATTGATATACGCTCCAGCTCTTCTCGGATGTGGATGAAGTCCTCCAGCTCGTCGTCGCTGATGACACCGTCGGCGGTAATCTCGATCAGCCGTTCCTTACGACGATTCATAGAGTTGAGGGAAGCCAGCATCTCCAGGACAATCTGAGACAGGTCCTTGATCTTCACCTCCGGCACATACTCCTGCCCAATAGGACACTGATTGGCGCAGTAGTAGTTGCACAGCCCCGGCTGTTTGTACTTGTCCGCCATGGTCAGCACCTCGTCCGGGTGAGGCAGGGACCGCTCATTCTCGATCTTTTCAATACGCTCCGGCGGGATGGTCTCCAAAAGTTCGCCGGCAGCTTCTCGGGTCAGATGCAGTGCCTCGCGTGTAGTCTGGTAGATATTCTTATTCTCTTTCGTGGATACTCTCCCCATGTCCAGAACCTCACAAATGCAAAATCTAAGTGCATTATATGTGGTTCTGGCGAGAAAAGCAATTCCCACTTCTCCCCCTGCCATCACTCTGAAGAGCCGAGCGCCCTGCGAGCCCTTGACACCCACTTTGCCTACCTCCACAAGTCCGGTGGCCTGCGATACAGGTTGCTCATTGAACTCCCATAGAAGGTCCCGCAGACTTTTGTGGTAAGAAACACCTATCAAGATCTCATCCCCCTATTCTCACTGAAACTTGCCTCACCTTTCATTTCCTGCTTTTTGAACATTTCTGCAACTTGTATGTGCCGCAACAAACAAAACAGCCCCCGCTCCAATAGAAGGAACGGGGGCTGTTCGTTGTATCACCATTTGGCAACAATCTTGCCGTAGATCTGCTTTTTTCCGAAGTCGTATCGCTGGAGCATCACGATGACCTTGTCGCCGATGGCGAAAGCGGCGTCATCGTAGTGGAAGGAATAGGAGCACATGACCACCACGCCGTCGGGGAGATTGCAGAAGACGCCGCCGGCGTACTTGCCCGCGATCTCCGCCTGCCGCCGGGACCCCTCCGGGTGGCGCAGTTCCGCGCCGTCAAAGGGATTGGGGTTGGTCTCCTTGACGGAGATGACCAGTTTCCCGCTCTCCCTATCATACTCCTTCACAATGCAGTCCAGGGCATCACCCCGGTGGTACTGCTCCCGCAGGTCGGGGATGGCAGTATAGCGCATCTCCCGCTGGGTCAGGTCGATGGCCTTGCCGGCCCGGAAGGCCTGGTGGCTGTCAGTGTTGATGGAAAGGTCGCCGGATACCTGCATGGCGCTGGCCGCGGCAGAGGCGGCAGCGGGGGCCGTCATGGAGGTCCGGCGGATGTTGGCGCCCACCCGGGCCACCAGCTCCCCCATGGCAAAAGGCTTGGTGATATAGTCGTCTGCGCCGATCTCCAGCCCCAGGACCTTGTCGGATTCCTCCTCCCGGGCGGTGAGGATGATGACCGGTACATTGCTGCCCTTTTCCCGCAGCGCCTTGCATACGTCAAAGCCGTTCATTTTCGGCAGCATCACATCCAGCAGGATCAGATCAGGGTTGGCGGAGAGCGCCTTCTTTAACCCGTCATCTCCGTCGTAGGCCTCCAGGATGGCATAGCCGGATCGCTGCAGATTGAACCGCAGAATGTCCACAATATTTTTTTCGTCTTCCACGATCAGGACCGTTTTCTGGTCGCTCATGAGGAAACCTCCGTACTTTGAAATTACAGGTCCAGCAAGACCTTGGCCTTCAGGACGGCGGCCACGGTTTTTGCGTCTTCAATCTCACCGTTCATGACCCGATGCACCATCTCCTGGAAGGGGATGCGCTCTGTGCGCAAAAACTCGTCCTCATCCGGCTGCTGCTGGCCCATCTTCAGTTCCCGGGCCAAAAACAGGTGCAGATGTTCCCCATAGCAGCCAGGGGACGGAAGAATGACGCCCAGCGGCAAGAGCACATCCGGCACCGCGCCGGTTTCCTCCCGCAATTCCCGCAGCGCGCCCACGGCCGGTTCCTCGCCCGGATCCAGTTTGCCGGCGGGGATCTCCAGCAGGGTCTTGCCGAATACATATCGATACTGGGTCACGGTGATAACGTTGTTGCGCTCATCCAGCGGCAGCACCGCCACGCCGTCCACGTGTTCCACCACTTCCCGAAAGGACGTGTGGCCGTTGGGCAGCGCAACCTGGTCCACATGCACGCTGAGGAATGTGCCGGTGTATTTCTCTTCCCGGCTGAGCGTTTTTTCAGTCAGATCGACAGGCAGATTCATCTTGAAAGCACCTCGTTGCTCATTTTGAGAAATCATTTGAAAATCAATTCATTATATCACGGGGAGAATCCGTTGCCAAGGCAGACTTTCACTTGAAGATCGGGAAAAACCGTGGTATACTATTAAAACTTTCCAAGAAGCAAGGAGGCGGACCCCCACGGAGAAAAAGGGAATCAAGATCGCGGCGCAAAACCGCAAGGCCTTCCACGACTACTTCGTGGAGGACAAATACGAGGCTGGAATCGAGCTGTTCGGCACGGAGGTCAAGTCCATCCGGGCGGGCACGCTGAATCTCAAGGATTCCTACTGTACGGTCAAGGGCGGGGAGCTGTTCCTCCACGGTATGCACATCTCGCCGTATGAAAAAGGCAACATTTTCAACAAGGACCCGGTCCGCAGCCGCCGGCTGCTGATGCACAAGCGGGAGATCCGTAAACTCTCCGCGCTGGTGCAGCAGGATGGCTATGCGCTGGTCCCGCTGTCCGTCTACTTCAAAGATGCCCGGGTGAAGGTGGAGGTTGGCCTCTGCAAGGGCAAGAAGAACTACGACAAGCGGGCGGCCGCATCGGCCCGGGACGCCAAGCGGGAGATCGACCGCACTCTGAAAGAGAG